>Ga0265293_10009746_pt1 | contig 13683 bp, 15 predicted proteins | sample Munlanlewell138R_FD_192505 | JGI IMG/M metagenome (GOLD analysis project Ga0265293, IMG submission 192505) | Leachate microbial communities from a municipal landfill in Southern Ontario, Canada - Leachate well 138R | ecosystem: Engineered > Solid waste > Landfill > Unclassified | place: Canada...
TCTCCATGGTATTGGCGTGGCGCGGTGATAAAACGCGTGCCCGGCCGGGCGTCCCCTCATCTGGTGCGGCACGGGCGCACCACACCCCGGTGGTTTTTGCGGCATGCTACCTGTGGCTCCGGATTGAGGTTCTGCGCCCGGAGGCGCGAAAATTCAGCGAAACAATCCACCCGGGATCCTCAATGCATAGCGCACCCTGCGGGCGTATCAGCCCGGATCCAGTCACCCCTCAAACCACCCTCCTGAACTAACCCTTGAACTATATAAATCCTGCTCAGAAAGCCAAATATCCTCTAACCTCATCTCCGTCCTCATAGAATTCCAAAGATATATATAGGAGTGTCTGGTTCATACCAATGAACTAAAGGTGTCAATATGCAACTGCCACGAGGTCGGTTCCATCGCCTCATCAAGTCCACGACAACCCGTGCTTTGATGGAAGAGATGGGCTCAAAACAGTTTACCGGGATCTGCACGATCGTTCCTGGCAGTGGGAGTGCTGTACTGGTATTCGATGAAGGTCTGGTGGTGCTTGCTGAGTATGGTGGCATAAAAGGGCAGCAAGTACTTGAGACGATCCAGGAGGGTATTGAGGGTGAAGTAGCGGCAGAACTGAATCTTCTGACGCCTGAGCAGATACAACTCACCCTGGAATTTAACCCGTCGTTTGCGACCGGGATCCAGAAGGATTCCCCGCCGGGTAAGGCAACCCCTGGAGGTGTGAGGTCATTCACTAACCCCGGGAAGACTCCTGCAACACCTGTATCGAAACACCGGACAGGATCCTCTGCTGAGAGGCGCCGGATCCCCATGCCCGGGGTAAAATCCGCACAGGAGACGACTGCACCACCCCCACTATCAGGGGATGGCGAGATTGATGCACTCATCAGGAACATGGAAGAGATAGATGTCGATCAGCTCGTCAGTAACTTCAGGGTGGATTGCAAGACCATGCTTAAAAAGATCCATCTTGATCACCTTATCCAGGAGAAGGATGCATAAATGCAGGAGTTGATAACAGAGTGAATTCAATAGACATTATCCAGTTTTTCCTCCTGGTCATCACGATAACGATGGTGGCCGGGTTTGCTGGTGTTGTATACTACCTCGGGAAGATCTATCAGATTCTCGCCAGACCGGAGTACGAGGGTTCCACCGGCGGTACGGGAACGCCCGGAGAGCCGTCCCGCGCCGGACCTGCGCCCCTCCGAAGAGAGATCGACCCCTGGAGAACCGGGAGCCTTGAGGAGAGCCTGGGGGCGATCACCAGGAAGTACGGCCTCGCCTCCTTCACGCTGGCGACCGCAGATGGTCTCCTGATCGGTTCAACAAAGAAGGATGCGGAGGATGAGGCAGCCAGGTGCAGCTACCTCTACACACAGGGGAGGGTGCAGGACGAGACCGGGGTGGAGCTCTTCGGTATTCCCCACTGTGGGGAGACGGTTATCGGTATAGCCTGCCCTTCGGAGCCTCTCTCCACCGAATTGACAGATGCGCTTGAGCAGGATACCCGGGATGTCCTGAACCACTGGGCATAGGGTTGAATACCAACAGTGAGTGGTTATATGGTAAAAGTATACACAATTGCATCCGGTAAAGGCGGCACCGGTAAAACGACGATCACAGCGAACCTGGGGCCGATGCTGGCACAGTATGGAAAGAAGACATGTATCCTGGATGCCGACGTCGGGATGGCGAATCTCGGTCTCATCCTGGGGCTTGAGGGCATGCCCGTGACCCTGCACGAGGTGCTGGCAGGGAAAGCACGTGTCAAGGACGCCATCTACGATGGACCGTTCGGTGTAAAAGTGGTGCCGTGCGGTCTCTCCCTGCAGGGCTTTCAGCAGGCGAGTCCGGAGCGGTTGAAGGATGTCATGACCGACCTCGTGAGCGAGTTTGACATCCTGATCATGGATGCTCCTGCCGGGATAAGCAGGGATGGTGTCATCCCGCTGACGATCGCTGATGGGGTAATCCTTGTCATAAATCCCGAAATTTCCGCTATAGTTGATTCCTTGAAGACAAAGATCCTGACCGAGACGGTCGGCGGGCATGTAGAGGGTGCTATCGTCAACCGGGTCTTCAATTCCGGAGACGAGTTCAATCACGCACAGATGGAGAAGCTCCTCGGGGTCAGGGTGCTCGGTGTGGTTCCGGAAGATGCGAATGTGCGGCGTGCATCAGCCGGCCGGTCTCCGGTCGTGGTGAAGTATCCCGCATCCGGCGCATCCAGGGCGTTTAAGCGTATATCAGCCGATATAGCAGGCATCGAGTACGTTGAGGAAGAGAATTCTACGTCACGGGAGGGGTTCGTCGAGCGACTGGCCCGGGCCCTCTTCCGGTCGAAGGCCCGGGATGGTTGAGGGAGGCTCCAGACTGCCTGCCGCTGCCACCGGAAAAAGCGATAGATAGATCCTCACCCCTCCTTTCTACAGATATCCCTTCCATTCTTTTCACCTGACATAGGATCCTGCGAGCGTCATGGAGTTTTTGGACCTGTGCTCTTGAGGAGAGATCTGGTGCCCGGATGTTCACAGCGCCGCAAATTGTCCTGATGGCGACGTAAAAGGATGAAATCGCTAAATCTTATGTTTGGTGCCTTGTTATTGTGGTTAATGAGTTATATATAACTATATTTTTATAGCAGAAGATAGTAACCACACTCAGAGGCTGATAATGGATATACGTGTGGATAAGGACGCATGCGTCGGGTGCGGTCTCTGCGTCAAGGATTGCCCGATGCATGTGTACGAACTCCAGGACAATGTAAGTGTCCCGGTCAGGCCCAACGACTGTATGGGGTGTCTCTCCTGCCACGAGATCTGCCCGGCCCAGGCCCTTGAGCATCGTGGTATCTATCCTGCCCGGCGGCACTATATCGACATAAAAGTCTGTGAGATGCTCCGGAAGGTGATCTGATGAGCGCCAGCTACATCGACGAGATGCACGAAGCCTTCCGCTCCGAGCTCGTCTATCGTCCTGAGGAGATCCCCCTTGAGTGCACACCAGGCCCGAAGGAGATGGAACAGACGCTCCACGGCGTGATGAAACTCAACGGCCTGATCATCAGGTCGCTCGAAGAGATCGCCGGCAGGGGAGCAAACGCGGTCACATACCGGGCCGGGAAGAAGTTCGGTCACGAGATCGCCAAGTACTTCCAGAAACGGGAAGACGTAGAAGGGGCGCTCCGCGAGCTCTCCGACCTCTTACGCGGCCAGTACTCGTTTGAAGTCTGGAAGCCCGAGGGTGAGGAGTCGTTCATCATCGAGAAGGACGGTGAGACCTTCATCTACCTCGTCTTCCACGACTGTATCGTCCGCCAGACGCTCAGGCGCAACGGCCTTGAACAGGGCGGTCCGCTCTGCCAGACCCTCTACGGCTACGTCGTGGGCGCGATCGAGGAGATCACCGGCAGGAAAGCCCGGCTGGAGATCGTCCATACCGGCCCGAACGCCTGCCTGAAGAAGTTGATCCTGAAATGAGGCGGAGTCATGAAGATCGCTATTGAGGAACTGGCCGGGTGTTCGGGATGCACGATCGCGGTGCTCGATCTCCACGAGATGCTCCTTGATGTCATCGAAGCGGCTGACATCGTATACTCTCCGGTGATCATGGATGTGAAAGAGCCCCCCGGGGATATCGATATCGCATTCGTGACCGGTGCCGTCCGGAACGAAGAGAACCATGAACGTCTCAAAAAGATCCGGAGATGCTCAAAGACGCTTGTTGCGCTTGGAACCTGTGCCTGCTACGGCGGCATATCGGGTCTTTCAATGCTGAGCTCAAACGAAGACCTCTTCCGGTACATCTACCAGGAGGTGGAGACGGCAAAGCCTGACGGGGTTATCCCGACCGATGTGCCGCCGTTCCTCTACCGGGCGTTCGCGGTGGGCGATCTTGCAAAGATCGACTACTACATCACGGGCTGCCCGCCAAAGGAGGCGTTTTTGAGGGAGATCATCCCGGCGATGATCGCAGGCGATACCCTTGAACTCTCGCGCAAATCCGTCTGCTCGGAGTGTGACCGGTTCATGGGGCCGGTCGAGAACTGGTCCCTCAAGCACCGGCACGAGGGTGTGCCCGACCGCGAGCACTGTCTGCTCGGGCAGGGCTACCTCTGCCTCGGGAGTGTCACGTTCGGCAGGTGCGGGGCGGCCTGCCCGAAGAACAACATACCGTGCCACGGGTGCAACGGACCGTCGCTCGATATACTCCGCGAACCCTGCCGGGACATATACAACATGATGGTGCGGCGGATATCGGACCTCACCGATAAGCCGGCGAAGGAGGTGGAGAAGGAGCTCTACGACGTCGCTCACACGATGTATGCCTTCACCATCGGGAGCCTGATAATGGAGGACAAAGAGACGTCAAAGATTCGCGATCTGGTAAAGGAGAGGGGACGATGAAGGAGATCACGATAAGCCCGGTGACCCGGGTGGAGGGCCATGCCAACGTGAAGGTCTTCCTCAACGATCAGGGGGAGGTTGATTCGGCGCATTTCCAGGTCGTGGAGCTCAGGGGATTTGAGAAGTTCCTCGTCGGGGCGGCGATTGAGGAGGCGCCCCGGATCACGCCCCGGATCTGCGGTATATGCCCGTCAGCCCACCACCTGGCGGCGGCGAAAGCGACCGACCGGATATTCGGTGTTGAACCGCCGGCGACCGGCAAGAAACTCCGGGAACTCCTCAATATCGGGCAGTTCATCCACTCCCACTCCCTCCATTTCTTCATGCTCGCGGCGCCTGACTTCATCCTGGGCTACGATGCGCCGGCGGAGGAGCGAAACGTCATCGGACTTGCCCGCCACTCGCCCGATATCGTGAAGAAGGCTATCGCTGTCCGGAAGTTCGGGCAGCGCCTGACCGAGGCGGTCGGCGGCAAGCCCATCCACCCGTCAAACGCTCTGCCGGGGGGTATGTCGATACCGCTCACCGAGGGGAAGCGGGCTGAACTGGCCACCATGGCTGGTGATGCGCTCACGATCGCTCGTGATGGGTGGGACCTCGCACGCGGTCTCCTCGATGGCGTCGATACCGGTGTCGGCGCCGTTGAGACCGGGTTCCTGGGCATGACCATGCACGGGGTCCACTCGACCTACGAGGGGCCTGTCGCGGTGCTCGGGCCTGATGGGGGCAGGATCGGTTCGTTCTCGGGGGCGGACTACACGGATTTCATCGAGGAGTACTCGGAGGACTGGTCGTACCTGAAGTTCTCCCGGCTCAAGGGCGGAGGCTACTACCGTGTCGGGCCGCTTGCCCGGCTTAATGTCGTGGAGAAGATGGGAACCGAGCATGCGGACAGCGCCCTCGCCGAGTACCGGGAGCGGTTCGGCACCGTTACGCAGGCCACGCTCGCCTACCACCTGGCACGCTACATAGAGTTTCTCTCTTCGTGTGAACGGGCGGTCGATCTCCTCTCAAGCCCGGAGATCACCGCCTCCGACGTCAGGGCTCCGGTGGGGAAGGTTGTGAACCGGCGGGGTATCGGGATCACAGAGGCTCCCCGGGGAACCCTGATCCACGACTACACCGTCAGTGAATCGGGCATGATTGAGCGGTGCAACCTCATCGTTGCGACATGCCAGAACAACTATGCGATCGACCGGGGTGTGGAGGATATGGCCCGCCGGGTGGTGGAGAACGGGGCGTTGACCGAGGGGGCGGCGAACCGTATCGAGATGATCATCAGGGCGTATGACCCCTGCATCTCGTGCGCGACGCACGCGATCGGGCGGATGCCTCTGCAGATTGAGTTTGTCAGAAGATGAGTGAGGTGAAAAGAGATGTTAAGACAGATCCTGGGAGAATTTCTCAAACTTGATGGAGTCACCGCTGCGGTTGTGGCGGGACGGGATGGCTTTGTGATCGAGAGTGTCGTCGCCGGCGACGTGGATGTCGAGGCGCTGGGCGCGATGGCATCGACGGGCATGGGTACGTCTGAAGCGATGAGCAACGAGCTCGGGAAGGGGGAGATGCACCAGATGATCGTTGAACTGGAGAACGGCCCTATCCTCCTCTCCCCACTCTCCGATGACGAACTTATCGCCATTGTAGCGAACGCAAACGTCAATGTCGGGCGGATCCGCTACGAATTGAAGAAGAACAAGGACCGGATAATCGCTGCCCTGTGAGACCGATGCTACCGGATGGCGTCTCGCTTGGACGATTGCAGGGACCTCTTGGGGGCCTTGCATCCATCAGCCCCGGTTTCACGGGCGCAGTGCGCATCAGCGGTTCCGGAGGGGTTGGTTTTGTTCTCCTCCAGGGCGGAGATCCGTATGCGGCCGCGTTTGAGGCGACCGGTGAGAGTCAGCCCCTCAACGGATACGAAGCCTACCGGTACCTGCTCGACCAACCGATGCTTGCGTACGAACTCATCGCGTATACATCCGGGGAGACCGGGATTGCCCGGGCGGTCTCAGAGAAGGCCGGGTGCCTGATGGGCGAAGGCGGCGTAAAACCGGCCGTTCCTGCTGAGTCACCCGATGCCGGGTATCTCGAACGTATCGCGCGCCAACCGGGTGTCATCGCCGTCTCAGCCTTCCACGAGGGGTTTGCCCTCCAGTCGCTGGGTAGCGCGGATTTTGAGCAGGTGGCTGCGGTCGCTGAGGATCTGCTCCGCGCCGGCACCCGTATCACCGGGGATATGGATATGGGGGATCTCTCCCAGGTGATCCTCGAGACCCCGGCAGGGAAGATCATCATCGCACCCTACCGTGACCTCTCGATCTGCGTGCTGGCAAGGCCCGATGCAAACCTCGGCCTGATCAGGCTCTCGATACGGAGCATACCGGGTCGGAACGATCCCTGAGGGCGGGGACTCCGCCGGGGCCTCTCCCGGAGCTCCGGTTGTATTTACCGGAGGGTGCGTGTGGTCTGGATTTTTTCCAGGAAATCCACGGATTTCTGAATAGCTCATCCAGATCCGCCTTCCCGGCTCTTTCTCTCTCCAGGCAAAATAGTGAAATACCAGGGGCACACTATATCAGATCGGTAACCATCCCGTAACGAACCCATGATTATCGGGAAGGAGGTTGTGATATGAAGAAAGGTTTTGCAACAAACATCGAGAAGGATACCGTGGAGAATACCTTATTCCGCAAGGTTCTCTACACTGGAAAGTTCAGCCAGCTTGTGCTTATGTGCCTGAAACCCGGCGAGGAGATCGGTGAGGAGGTACACGATGACATCGACCAGTTCTTCAGGTTTGAGGAAGGGGAGGGGATTGTCATGATCGATGGCGTAAATCATGTTGTTGAGGACGGTAGCGCTATCATTGTGCCAAACGGCGCGAACCACAACGTCATCAACACATCAAAGACAGAACTCCTCAAACTCTACACGATCTACTCGCCGCCCGAGCACCGGGACGGGGTTATCCACAAGACCCGTGAAGAGGCCATGGCCCAGGAGGAGCACTTCGACGGGAAGACGACGGAGTAGATCCTCTACTCCGGAACCAGTTCCTCTTTTTTGTCTCTGGACACGGGCTTATGCGGCCGGTATGAATCCCATCCGCATGAGCAAAGTCTCTCAGTCCCGCACGATCTCGCCGCCCGCTTCCCGAATGGTCTTCTCGATATGCTGGAGCAGGTCGGCGTTGTGGGTGGCAAGGCCGAGCAGCGAAAAGCCCGCCACGAGCGGGATGGGTTTGAAGATCGCAAGCGGTGGTTTTCCGTCCTGGAGCGGACTTTCTCCCGGGGCGATGACGAGGGTCGTTCCGTCTCCCCAGACGGCGAGGTTACCGTAGCCCTGTGCATCCCAGATCTTTTTGATGATCTCGCGTGTATGTAACATTATTCTCTCACCGGAAGTGGGCCCGGAGAGGGTATCAACCTTCCGGATGGCGGTGGTGCTGATCGGGAACATCATCTGCTGGCGGCAGGAGCAAGGGGTCAACATTAAGGCTTTTCAGGCATGAGTTGTAATGATAAATGACGATCGGTCTTGAGATTATATTCCTCGGCATATCACTGCTAATTCTCATCAGTATCATCGCAAATAAGTTTTCAGAGAGACTCGGCGTCCCGGCGCTCCTCATATTCCTCATCGTCGGGATGTTCGCAGGTTCGGAGGGTCCGGGCGGGATTCCGTTCAATGATCCGACAATCGCCCAGACTGTCGGGGTCATCGCGCTCGCCTACATCCTCTTCGCCGGCGGTTTTGATACCCGGTGGGAGGAGGTCCACCCTATCTTCTGGCCGGCGATCGCCCTCTCGACCGTCGGGGTCGTCCTGACTGCGGTCTTCCTCGGTCTGTTTGCATGTTTTGTCCTCGGTCTCTCCCCGCTCACCGGGTTACTCCTCGGGGCGGTCGTCTCATCCACCGATGCGGCAGCGGTCTTTTCGGTCCTCCGGATGGCCCGGGCACGCCTGAAAGGAAACCTGCGGCCGTTCCTTGAGTTTGAATCGGGGAGCAATGACCCCATGGCGATATTCCTCACCACCGGTATCATCGCCCTGATACTCACCCCCGGCACATCGATACTCACGCTCATCCCGATGTTCGTGCAACAGATGCTCGTCGGGGGACTCCTCGGGTTTGTGCTGGGGAGGGGCGTCGTCCTCCTCATCAACCGCCTCAAACTCGAGTCGGAGGGGCTCTACCCGGTCCTCACCCTCGCCATGGTGCTGCTGATCTACGGTCTGACCGCTACCCTGGGGGGCAACGGGTTCATCGCCGTCTACGTCAGCGGTCTTGTTATCGGAAACAGTATCGTCGTCTACAAAAAGAGCCTGATCCGGTTCCATGACGGTATCGCGTGGTTGATGCAGATCATCATGTTCCTCGCTCTCGGCCTGCTCGTCTTCCCTTCAGACCTTGTGAAGGTGATGATCCCCGGGCTCCTCATAGCATTCTTCCTGTTGCTGGTCGCCCGACCGATCGCTGTTTTCATCACGCTCCTGCCCTGGAAGATGCCGCTGAATGAGAAGGTTCTCGTCTCCTGGGTGGGGCTCCGGGGGGCTGTCCCGATCATCCTTGCGACCTACCCGCTCGTCGCCGGTGTGCCGGATGCGGCACTGATCTTCAATATCGTCTTCTTCATTGTCCTCGTCTCGGCGCTCATCCATGGGACATCCATCCCCACGGTCGCCCGGTGGCTCGGCCTCGCCGCGCCCCTCCAGGAGAAGCGCAAGCTCTCCCGGGAGTTTGAGGTGGATCCGGACACACCGAGCGAGCTCATCGAGCTGACCATACCCCCCGATGCAACGGCGGCCGGGCAGCAGGTCGTCGATCTCGGGTTGCCGGAGGGGGCGCTCATCATACTCATGCAGAAGGAGAGCGAGCGGTTTGTCCCGTCCGGCAGCACTGTCATCGAGGCCGGCGATACGCTCCTCCTCCTGACGACCGATGATATGGTCGAGAGCGTCAGGGCGCGGTTCCTCGAGACCCGGGAGGAGAGGGGCGCAGGTCACGCAACGTAGGCAGGTAGGTCGGGATCCCGCACCGCGTTTGCAAAAATTTTGATGTGGGATCTTCGATCTCACGGGGTGTTGAGGGTATTACTCCGGGCGATCTTCTTCATCACCTTCTCCCAGGTATCGGTTATGAGGAAGCTCTCCTCCATGAACCCTACGACCTTCTCGAATCTCTTCATGGGGAACGTGATCGTCAGCACATCTGAGGGGACGCAGGGCCGTGCGGAGGGGTCGAACATGCCGAAGATCACTTTCGGATCCTCTTTCTGCTGTTCAAGCCAGGGGTAGTAGAAGATCGAGCTGCACCCGGAGCCAAACGGGCATATGACCCCGTTCGGGTCGGACCGGTCGAAGTTTGCGAGCGTGAAGAGCCCGGAGAGCACCTCGGGCCGGGCGAAGAAGATCACGGCGTCCGGGTTGTCTTCGGGCGTGAGGTGGTCCCAGCGTTTGAAGGTGATGCTCTTTCCCTTTGTCGGTATCCGGATGAATTCGCGGTCGAGTTCATCCACGATCTCCGGTGTCTGCTTATAGCGCTCCCCCTCGATAACCCCGGATTTGCCGTAGGAGAGGAAGTAGCGGAAGTCCGGGAACCGCTCGCCCTCGTAGCCGAGGTAGAACTTCCCCCCACGGCACCCGATCGAGTCTTCGTCGAAGATGAGGTCTCGCCCTCTCCGCACCTTTGTGAGGTCGCAGACGAAGCATCTCCAGTCCCTCGGGGCCGGGACTTTCTCTGACCCGGCGGTCGGGCCGGCGACCTCGAAGGCGATCGGGAGTTCCGCCCCGGGGAAGTACTTCTCATGATGCCGTATGTAAGCGTCTCGTAGCGCAGTGTCCATACGATCCCATGTTCAAGCAACCGTAAATAAGGTTCTGGTCCTCCTGAGGGAGGTGGATGGGCATCGGGGGTTTGGGCGGCGCCGGTGTCCCGTGGGGCTGTTCTGCCGGCTTCTGGCGTGGATGAGGGGCGCCCGGGATAGGCCGGTTGTACTCCTCGCCCTCACGGGGGGTCGGGGGCAGTGCAGGCGATAGCCCCCGGAAAGGCCGGCCCGGAGAGCCAGCCCCGATCTTGTTCTCTGCCGGCATCTCCCCATGCACCGGACCGTGGGGGTATCACCCGGGGAGGGAACCCGAAACACTCTTTTCCACAGGCATCTACCCATACACTGCTTTCATGTACCCCCACCCCGCCCGCGCTTCGCGCTCCTCCCCCGCCCAAAGGGCGGGGGCAGTGCCGGTGATATCCCCGGTAAGGCGGGTCCGGGGAAGCAGCTCTGGTTATACTCTTCCCCGGCATCTCCCCATACACCGTACCGTGGTGGCTCTCGCCCGGGGGTGGGGGCCGCTGAGGAAAACCCTGCCGGCCCTTTCCCAGTGCCCCCGCGCAGGAGCGGGGGCTCTCATGGCGAGATTCCATGAAGGATGCAGCCGGAAAAGAGGAGCTTCAAGGGGATTTTCTCGAATGCAAAAACCGACGGTATTCTATGGAGTCAGGGCGATAATTTGTATAACGGATATGGAGTAAGGAGGATATCTATTTGTCGCAAGGGGCATGGATCATACAGGCTCTGTGCTGTCCACATTTGTGGGGTAATAGTTCTCCTCCGGGAGCAATCGGATAATGACATTTGACAATTCAGAGATCATCATCTACCAGGCCGATGACGGGCAGACCCGGATTGACGTCCGGATGGAGGAGGAGACCGTCTGGCTCTCACAGGCGCAAATGGCGGAGCTATTCCAGACAACGAAACAGAATGTCAGTTTGCACATCAACAATGCTTTTGCAGAAGGTGAACTTGAGCAGGATTCAGTTGTCAAGGAATACTTGACAACTGCTACAGATGGAAAAAATTACCGTACCAGGTATTACAACCTTGATGTGATCATCTCAGTCGGTTATCGCGTGAAGTCGTTACGCGGCACGCAGTTCCGCCGGTGGGCGCTGGGCGTCCTGAAGGAATATCTCAAAAAGGGCTTTGCGATGAATGACGACCTGCTGAAGAAAGCAGGCGGCGGTAACTACTGGCAGGAGTTGCTTGAGCGCATCCGCGACATCCGCTCCAGCGAGAAGGTTTTCTACCGGCAGGTGCTCGACCTCTACGCTACAAGCGTAGACTATGACCCGAGAACGCCGGAGTCGCTAGAGTTCTTCAAAATTGTTCAGAACAAGATTCATTTTGCGGCGCATGGCCACACCGCCGCTGAGGTCATCTCAGAGCGAGCCAATGCTGAGTTGCCTTTTATGGGCCTGACGGTTTTTTCCAGCGAACAACCAACAAAGAGCGAAGTTGGAATCGCCAAGAACTACCTGACCAAAGAGGAGCTCGCCACGCTGAACCGTATGGTGTCTGCATTCTTCGACCTTGCGGAGCTTCGGGCGATGCAGCACCAGCCGATGTATATGCGCGACTGGATTGTTGAACTGGATGATTTCTCAAAGCGATACGGGAAGGGTATGTTATCCGGTGCGGGTACAGTCAGCCACCAGGAGGCCCTTGCAAAAGCGGAGGCCGAGTACACGAAGTATCGGCAAAAGACCCTGGGAGACCTATCGCCTGCCGAACGAGACTTCTTCGCAAGCATTAAGGAGACTCAAAAGCGACTTGAGGGCGGGAAGGTGCTGAATAAAGACAAAAATGGAGAGATCTGATGCAAACGCTCTCTGATGAGGATCGCCATTAACCCACTCTCATCTCTTGCCTGTTTTCAGTTCACCACGCCCCTTCCCAGTGCCCCCGCGCAGGAGCGGGGGTTCTCGTGGCGAGATCCCATGAAGGGTGCGGCCGGAGAAGATGAGCCCGGACACCATTCTCCTGCATTCCATACACTGTTCTCCTGGCTCCCACCCCGCCCGGCGCCGGCCGTGCGCTCCCCCCCGCCCAGGGGGGGCAGTGCAGGTGATATCCCCGGAAAGGCCGGCCGGAGGAAGCAACCCCGATTATGCCCTTCTCCGGCGTCTCCCCATACACCGGACCGTGGGGGTATCACCCGGGGTGGGGCCGGGGAGGGAACTCCCTCCCCGTCGAAGAGAACTATACTGGCCCTTCCCAAAGTGCCCCGCCCCGGAGCGGGAGCTCTCGTGGTGAGAGAACGGGAAGGGCGCAAGCCTGGGGAGGCGACCCAAAACACTATTTTCCACAGGTATCTACCCATACACTGCTCTCATGTACCCCACCCCTCCCGCGCCTCCGGCGCTCTTCTCCCGCCCTCCCGGCGGGGGCAGTGCAGGTGATATCCCCGGAAAGGCGAATCCGGGGAAGCAGCTCCGGTTATACCCTTCCCCGGCATCTTCCCATGCACCGGACCGTGGGGGTATTACCCGGGGTGGGGCCGGGGAGGGAACCCCCTCCCCGTCGAGGAGAGCCATACTGGCCCTCCCCCCGGGGCCCCCGCGCAGGAGCGGGAGCTCTCGTGGTGAGAGCCGGGGAAGGGCGCAAGCCTGGGGAGGCGACCCAAAACACTATTTTCCACAGGTATCTACCCATACACTGCTCTCATGTACCCCACCCCTCCCGCGCTTCGCGCTCCTCCCCCGCCCGGGGGGGCAGTGCAGGTGATATCCCCGGAAAGGCCGGCCCGGGGAAGCAGCCCCGATTATACCCTTCCTCGGCATCTCCCCATGCACCGGACCGTGGGGATATCACCCGGGGAGGGGCCGGGGAGGGAACCCCCTCCCCGTCGACAAAAACCATACTGGCCCTTCTCAACGTGCCCCGCGCAGGAGCGGGCGCTTTCGTGGTGAGATCTCAGGATGGGTGCAGCCAGAAAAGCGAACCCGGATACCGCTCTCCTCCTCCCCCACCCCTCCCGCGCTTCGCGCTCCTCCCCCGCCCCCGGCGGGGGCCGTGCAGGTGATATCCCCGGAAAGGCCGGCCGGAGGAAGCAACCCCGATTATACCCTTCCCCGGCATCTCCCCATGCACCGGACCGTGGGGATATCACCCGGGGAGGGGTCGGGGAGGGAACCCCCCATATGCGCTAACCTTAGCCTCCTTGTCTATCTAACCCATGTTGATGTTGATATAGTTTAGGCAACTGGCGAGATCTTTTTCTCTTCTTTTCTGCAAGTTTTTTTGCAATAGAGTGCCAATGTTTAAGTGATCTGCCTAACGACAGGATTGGATTCAACGCGCACCGGATCAAGTAAACTGCAAACGACGTCTCTCTCCAACGGTTCGTCTGTTCAGAATATTCACCCAACGGGACTGAATATGATTTTTCTTCATCTCTGCTTATGTCAAGCTCTTCCTCGTCTTCACATG
>Ga0265293_10009747_pt1 | contig 13683 bp, 10 predicted proteins | sample Munlanlewell138R_FD_192505 | JGI IMG/M metagenome (GOLD analysis project Ga0265293, IMG submission 192505) | Leachate microbial communities from a municipal landfill in Southern Ontario, Canada - Leachate well 138R | ecosystem: Engineered > Solid waste > Landfill > Unclassified | place: Canada...
GTTTTAGAGGTGTTTAATATAAGTTGAGAAAAATATATTGAATAAATTTAAAAATTTATCGTTGACCTGTATGATGAACAGTGCTAATATATCTCGTATAGTAATACAGTTTATATTACAGATTGACAAAAAACAGAGGAAGATAGGGGAGAATAGTATGTTTAAGAATAAAAAGTTTGTAATTCTTATCACTTCATTACTAGTATTATCACTAGTAATCGTTGGTTGTGGTGGAGGTAATACACCTTCAAGCTCAGACCCAGCACCAGCACCGACACCATCAGGATCAGGGGATGCAGCACCAGCTCCTGCAGGACCTGACAAATCGAAATGGCCTAAATCGCTTCAATTAGGTGCAGCTTCAATTGGCGGTACTTATTATATTTATGCTGGTGGAATTTCAGCAATCCTTGAGGAAAAGTTAGGAATTACTACTACAGTAGAAGTAACAGATGGTCCTAATCACAATATTCAGTTGATCGAAATAGGTGATCTTGATTTAGGAATGGTTACAATGGGACCTGCGTGGGAAGCGTGGCATGGTGAAGAAGCATGGACAGGTGGTAGACAGCACCAAGAAATGCGAGCAATCTTCCCAATGTACAATACTTATTCACAATGGTGGGCATCAGCTAGTTCAGGAATTACTAGTATTAAGGATTTAGAAGGTAAGCGTATTGGTGCAGGACCACAGAGTGGTACTGCTGGAACATTCCACCCTCGTATATTAGAAATTGCAGGCGTTAAGTCAACAATTCGCTTTGCAGGACTTAGTGACTTAGTAAGCACGCATTTAGATAAGCAAATCGATGCTAATAGCTTTGCGGCAGGTCTTCCGGTTGCAGGTGTTATCGAAACAGCTTCACAAATGAAGGATATGGTAATGTTCGGTGTTGATGGAGAATTACGTGATAAAGTAATTCAGGAATATCCATTCTGGTCAGCAGCGCAAATTCCAGCATCTGCTTACCCAGATTTCATGACAGGGCCAGTTGAGACAATCGCTATTGGTAACTGGGCAGTTGCTGATAAAGACCTTCCAGAGGATTTAGTGTATGAAATCGTTAAAGCAATAATGGAGAATAACGATATGATGTTATTAGCTCACCAAGCAGCAGCGGAGACTATTTCTGCTAATGCAACTGGAAACACATGGTTACCAATGCATCCTGGCGCAATTAAATACTTCGAAGAAGTAGGCATTCAGTTGCACCCTGATGTTAAGAAATAGAAACTAGATAAGTAAAGATAGCTTCATTAAATTTCCTGCTCGCATATTATGTGGGTAGGAAATTTAACTGCAAGCATGGAGAGGAGAACATTAATGGCGGGAAAAGTCAAAGCAGCTAAAGAGTCAGTCCTAGAGAAGTTTGGAGAATTTGATCTAAGAGATGGTAAAATTGTTCTCGAAACAAATGATGATGCTGAATATGCTTCGCATCGTGTGCTTACAGGTTGGATAGGTAAGTCACTTTCAACCATAGCTGTTATAGCTGCAATATATCACATATACACATTGGTGTTTGCGCCGATGGATCCATTACAATTTAGAGCATTACACGTTATGTTTCTATCAATTTTGGGTTTTGCATTAGTGCCTGGATGGGCTAAGGCTAAAGGCAAGATTCATATTGTGGATTGGCTGTGTATCGCTGCTAGTATAGGTATCACAGTGTATTTATTTGTTAATTTTAAAGAAATGATGTTCCGAATGGGTGTATTACCTACAACTGGCGACGTAATAGTAGCTATCATTGGGACAATACTGGTGTTGGAATTATCAAGACGTACAAGCGGATGGTCACTTACTATCCTTGCAGGCGTATTTATCATATATGCGTTTGCTGGACCTTACTTACCTGGTGTGTTAGAGCACCGTGGCTATTCGATTGAACGCTTTTTCACATATATTTATGGTACAAACGGAATATTCAGTGTTCCTATTGATATTTCATCTAAATATATAATTCTATTCGTAATATTTAGTGCGTTTTTACAAGTATCAGGTGTTGGTAAGTTTTTCGTAGAATGGGCATTTGCTATAAGTGGTAATGCTCGTGGGGGACCTGCTAAGGTTGCTGTAATTTCCAGTGCTTTAATGGGAACGATGAATGGAACATCTGCTGGTAACGTAGTTGCAACAGGTAGTTTAACTATCCCGCTTATGAAGAAGGTAGGTTATAATCCGCAATTTGCTGCTGCTACAGAAGCTGCCGCATCTACGGGTGGACAGATAATGCCTCCGATTATGGGTGCAGGTATATTTATCATGGCAGAGATGACCGGTATTCAGTATCAGAGTATTATGGTTGCGGGTATTATACCGGCAATTTTATATTTCTTATCAGTATATATGATGATAGATAAAGAAGCTTGTAGAACAGGTCTTGCGGGCTTTCCACGCCACGTATTGCCTGAATTGAATTATGTAATGAAGCATATGTATATGTTTTTCCCGGTGTTAGCGCTATTTGGCATGTTAGCGTCTGGTTTTTCGGTAATTTTGGCTGGTGTTATTGCAATAATAAGTAGTTTCGCAGTAAGCTGGTTGACTAAGGATAACCGCATGGGTTTAAAGGATATATGGAATGCATTAGACTTAGGTGTTCGTGGCAGTATTCAGTTAATGGCGGTTTGTGCAGCTGCAGGTATTGTAATGGGAGTAATCGCATTAACTGGTGTTGGTATGAAGTTCGGTACATTATTACTAGGATTAGCTGGTGAATCGCATTTCTTAGCATTATGTGCGGCAATGGGGATTGCTATATTGCTAGGTATGGGAATGCCGACAACAGCAGCTTATGCTGTAGCAGCATCTGTTATTGCACCAGGACTTATCCGTATGGGTATTGAACCATTGATGGCTCACTTCTTCATTTTCTATTATGCTTGTTTATCGTCGATTACACCGCCGGTTGCATTGGCAGCCTTTGCTGCATCAGGTATAAGCGGAACAGACCCAATGAAGACGAGTTTCACATCTTTCCGTTTAGGAATTGCTGCGTATATAGTTCCGTTTCTATTCTATTACGCACCAGAAATTTTAATGCAAGGTGAAGCATTAACAATTATAGTAAGATCTGTATCTGCGTTAATTGGAATCTATGCATTAGCTTCTGCAGTACAAGGATGGTGCTTCGGAGCAGTTGCACGTTGGCAACAGGCTGTGTTATTGTTTGTTGCTTTCTGCGCGATCACTCCGAATGTGATTCTTGATGGAATTGGATATGTTTTGTTAGCAGGTATAATATTATATCAATATAAGCAGTATGGTACACTAAGCTTCAAGAAATACACTAAGTCGCAAGGGTTAGAGCGAGAAGTAACTCAAACAGTGTAAATGATTATATAGATCTAAAAATATAGATTTTAAAAAAATAAATCTAAAAATATAAATGGCATTAAGGTTAAGCGATACATAACCTTAATGCCATTTATTTATCTCAACCTTCTTTATGTTATTATTAAAGTTAATGAAAGGATGTGAAACGATTGGATGGGATTACATTTATTCATGCAGCTGATTTGCATTTAGACAGTCCGTTTCAGAATACTAGCGGATTTAATAGTATATGGATAGATAGACTTAAAGAGTCAACATGGGATGCATTAGGGAAATTAATTAGTATTGCTATTTCTGAAAAAGTAGATTTTGTAATACTTGCAGGTGATATATTTGATCAAGAAAGCTATAGTGTAAAGACACAGTTGCGTTTTGTGAAAGAGCTAAGGAAGTTAGCAGATAAAGAGATTCATACATATATAGTGCATGGAAACCATGATTTTGTCAAAAATAATGTACTAGCCTTAAGCAGCATTGAAAAGCTCGTTAGTACTATCGGAGCATATGTACACATCTTTTCTGCAGAAAAGATACAAGCATATTCTTTTTATAAAAATGGTAAAGAAGTAGCTAAGCTATACGGAAGAAGTTATTGGCAAAGACATGTCTATGAGAATCTAGCATCTGAATATGTTAAAGATATTGAAGCTAAGAGATTAGAAGAGTTACCGCAAGGGTCACAACACGATCCACAGCACAATTCATTACACAATTCAAAGAACATAGCAGTATTACACGGGTTGATTGGTAGTAACGTGCATCATTCGGCTTATGCACCAGCATCACTAGAGGAACTTAAAAGCTCGCGATTCGGATACTGGGCATTAGGACATGTTCATCAACGTAGAATTATTAATACAAGGAGGCCTGTAATAGCATATCCTGGGAATACTCAGGGAAGACACGTGGGCGAGCTTGGCGAGCGTGGATGTTATCTAGTGAGTTGGGATGAAGAAGATATTAAGATGGAATTTCGTTCCTTAGAAGCGGTTCGATGGGAAGAATACTGTATTGATTTAGCTAACTTAGAAGAAGCTAGTAGCCAATCAATTGCACAATTACTAACAGAGCTAGAGCAACAGCTACAAGCCTTTCATTCGACGCTAGCAAAACCAGTTATAGTCAAGTTGGTACTTACAGGAAATACCCAATTATACTATGAACTTAGGGATCAGAATATACTAGATTACATCAAAGACGAGCTTAGTAGTATTAACGTATATATCTGCGAAATTATAAATAACACATTACCGGTTGTAGATATTGAGAAGTTACGCCAGCAGCAGACATTATTAGGGCAATTTCTATCAATAATACATAAAGCTAGATTTGACGAAAATCTGAAAGCAGAACTAGTAGAGCAGCTTAAGCCATTACTAAATAGTCAGCGTTTTCGGAATGTACCAAGCAGTAAACAAGCGCTGCTTAGTGATGGTGGATGGGAGGCGCTTATACAAGCTGATAATATGCAGGAGATTCTAGATGAGGTAGAACGTTTAGGCATTGATATATTTCTATCAGGGGCGGAGGATAACTAATGCATATAAAAAAGTTCTACATATCGGGCTTTGGACACTTCCATGATATAAAAAGTCCTGAATTTTCTCCTAACCTAAATGTAATATTTGGTGCTAATGAAGCTGGTAAATCTACTATCATGAACTTTATTCATAGTATTTTTTATGGATTAAAATCACGAGAAAATCCGCCTTTGCGCGGTGGACAACATGGTGGCAAGATTTATTTAACTGATGAACAAGCACGTCTATATACAATAGAACGTCTTCGTACTAGTAAGCGGATTACTGGTGAATTGCAAGTTGTTGACGAAGATGGTCTCGATGCAAGCATTAAATGGTCACAAACAATTGGACAAATAGATCGATCGGTATTTCGCTCGCTATATTGGCTCACCCATGGTGAAATAGATCGTCTATCTGTAGAGCAGGATCAATTGTCAGGATATATATATGGTGTTAGCTTAGGGACGACAGGTGTGAACTATTTAGATAGTATACGTAAATTAGATGTTAAACGAGATCAAATGTTCAAAAGGCAAGGCGCGAAGCCGGTAATTAATCAACTTTTAATAAAGCTGGAAGCAATAAACGAGCAGCATAAGGAGTTAATTACAGAACAGCTAAGCTATAATGATATTACGAATAAACATAGTGAGCTAATGGAACAGGTTCAGCAATTAGAGCTTCAGGAACATGAAATTAATAATGAATTATTATATTATCGCAAGTTAGAACGTGCATGGAGCTATTGGGAAACTTATAGTGCTGCACAAGAAACTCAAAGTGAAATTCGTGAACATCTACACTGGCAAGCATGGGAAGAACATAAGTCTTTAATTGAACAATTAATGCAAGAAATACCTGTGTATCAGCACAATACAATACAGTTTCAAGAATTACAGCAGCAATTGGAGAGAGCTAACGATAGAGTGGAGGTTGCTATCGACAATCTCGGACTTAACTGGGACGAGAACAGATTGATGCAATTCCAAACAGGATCAACAATTAAGGAACATATTCGCAAGCAACAACACGCCTTATCGTCGATTGAACAGAACGAATTATATCAACAACGATTAGTAAATGATGCCGAAAAGGTTTGTATCAATAATAAAAGTAATAAAATGAGTTACTTGGATGTATTTGTACAGCCTATAATTTGGACAATGCTACTTGTAGGTATCTGGTCCATATTCAGAAGTATGTCTAATGAAAGTTGGTTATCTGAACAGTTTTTGGTAATGTTATCGGCCGGGCTGATTATAGCAGTATGGGGTTATGCGGGTTTACGCTTAATTAACAAAAATAAAGCTAAGAATATAGCGGAAAGCCGTAAACTAGCAGAGCAAAACCAATTAGAACTTATTCGACAACAAAAGAAGCAGCATATATTAGAATGGGAAGCACTGCTGTTAGATAGGGAAATGCCTGAATATATTAGTCCGGATGAAATGATGTCTATAGTTGTTGAGATAGAACGAATTAAGGATTACATAAGACAGAAGATTGAAATTTCAAATAGGCTGGCAGATAGTGAACAGAAGGTTGGTAGTTATCTGCAACAAGTAAAGATGGTGCTAGAGCAGTTAAATGTGACTAGACAAAATGATAAGTATGATAGCAAAGACAAGATATATGACAGCAAAGACATGATATATGACAGCGAGTATGCTGTAATACAGCTGGAACAATTATATAAAAAGGTTTCATATCAACAGCAGCTTATGGATGAGGCACGGCATGCGATGAAGCTAATAGTAAAGCCTGAGCATCAATTGGAGCAGTTAATTGAACAATTGCAGCAAACTAATATTATTAATATTGGTGAACATCTACAGGAACTACAAAGTGCAGCTGATGGGAATAGAGCACAACAAAAGCACCTGCAAGAGTTAATTGGAAAGCTAAGTCAACAACAGGAGCGCTTGGCAACAGATAATAGAATAGCAGATCTGAATTTAAACCGTAGTCAATCTGAACAGCAGTTAAATCAAACAGTTAAAGAATGGTCAGTAGCAACCATTGCTAAGTGGGGACTAGAAAAAGCTAAGGAGCAATTCGAAATTGAGCATCAGCCAGAAGTACTAAAAGCTGCATCTGAACTATTTGAGACCTTAACAGAAGGCAGATATAGACGTATTTTACTGCCGATTGGTGAGAATCAAGTAAGAATAGAAAATGACGCTAATAGCTGGTTATTACCAGAGCAGTTAAGTCAGGGAACGAAGGAGCAATTGTTTATTGCTTTTCGGCTTGGTTTTTTGCAACAGCTCAAAGAACATAGTATAATTTGTCCAATATTTATGGATGACATATTCGTGAATTTTGATACTAAAAGGCTGCGGCTAGCAGTTAAAACACTGAAAGCTTGGAGTAAGCAGCATCAGATATTCTTTTTCACCTGCCATGACCACATTTTGCAAGAATTTATTAACACCGGTACAGATAATATATATTACCTAAAAGAGCAAATGCTTTCAATTAAACAGTAATTAAACAATAAATAAACGGTAAATAAGCAATAAATAAGCAGTAAAAAGCTACCGTATCGTTCATAATAAAGAGTATAATCAACAAGTCGAATAAAGAAATGGAAGAAATGGAAGAAATGAAAGAAACGAAAAATATGAAAGATATGAAGCTAATATATTGGAGGTATGGAGTTTGGCGTTAGAACGAATTGATAAAATTGTTGCATCAATTGGAATTGGGACGAGAAAGGAAGTCAAGAAGCTCTGTCGAGCTGGACTGATAACTGTAAATGGGGTAGCTGTTAAGGATAGTAGCGAAAAGCTAGACCCTGAAGTAGATGAATTAGCTATCGACGGTCAAATTCTAAAGTATCGCAAACACATCTATGTTATGCTTCATAAGCCAGCCGGTGTAATATCTGCAACTGAGGATTATCAGCATCGAACAGTTTTTGATATATTACCTGAAGAATATCAAGCATTTGAACCATTCCCTGTGGGTAGATTAGACAAAGACACAGAAGGATTACTTATATTAACTAATGATGGGCAATTCGCGCATCGCATATTATCGCCGAAAAAGCATGTCGACAAAGTGTATTATGTAGAAGTGAATCGAACCTTAACAGAAGCAGATTTTAAAAGACTTGAACAAGGAGTTACCTTAGAAGATGGATATGTAACTATGCCAGCTAAGGTATCTGTCATTATGCCTAGTGAGGTAATTCCGGAACAGCCAGTGAGTCCGTATGCTAAACAACGATTTTTACTAACTATTCAAGAAGGTAAATTTCATCAAGTTAAGCGAATGGTTGAAGCGGTGCGCAGTGAGGTGGTATATCTCAAAAGGATTGCAATGGGGAGTTTGTCTTTAGATCCAGAGCTAGCGCCAGGGGATTGTCGGGAACTTACAGACCAGGAACTAGAGATTCTATAAACAATTTGCTACACTCTCATACATAGTGCCTGCTAAGTGTTCTTAATAAATATTACTATATATTTTATAAATAAATAAATGTATACTTGAAATAATTGTTTGGATAATGATTAAAGATAATGGGGGAGACAAGACATGAGGCGCGTTAATATCGGTGTAAAGATATCTGGAGCGTTTATTGCGATATTTATTCTAATTATGATAATGGGTGGAGCAGTAAATTTCTTTATGAAACAGCAAGGCACTGCCCAAACTGAAGCAGTTGGAAAAATGGAAGAAATAATTTTCTTTGTTGAGAAGGAAGTAGATCATCTAAACTGGATAAATGGACTAGCTAATATGTTTATTACAGGAGAAGATTTCACAGGACAACTAGATCATACTAAATGTGACTTTGGTACATGGTATTATGACATATTAGACAGTGATGCTTTAAGTGGGGTATCTGAGGAATTTAAGGTGGCATTTATGGCTGTCGAGGAACCACACAGATACTTGCATGCAAGTGCGTCAAAAATACTCGATATTACAAACAGCCAAGTTGCGGATGCGTCTAATATTGAGGCAATTGAAATATATCAACAAGAAACAACTTTACATATGTCTGCGATCAGAGAGAAGCTAGCAGTATTAAAAGGGATCCTTGGACAAGAACAACAACAAATGCTAGATTATGCTGATAAGCAAGTTGGATTAACATTTCAAGTATTGATAGGAATAACGATTGTAGTTATAGTTTTTGGCATAATTATTGCAACTGTACTTACAAGAACAATCGTTAGGCCGATAGGAGAGGTTGTATATTCTTTGCGAGAAATGGCCGAAGAAGGTGGAGATTTAACTCGCAGAATATCTGTCAATAGCAATGATGAAGTGGGCGATTTATCTTATTGGTTTAACGCTTTTATGGAGAAATTACAAGGAATTGTTCAAGAAATAAAGGGTTCAACGGATACTGTTATGAATGGGTCTAGGGAGATTGCATCTGGTAATCAAGACCTTTCACAAAGAACAGAAGAACAAGCTGCATCTTTGGAAGAGGTATCTAGTATTATTGAAGAGATCTCTACATCAATGAAACAAACAACTGACCACGCATCGTCAGCTGATAGCTTATCACACCATACATTAGATAAGGTCAATGCTGGTGAGAAGGTAATTAAAGAGCTACAAACAGCGATGCAGGACATAACAACTAGTAGCAATGAAATAGCAAACATTACCTCGGCTGTTAACGACATTGCGTTTCAAACCAACTTATTAGCGTTAAATGCTGCTGTAGAAGCGGCTAGAGCTGGTGAACAGGGTAGAGGCTTCGCGGTGGTGGCACAGGAGGTTCGTAATTTAGCTGGGCGTTCTGCTGAATCCGCCAAGGAAATCGAACAACGAATTAAAGATAGCATTGAACGTGTCAAACACGGCAATAAGTTAATGGTAGATACTGAAACGGTTTTAGCAGCTATAGTTGAGAACACTCGTAAATCGACTCAGTTAATAACTGAAATTGTCAGTGCTTTTAAAGAACAGACGGTGTCTATTACAGAAATACATCGTGCAATCGATGAATTAAATATTGTAACTCAGCAAAATGCTTCATTAGTAGAAGAAATAGCTAGCTCCAGTGAACAAATGTCAGGGGAGTCTGGCAACTTATCAGGATTGGTAGAGCAATTTAAGACAGAGTAAAGATAAAGAATGGTTATTGATACACATATATAAAGCTATAACTAAGTTGGGAAACTGATTGTTATTTCTGTACCGTTTAATTCAGAGCTGCAAATAAATATCTTAGCATTATGCCGCTCTGCGATAGCATAGCATACGGACATACCTAGACCTGTTCCCTTATCTTTAGTTGTTACGAAAGGAGTTCCTAGCTGTTTGGATACATTAGCCGGAATTCCTTTTCCTTTATCTTTAATTTTCAGACATACTGTATCATTTATAAGCTTCGTATGAATGGTTAAAACTCCACCTGCTTCCATAGCTTCAAAACCGTTCTTTACAATGTTCAGAATTAGCTGACGAATTTCTTGAGGATTAAGATTAATGTCGGGGATTTCCTGCAAATCAAGATCAATTTGCATGTCCCGGTTAAAGGCGTCTGCCCGAATTAACGGGAATAAAGTATTTATAATTGTATTTAAATTAGTCTTTGTTAATGTAATTGGTGTACTTTTGGCAAGCGATAGATATTCGGTAATAATGCCATTGGCACGATCCAACTCGCTTAATATTAACGTTAGATAATGCTTATATGGTACTAACTCGTCCTTAGTTGACAACAGCTGGATGAAACCACGAACAGTAGTCATTGGATTTCGAATCTCATGCCCCATAGCCCCCGCTAATTTATCAATAAGCTTAAGTTTGTCTATTTTTTCAATTTGTTCCCTCAAATGTTTGCGTTCAGTAATATCATTGATAACCATGAATAAACACGATTTACTGTCTATAGTAAGAAATTCAGTACTCAATAAGCCGTAATGTAATTTATTGTTTCGAGATCTGAAAGTTATTTCCAGATTGGTTACTTTTTCATTATTATTAATTATACTAAATATTTTATCCATATCAGCTGGTACGAAAACACCTAGATCATATATGCCTTTTTCTATTAAGTCCTCTTTAGTATAGTTGAAATTTAAGGTAAAGTTTTTATTACAGTCTAGACATACTTTGCTTTCGATGTCTACCATTAGAAGCAGATTAGGTCCATAATAAAAGATCGTATTAAAACGCTGTTCGGATTCCTTCAGCTCATTTAATGTTTGAATATTTTTCTGAAATTCTACGAATAGCAGTTGATAAGACATAGAAAGTTCTGCTGTTTTAGTTTCTATGGCTATAACTAATGGTCGTAATTCTGGGATATACATATAGTTGTTATTGGTGTCGTTGTTAAGCATAGAGTTGGCCAACGCTACAATGTTTGTCTTGAAATGGATGGATAATGCGTGGGATAAGCTGATAAATACTACGCCTATAAGTAATCCGATAAAGGCGATTTTATTGGCTTCCTTGTGAGCTGCATGAATAGCTTTATCTGTATTATAGGCAACCCATATAAGCCCATCAATTGTGTTGTTATTATATATAGGTAGGGTATATAAAGATATATTCTCGTTATCTATATATGAGGAGTATAATCTATCAATATATTATGACGTGCCTGTACGATAAGCTTCAAAAGCAGGTGTGTTAAGGTCGACTCGATTTAATGAGTAAGGATCGCATCCAGGACCGCAAGCAATAATAGCTTGTTCTTCAATCCACAAGAAACATAAATGTATATCACCATTAATTGTACCGGTAATATCATCGATTAATGGTTGCAACTCGCTATTAAGGGCGATGATTTTTTCTTCTCTTGCAGATGAATCTACACCACGCTTGACTATAATATCCTCAATAGAAGCATATTCAGCATCGAATTGTTGCTCTAAAGTAATAGCAACTTCCATCATCTGCATGCGGATTTCTGCGATTGCAGCGGAGTAACTTGTCCTAAAAGCTATAACTGTTAGTGTCGTTAGTAGGATAAGTATTAAAAATATCGAAATTATGTAAAATTTCGAGGTAGAATTTAGTTTAAAGTGTTTAATGAATTTTGAAAACATCTATTTTTTATCCCTCCGATAATTAAGCATAAGTTGGGAAGAAGGTTTTAAGATTGTTCAGAAGATTTTCAGAAAACATTACATACTACAACTAAATTCCATAAAAATCAGGATAATCCTTTATTTAGTAAAATTAATTTCTCTTGTCGGCTTAGCTTTTTTATCTCCGCTTCACGTCGCATCGCGCTTGATTTGCTTGAATGTTGTTCTGAATATGCTAATGTAACTGGCAGTCTGCCTCTAGTATATTTAGAACCCTTCCCGTCGTTATGAACCTCCAATCTTCTATTAACATCATTAGTGTAACCGGTATAAAGTGTTGAATCGCTGCATATTAGAATATATACATAGTAAATAGTTATCACCACTCCCATTTAGTTATAGGACAGTTAATGTTTTTGAATAATTAATTAGTCCATATGGTTGTTGCCATCCATTAGTACCAGTGATAGAAGTAACATTATTTTCAGACTAGTCGTCTAATTATATAGCTTATAAGATCAAAAGGTATAGTGGTTGGTGATAAAAATCACAGAATAAGAAGAAAATATGAACAAAATTTCATATTTCGGATTTTTGAGGTATAATATTTTATAAATGTGTCAAAAAAGTTACGAAAATTTGAATTTTTTTCACTTTTTGTGACAGTAGTCACAGACTATAGCTTGCTTGAAGTTATATTATGTAGTTGGTCAGAAGACTGATATTGTAATCGAAAATATGAAAGGAAGGAGTGAAGCTTAGGTGAGCCTAAAAGAAAAGCTTAAGAATGCAAACAAATGGGCGGTCATGTTTATTGCGTTAGTTGTTCTAATAGTTATTTATTCAGGAACAGCACTATCTATGAAGGCAACTGATTCAGCTGCATTTTGTAGTAGCTGCCATGTGATGAATGAAGTAACTCGCACTCATCAATTTTCAACTCATGCGAATTTATCATGTAATGACTGTCACGCGCCCCATAACTTAGTATCCAAGATACCTTACAAAATTAAAGCAGGTACAAAGGATATCTACGTCAACACTTTCGGAACCGTTGATGATGTTATTCATGCTGGCGATGAAACAAAGGCAATAGTCAATCAGAATTGTCAAGATTGCCATACAATGACGAACATGAATGTGGCAACAGACACTAAGGAGTATTGTTTTGATTGTCATCGTACAGTACCACATTTTGGACAAAAACCTATTTCAGAAAGGATGGTAGCAGGTGAGTAAAATGAGATTATTAACGTTATTTACTCTTGTAGCAGTAATTGCCCTTTTGGTGGCAGTAGGATGTACGACTAATGTTCCAACTACATCTACACCTACATATAACACTGGGCTTGGTGCTGATGAGACAAGTAACTTAGAATTTGCTAAACAATTTCCATTACAATATGATAGTTACCTAAGAAACAGTGAAGACAACGTTATGACAGAGTATGGTGGAAACGTAACTTATGATAAGCATAACGGTGTAGATCCATTACCAGATGGATATAAACATGCACAACCTTATTTAAAGAACTTATGGTTAGGTTATCCTTTTATGTATGAATATAAGAATGCTCGTGGGCATACTTATGCAATTGATGATGTAATGCACATTGACCGTATTAACCGTTATGATGAGCAATCAGGTCTTCCGGGTTCTTGCTATAACTGTAAAACTACATTGATCCCAACTTATCTTGAAAAATATGGGGATGCATTCTGGTCAATGAACTTCAATGAACTTCGTGAAGAACAACAACCAGAGATGCATTCTATTGGCTGTGCAAACTGCCATGAACCAGAAACTATG
>Ga0265293_10009749_pt1 | contig 13679 bp, 10 predicted proteins | sample Munlanlewell138R_FD_192505 | JGI IMG/M metagenome (GOLD analysis project Ga0265293, IMG submission 192505) | Leachate microbial communities from a municipal landfill in Southern Ontario, Canada - Leachate well 138R | ecosystem: Engineered > Solid waste > Landfill > Unclassified | place: Canada...
ATTATAATTTTTTAGATTTCGCCTCAAAGATAGATCTTTATTTATTTGCCGGTTAGTTTTGATTTGTTGATGTGAGGATGTGCTAATGTGCTGATGTGCTGATGTGAGGTTGTGTTGATGTGGAATCTGGGATTTGGAAATTAACACTTGCATGCAATTTCCTCTCGCAAGGAAATAGCTCCATAGGAACGAAATTATGGTAGAATGAGCCGCAACGATACAATCCAAAGCTCCATAGGAGCACACCAGAAATTATTAAATTTCGACAAGCTCAACTACCAGGTTTCGACAAGCTCAACTACCAGGTTTCGACAAGCTCAACCGACAGGCTCAACCGGAAGCATTGAGTTTCGGAATTGTTTACACAGGCTACCGACGGTTGGGATTTATTTGAAACTTGGAACTTGGGATTTATTTGGGATTTGGAATTTGAAACCTGGAACTTGGGATTTATTTGGAACTTGGACTTTGTGAATTGGAATTTCACCAAACATTTCTGCAAAGGCTTTGTTATGCCATCAACAATTAAAAACGAAAAACCTATGCGACCTTACATTACAAACTTACTTTACGCCATTCTGCTTATCGTGCTCAGCCTGTGGGGCTACTTCGTAAGTCCTTCGCCATCGTTTACCGCTTTCATCCCGACAGTTTTTGGAGTTCTGTTTCTGGTGATGACGCCGGTGATGAAGCGCGACAACAAAACCATATCGCACATAGTGGTAGCACTGACGCTGCTGCTGGTGATAGCGCTCGTAAAACCACTCACCGCTGCCATTGGTCGCAGCGACACAGCAGCCACTGTGCGCGTCAGCATCATGCTCGTCGCTGGAGTAGTGGCGATGATCATTTACATCAGAAGTTTTGTTGATGCCCGCCGCAGCAAAAAAACCAGCAGCTAGAACGAAATAGTCGCGCCTGCCAAAAAGTTGATGGGCGCCTGCGGAAAATAGCCGTTCGTCATGTATTCACTGCCTTCGGAATAGTAGCGATACACCCATGCGTTAGACGCGTATTTGGCGCTGAAAATATTAGAGATGCTGGCAAATAGTTCCACCCTGCTGAAGAATTTAGTTTCAAAGGCATAGCTGATGTTGAGATCGTTCACAAAATAAGCATCAATCATTCGCTTGTCGCTCGAAGTGTTGTCGATGTACTGGCGTCCCACATATTTCGATACAACTCCCACCGACAGATTTTGGATGGGAATAAACTGAACGGTGCCGCCAGCCACCACATCGGGCGAAAAGGCCAGGTCGGTATCGGTGAGTTCGTTTTCGAGCTGATGGTAAGGCGGACTCCAGTTATCCACAAAAGCCACATACTGTTTTATCCGGTTTCTGCTCAACGCGGCGTTGGCTTCCAGGTGCAGCCACGCGGTGGCGTTTATGCCCGCCACCAGTTCCAAACCCGCGCGATAGCTGTCGGGCACATTGGTAAAAATGGCAGCGCCGGTTTTGTTGATTTCGCCGGTGAGCACCAGCTGGTCTTTGTAATCCATATAAAACAGATTCATATTCAGGCGAACCTTGCCCGCGCTGTAGTTGTAGCCCAGCTCATAGTCGGTAAGTTTTTCGGCCAGCGGCTCATGGTTTTCGTCGGCATCGCGGAAGTCGCTGCGCGTAGGCTCACGATTTGCGATGGCAAACGAAAAATAGAGCTGGTGATGATTGCCGGGTTGATACATGGCGCCAAACTTCGGATTGAAAAACAAAAAATCGTGCTCCTGCGTAATGTCGCTCCCATCGTCGTGTGTGCCCTCAATTTTGTAATGGATTCCCCGCATTTGAAGATCAACAAAAGCATTCAGCGATTTGGAGATCTGGTAATTGATTTTCCCATAAATATTGAATTGAGTTTTCAGACCTTCGTTTTCATACCATCGTTTGTCGGGGTAATTGCTATCCGAATATTTGCTCCAGATCACGTTGCCGTAATGGGCACCGTCGTAGTAATTCCAGCCGCCGCCCACGGAAGCCGTTATTTTATCAAAACTGTTGTAATTTCCTGAAAAGGTAAAACCATAAAAGTCGTTGTCAAGATATTTGCGTGTGATCATATCCGAAGCGCGCATCGTATCGCCATTTACCACCACATTACCCAAACCATACTTGGCAAATTTCCCGTCGGGTTTGTAGCTTTCATAATACCCATAGCCACGCACGTAAAAGGCGGCAGCATTAAGGTTGATTTTGCGGCTGACCATCTGCGAAAGCAACAACTGGTAATGATCCTGCTGGTAATTGTCGGTTTGGTTATCGTAATAAGCCAACCTGCCTTGCTCATCAACATATTCACCGGCAGGGTTGTAGGTGCGGTTGGTGGCCAGGCTGTCGGAAGGAATGCCATACCACGCCTGGTAGGTTTTTTCCTTGCCCGACATCACATTTACGCGCACAATGGTTTTGGCGCCATAATATCCACCGCTGACATAAAAACTTTTGAGATCAGAAAAAGCCCGGTCGATGTAGCCGTCGGAGGTGATCTTTGAGAGACGGCCATCGAGAGCAAAGCGACCGTTGAGCAGGCCAGAGCCAAAGGAGAGTGTGTTTTTAAAAGTCCTGTAACTTCCTGCCGAGCTGCTGATGCGTGCATAAGGGTCGGCCTGGAGCTTTTGTGTCTGCATGTTGATGCTGGCGCCGAAAGCCGCGGCCCCGTTGGTGCTGGTACCTACGCCACGCTGTATTTGTATGTTGTCGACAGAGCTGGCAAGGTCGGGCAGGTTTACCCAGAAAAGACCCTGCGATTCAGGGTCGTTCATCGGTATCCCGTTCATGGTAACGTTGATGCGCGTGATGTCGGTACCGCGGATGCGGATGCCGCTATAGCCTACTCCGGCACCGGCGTCGGAAGTAACAACTGCCGACGGCGTGGATCGCAGCATCATGGGCAAATCCTTTCCCAGGTTTTGTGTTTTAAGTTCTTCATGGCCCACCTGCTGCCACGTTCCGGGCGTCTTCTGGTTCAGACGGGTAGAGGTGATCACCACTTCCTCTTCGAGGATGGTGCGCGGCTGCAACTCAAACTCCATCCGGGTATCACGCGACAATTCCAAAGCAGCCGTTTTTTTCTCATAACCCAAAAAAGTAACCTCCACATGCCAGGCGCCGGCAGGCAGGTTTTTCATCACAAAATGTCCCTGATAATCGGTCACCGCGTTGTGGTAGGAATTATCAATAACCACATGCGCTCCGGGCAACGACTGTCCGCTTTGTGCGTCGCGCACGGTACCCGAAAAGGTGAATTGTGCTAAAAGAATTCCCGGCAGAAAGAGTGTCGCCAGCAGCATAAAATGTTTCTTCGTCATTTTCGATTGATTTTTAGTTCAACACATTCAGAAATAAAAATCAATAGAGGAAATAAGGTCAAATGAAAGCCATCTTTTCCCTTCGCCGGCATTACCCGGAGCAGGTTCAATGAGTATGATCTCAGCCCGTAATATTAGGGCACCCCTAGTTGATTCGGCGGCAAAGATAAGTTTTTTGTTAATAAAGCATTTTTGCGCTCACGGATTGTTATTAAAAGTCAGCATGCCAATGGGAAAGATTGTTTGCTAATAAAATTACTATTCAGCAATCGCAATCAAATCGTTTAAATCAAGAATTTTTAAATCAAAATTCTGATGCAGGGTGTGGCTGGCCAGATCGAAAACGCCCACGTCAGTAGCGTCGATGATCAGCCGGTCGGAAGTGGCGATTACATCATCTTTTATCGTCATAAGTAGACCGTCAACATCGTCTGCCGGAAGCACTTCCACTTTTTTGGTCTCCTCCATCCGCAGCCATTCTGCTATCTTTTCAGAAATTGCAACTTTCTTATCCAGATAAACTACCGTCTTTGCCTGTGGTAAAACCATTAGCGCTTTACGCAATAGTTGCGCAGGACGTTCATATTGCACCTTATGCAACGCGCCTCTTCGCTGCGCCGCATCGCGCATTACGCCATCCATTGCCACAAAAACGGTTATGCCCGCAAGATAGGAAGCTACCGTAGTGAGGATATTCAGACCATCCACATGCAAAGTTTTTCCTGTCAGCTCCTCCGCCGTGCGCAGCTTTTCGCGCCGTCGCTTTGCCAAATCAGGATGTGCCGCGCCGCGGTAAAGCATGGTACGCTCGGTGGCGCTCAGCCGGTGATGATCGGAAACCATTTGCAAAAACAGCCGCTCGGGGTAACCCCGCTCTATCAGATACAGATAATCGGCCAGCGCCGACACAAAATTTTCATTCATCATCATCTGCTTTGCGTAACGCGGATAAAAATACAGCTTTCGCTGAAAGGATTATTTTTGCCAAAAAAGAGCACATCATGAAAATCCTTATCCTCAACGGCCCTAACCTCAACCTGGTGGGCTCACGCCAAACCGACATCTACGGAAGTGAAAACTTCGACACTTTTCTGCAAAAGATAAAAAAAAGATACCCGGAAATTGATTTTGATTACCACCAGAGCAATATCGAGGGTGAGCTTATCGACCACCTGCATGCCACACGCGGCAAATACGACGGCGTCGTGCTCAATGCGGGGGCTTACACGCATACCTCGGTGGCTATTGCCGATGCCGTGGCAGCCATCGATGTACCGGTAGTCGAAGTGCATATTTCCAATGTTTACAGGCGAGAGGATTTCAGGCAGATTTCCTTCATTGCTCCGGTGGCACGCGGCACCATCTCAGGGTTCGGCCTTCAGAGCTATCTGCTGGCCATCGAGAGTTTCAGCATGGAATGAAGCAGACAGGTGCCAGTCTTCAACCAGCAGCTCTGAGATTTGGGTTTTGGAATTTCGAATTTGGGATTTGGAATTTAAAAACGCCCTTTGCTGAACTTCTCCGCATCAAGCTCCCCAAACTTTTTTATCCTCCTCAGATAATGATCCAGCACAATGTTGCCCTGATAGATCATGCTTACATGGCGCTGCTTTATCATCCGGCGTTTCTTTCGGCTAATTTTATATTTATAATAAAAACCAAGATGCGCCCTCGTCACAGCCAGGAAATGCCGGAAGCCACCATCGCAGAGGAATTTGAACGCCGCCAGAAAATCGAGGAAGAAACGCATGAAAAACACCTGATAGAGCTGGCTGGCCGGGAGGTTTTTGTAAAGCATAATGTTGTTGTTGCGGATGTTGAGGTAGGTCTTGCGCGGTGATGATTTGTCGAGCGATCCGCCGCCAATATGATACACCTCTGACTGGCCGCAATACATAACTTTATAGCCCAGTTGCTTGAGCCGCCAGCAGATGTCGATTTCTTCCATGTGGGCAAAGAAGTCCTTGTCGAGGCCGCCCACCTGATGATAAAGGCTGGCGCGGATAAACATGCAGGCGCCCGTAGCCCAAAAAACCTCACGGATGTCGTCGTATTGCCCCTCGTCAGTTTCTATCGACTGAAAGACGCGTCCCCGGCAAAAAGGATAGCCGTAGCGGTCGATAAAACCGCCACCGGCACCAGCATATTCAAAAACACTGCGGTTGTCGAAAGAAAGGATTTTGGGCTGGCAGGCTGCGATGGTTTCATCGCTATCCATGAGCGCAATTACAGGCTGCAGCCAATTTTTTGGAACTTCAATGTCGCTGTTGAGCAAAACATAATATTCCGAATCTATTTGCCTTAGCGCTGCATTGTAGCCTTCTGCAAATCCAAAATTTTGCGCGCTGAGAATAAGTCGCACACGGGGGAAATTATTTCGGAGGAACTCCACAGAATCGTCGGTGGAGGCATTGTCGGCAATAATTACTTCGGCTATACCCTGGCAACTATCGATAACTCCCGGCAGGAAGCGCTCCAGGAAATGGCGTCCATTCCAGTTTAGTATTACAACGGCTATTTTCATCAGGGGCTAAAAGTAATATTATCACCACTATGATGACCATAGCTGCTGACATTTTCGATAAATTATCTGGGATTGTTATACAAATCGCCGGATTTGCCACCGTACTTATCGCCGTCGGGCATACTGCCACCATGCTGGAAGCGATTGTGCAGCTCGGCCTGCCAGTTTTCGTTGCTGATCTCCCCCGGCATGTTGCTGTGTATTAATTTATAGTTGTTGAGAGCGATGTGGATGTTGGCAAACACAAACTTGCGGTTGCGTTGGTTGTCGATGGTGTAATAATGCCAGATTTGGTAAGGCACCGAGCCGGCATCGTAGCCCTTCTCGCCGCCGTCGTTGATGGTCATTCCGCTGGTGCTGGCGGCAAAAGGCTGGTCGCTGATGGTGTTGGGCGGGCCGTACTTCAGGAAGATGCGTCCCATGTCGGTTCGATAACCTCTCTGCCCCTTGGTGCCGGGAGCGCCAAACTGTTCATTCACCAGCTCCACAGCGCTTAGATATTTTCGCCAGGCATATTCAGGATCGCCTTCGTTGCGGTCGAGCCAAAAGTTAAAAAAGAAACTTTGCATCATCGGCAGATCGGCGTCACCTTTTTGTATTTGATGGGTAATAAATTTCAGCTCCACATCGGTGGCTACGGGAATAAGATAATCGATGTACTGCCGCAGGGTGTCCTTGCTGGTGATGCGCGACACAAACGAGTTGTGCGTGGATGCGGCGGCATAGTCAGCAAAGTCGATGGCAACATCGGGGTTGCTGCGTTGGAAAAAGAGACGGTTTTCAGCAATCACCTCATTTTCGCGGTTGCGTACCTCCACCACTAGATTGTAATTTCCTGAGGCAAGATGCGTGATGTCGAAGTTGGCAAAAAGGATGTTTACCGTTTTTGCAGATTCGCGCTTAAACCGTGCGAACTTGTTGAGCTTCTTCCCGGTCTCGTACGACTCCAAAAAGTAATTGATCAAAAATGGCTCTTTTTCGCCAAACTGCCCGGAGGCATTGTATATTTCAGAATAAAAAGTAAGCGTGTTCACCTTGTCGGGAAGGAAATTGTAGACGTACGGCACCAGATCGTAACCGCTTTTGCTTAGGATATTCTCGGTGGTTGTAGCCTCGTAGGATTCGACCAACTGTATGCCCGACACCGAGACTTTATCGGGCGGGAAGTTGATTTCGATGGTTTGTGTGGTTGCGTATGGCGACATATTGCTGCCCGGATCGTTGATGGTGATCTGAAAATCGAACACACCGTTGGGAAGGCTAAAACGTTGCTGATCGAGAAAGTTAAAATCGATACCGGAGGTATCCTTCACCACCGGGCTAAGCAGCTCGTATTTATCATAGTTTACCACAGCACTGTCTTTGGTAAAGATCATTGTAACTTCTATCTTACCCTGAAAGCCACCTTCGGGCAGCGGCTGGTAGTTGACGGTATTGCCCACCACCGAGAGATAGGTCTCCAGAAAAGGTCCGTCGGCGGGTGAATAAAACTTAGCATAAAAAAGCTGTGCCTGGACATATTTGTCATGCTGCGCCATGGTAACCAAGGCCGGAAAAAGAAAAACTGAAAGCAGAAGCAGATATTTTTTTAACATAGTAGTAAAATTTTGTAACATCGAAATCAAAAGTATTTTAATGACTCATCACCACAAGAAATAAATAAGTATTTGGCTCTAAATGTTCAGTTTGCGGCAGAAAATTAAAAAAATTGAAAGTTTGTTGTTTGAATATGTTTTCACCGGGGCATCCTGCTGAAAACCAAAGAGTGCCTGAAGGGATTGAACAACCTTACGGCATTAGCCTGGCAAGCGGTCAGTCCAAAAGCTTCTTCCTCCGTCCGGCAACTTTTTTTGGCTCAAATCAAAAAAAGTATACTTTTGCCGCGGAGAGTTGGCAGAGCGGTCGATTGCGGCGGTCTTGAAAACCGTTGACCCTCACGGGTCCGGGGGTTCGAATCCCTCACTCTCCGCATCAAAACAAAAGCCTTGATTTACAGCAAATCAAGGCTTTTTGTTTTTATCACCTTTTTACATTTTTACATTCGATATCTTTTTTAATAATAAACATCCTGTCGCCCGCTCAAATGACACGAATAGCCGAAGCGACCTCAGGCCGGTACTTTTTTACGAAAAGAAGCATTCAATAGCTTCCAGTCCTTTTTTCGTAATACCAGCGCCAGCCACACCACCACCACAAATGAATAACCGTAAGTAGCCGATGCCGCAAAATGCTCATACCAGAATTGTATCCGCGCCTTTTCTGTCGGCTCCTGGTACAAACCAAACCAATCCACCAGCGTGTAGGAATTGAGAATAATGATATACATCTTGAGCATTACAAAAGTCGTAACGATGACGATTCCAACCACAACGGCTATCAATTTTCGTTTCCATGAAATTGGCGTGGCCAGGGTAAGCGCAACAAAAAAAGCGGTGATAAGATAGCCAATCCTGTCGCTGGCTTTGTTGGCTGTAACGCCTTTGATTTTAGTGCCCTCCATCCAGTCGGCGCGCGAAAGAAACAGCGCAATGTCATTTCCGCCTTTTTCGGTTTGTGTTTTAAGATTTACAAACCCTCCTCTTGGAAAATCCTCGAAGAGAAAGTTGCCCACGCTGCAAAAATATTCGGCGTAAAGCCTGTTTATTTTGAGCTGAGGCAGCAGTAGGAGCGTGTACAACACAATGAAGACGGCCACGCTCAGGAGTATTTTTTTTGTTGATATCATGATTTTGTCCTTTTGCTGCTTACATATTTCAGCCACAAAAACCACAGCACAATGGCCACAATGATAAATGCCACCTGCCAAACGGCCAGGTGCATCGACTCGAAAAAGTCGGGCGCATAAACCCCGACAATAAAAAGAGTAATAATTCGGATAATGTTGAGAAAAAATAAAATGAGCAAACCAATTGCCAGCCCCGACAGCTTATCTTTGATTTGGGCCGGGAAGGCAACGATGCCTGCAATAAATATGGCCATCGGTTCGGCGGCATCGCAGCCTTTTTTTATGCTCACCGAAAACTCCGGCGAAGAAACCATATCGCCGCTTACGCTAACGGCAAAAGCCATAAATGTCAGCACCTTACCGGCCAGCAAGGCATAAAAATTTACCAAAGGTGTAAAGATTGCCTGCTCGACCCAAGGATTGCGGTAAATCAAATAAAATAATAAAAGTTGCAGTGCCACAAGGCCTGCAAAAATCAGCGCAAGATGGCGTTGGTACCAATTGCTGATGCTAAAGGTCAGGTTAGTCTCTTTCATGTTTAATCGTTTTTATAGTTTTTATAGTTTTTTATTTTAATCTCAAAATAACCCGGAAGCCAAAAGATTCAGCCTCCGGGTTTCAATAATCAAAACTTTAGGGAACGCATTGCAGACGAATGGTAAAAGTTGGATAAACTGAACGCAAACTTTCTACTTTCTAAATTCTAACCTCTACCTTCTACCTTCTACCCTCTACCCTCTTTCTTCAACATACCCAACTGCACCATGTAGGCCACCACTGCCGCGCTAACAAATACACCAAATGGATCGGCGCTGGTGATCTTACCAAACCACAGATACGCCCCAAGCAAACCTGCAAAACCTATCAGCAGCGTTATTGCAAATACTTTTGCAAACAGCTTCCTATCGAAAAGCCGGGGTTTTGTGCCCAGTGAAAATGAGGCGGTGGCTCCTGCCAATACCGGCGCAGATTGCCGCTGGTACAGAAACACCATTCCCACGGCCACTACTAAAAGCAAAAGAATGATCACGCCCCACTCGGAGAGGGTGGGGATGGTTTCGGGCAGGTATTTGAAAGTAACTTCCTGGGTGGAGTCTGGAATGATTTCTACAGAAAAATCATCATCACTTCCAAATGCTGTAGGAAAAATCATAACATCACCGGCAGCAATATGCGACACCTCTGCCCAGGCAACTTCATCGGTGATAAATTGAGCAAAGAGCAGAGCCATTTCGTTGCCCGGTACGTTTGGCGGCATCTCAAAAATATAACTTGCGTCGGCAACACTAACCAGAATGGAGCCATCGCCCGTTGATGGTACATAGGCAAAGTCGAGTTTACCTACTCCTCCGTTGTGTTCGGAGCCGTAGTTATTTCCGGCAGCGTTGCCATGGGTTGGGTCACCATCTCTTGTCCACTTCCAGTCAGTAACATTGGGAGCCGAATTGGGTTCCCCGTGATATCCCAACGTTAAAACCACGCACTCTGCTGAATCAACTCCGCCACCAGTAAAACCCGTTCCCAAATTAATTACATTACTTGAATCACCATTCCCGATTGGGAAAGTTTTTGCAGGACTTTGTGTAGTGATATCATCACCACTACCTGGCTTAACAAATCTGGCAGCCTTATCAAATGTGATGTGAAGATCCTTTGCTTTATCACCTTTACTATGACCTTCTTTATTACAAAAACGGTACTGCTGCACATGTGTAACCTGGGCTATGAGTGGCAGGGATACGAGCAACAGACAGATGATGGGTACCAGAATTCTTGATATCATATTATATTTCTCTAGCTTTTTCATTGTAATTACCTCCTTAGTTTTATTCACCAAATTTTAAGATTTTAAAAAGCCGGGAGACCTAATTGCCTGATCAAGCCTCCCGGCATTAAAAAAGTATGTGTTAAGTTATTGGCCACCGGCTTTACGTAGCATATGCAACTGCACCATGTAGGCTACAACCGCCGCGCTTACAAATACACCAAAGGGATCGGCGCTGGTGATCCGGCCAAACCAGAGATATGCCCCGAGCAAACCCGCAAAACCTATCAGCAGCGTTATTGCAAATACTTTTGTAAAGAGCTTCTTGTCGAAGAGCCGGGGTTTTGCACCCATCGAAAATGCGGCGGTAGCACCTGCCAATGCCATCGAAGTTTGCCGCTGGTACAGAAACACCATTCCCACGGCTACCACCAAAAGCAACAGGATGATCACGCCCCACTCGGAGAGGGTAGGGATGGTTTCGGGCAGGTATTTGAAACTTACTTCCATAGTACTATCCGGAATGATTTCTACTGTAAAATCTGTTTCACCCGAAAATGAAGTATTAAACATGATCACATCTCCGCCGGCCACATGCGAAACCTCTGCCCAGGGAACTTCATCAGTAATAAACTGTGCAAAAAGTTGCGCCATGTCCGGGCCGTTAACTCCGGCAGGCATTTCAAAAGTATGGAATGTACCATCGAAAAGTGTTAGCGTAAGTGCGCCATCGCCAGTGGCAGGTAAGCTTGCAAAAGAGTAGAATGCCTCGTCAGGTTCTTTAACCTCACCAATCACAGCAGCATCGTGGCGTGAAGTATTTTCAGGGTCATTGTCATTTGTCCACCACCATTTTTCTACTCTGGGTTCTTTTCCACCCGCCTCTTTCTTAAAAGTTAAAACTACACTGTCTCCTGCCACTACGCCAGTGCCATTTGCACCCGCAGCACCGTTTGACTGTCTTGTACCGCTTCCGAGCCAAACCTTAAGTGCATCGGCAGGCTCCTTTTCTACCGGATTGAGCTCTACGGGCTTGGCACCTGTTTTCCATATAATATGCAGGTCTGTCGCTTTCACTCCCTCGCTATTCTTAAATTTGTATTCCCGCAAGGTGTCGTTGTCTGTGCCGAAAGCAAAGCCCGGCAGCAGGAAAAGGAGCGTGATTAGCATGGCTAAGCCGAACATGATTTTACTATTTTTAAATGTTTCCATTTTATAATCTCCTATATTTAATGAATAATTTTTGAATTGTTGTTTTGAAATTGAATTTTTGAAATAATTCAGTTTGTTTTTATTTAATGATGAGTTTTCCATAATAGCCTCCTTTCGCGCTTGTTATTTTGATGAAATAAACACCGCCCGCCTGGTGGCTGAGATCAACCTTGTGGGGCAGCACTGCCTCCGAGGAATAGACCTGTTCGCCAAAGGCGTTGAATATCTTCAGCTCAGTCTGTTCGCCATTCCCATCTATGGTAAAGGTGCCGTCGCTGGGATTAGGATAAACGGAAACCTTAAGCGGCGAAATTTCCGCTACACCCACAGGCGCCAGTTTTACGCTCTTCACCTCCGACAGTCCGTTGTTTTCGAAGTTGCCGGTGTTCATCGCTGTGTTATAGTGCACTTCCAGCGCAAAGGTTTCGCCGGTTGATGGGCGATAGAGCCTGTAGCTGATTGCTTCGCCGGGTTCAAGGCCATTGACAAGGAGGGCATAAGCCGTGTTGCCAAAAACAGTTAATGCAAAGGGTGCGTCGGCATCGGTAAGCTGAACCAAGCCTGTGCAAGCGCCATCGGCGTTGAAGCCGCCTACAATATCCCCTTTCTGAAATACATTATCAGCCAAACGGAAAGCAACAACATGTGAGGCCGGGCCGCGTACAACTGCGTTCCAGGGCGAGTTGATGATCTCAGCCGGTTTTGCGTCGTAATGGGATTTTGTGGAGGCTATGCCAAAGTTTATTGTTGCCGGAGCATTCATCAACACAAAATAAGATTTGCCTGGATGGACGAAGCCGAGGGTATTTATACCAAACTGTGGCCAGTAAACTCCCGTTCCAGCTACTTCTTTTACAAGCACCAAGGCAGTACTAAAACCAAACAGCTCCACTACATCGAAAGGAAAACTGCTCAACACCGGCATAATTGACCAGCCAGCATTTAGCAACAACGTCTTGTCGGGCGTTTCGTCGCCGTCTATGGGCAAGCTTACATTTTGCGTAACTTTTGCAACATAGCCCGAATGTGAATCCCATTCGCCAAGCGTAAAAATGTTTTGACCGGGAAAATACATCCCTTCAAAATTGTACAGCAAGGTCAATTGATCGATTATAGGATTCAATACAACATCCATCAATGGAACTGTTGGCTGGATGTAGCTGGAAATGCCACTCCATCCCTGCGGTATTTCAATAATATGTGCAGCGCCACCTGTTACATGAATAGTAAAGGCGCAACCATAGGTGCATCCCGACGAAGGATTCAAATAGATATAGTTGATCTGCTGCGAACCAACACCGGCCTCAGCAGGATAGAATACGCCATCGAATACGCCCGGCCCCTCGTAAAATCCTCCTTCGGGTGTTGCACCGCTTAATGTAACTGGCGGAGAAGATTGGCTTACCGTCATATCACCCGGACAGCTTACGTTGGGCGGATCGGTATCAAAAACCGTAACCGTAAATGCGGCGTAAGCCTGGTTACCGCTGACATCGGTGGCGGTATAAATCACATCAGTTAATCCGACGGGGAAGAACATTCCCGGCTCGTAATTACCTGTCAGGCTTTCGATGCCGCAATTGTCGGTAGCAATGGGCCATTCCCATGTGATTGCTGCACCACAAACTCCGGGATCGTTTGGAACTTCCAGGTCGGGCATCTCAGGCTGAAATTGAGGTTCCTCGGTATCTAACACTGCAACCGTAAATCCGGCGTAAGCCTGGTTATCATTGACATCGGTGGCGGTATAAACAACCTCTGTTAATCCAACGGGGAAGAAGGTTCCCGGCTCGTAATTACCGGTCAGGCTTTCGATGCCACAATTATCAGTGGCTTCGGGCCAATCCCAGTCCACTCCGGCACCACATTCACCCGACTCGTTTGAAACTTCCAGGTCGGCCATTGGCGAAAATTGAGGTTCCTCCATATCCACAACTGTAACTATTTGCTCACAGGATACAGTGTATCCTCCCGAATTGGTTACTGTCCAAACAACAGTGGTGACACCAATAGGAAAAGCATTGGGCGCATCGTTGCTGATCACCTCAGTTCCATCTGGATTAATAATCTCCGGCACGCCCAAATCGACACCTGCTGCGCCGCACATACCCGGGTCGTTGGACAGGGTTATGTCCGGCGGACAAAC
>Ga0265293_10009750_pt1 | contig 13678 bp, 12 predicted proteins | sample Munlanlewell138R_FD_192505 | JGI IMG/M metagenome (GOLD analysis project Ga0265293, IMG submission 192505) | Leachate microbial communities from a municipal landfill in Southern Ontario, Canada - Leachate well 138R | ecosystem: Engineered > Solid waste > Landfill > Unclassified | place: Canada...
TTATTTCGTGGTGGGAGTGGGGTTGGTGGAGGAAGCAGCCAAGGCCCTGTGTGCCCTGGTGGCTTTAAAATGGCCCGGGTTGCTCCCTCAGCCTCTCACCGCTTTGCAGCTTTCAGGCGGTGTCGCTCTCGGTTTTGCCACCGTTGAGAATATGCTGTACGCCCAGAACTACGGCGACACGGTCCTGGTCTTTCGGTTCGTGCTGGCCACCCTGGGCCATCTACTCTTCAGCGCGCTCTGGGGTTTTGCCCTGGGTCGTGGCTCGTCACCGAAAATGTTTCTGGGGATGTTGCTGCTCTCGGCCGGGGCGCACGGTCTCTACGACTGGTTTCTGGTGACCGGGCGGCCGGTACTGGCGGTGCTGGTGCTGGTCGTTCTGTGGGCCGGATTTCGAGAGGCGGTGGTGGGGGCCTATCTCAAACAGGAGTATCAACGGGAGTTGCCGTTTGAGCTCGAGGCCTGTTCGTCTTGCCGCGTTCTGACCCGGGCAGACGGCAATTACTGCAGTTTCTGTGGAAGTCCCTTAAAGCCTAGGAGCCCGTGTGAGTAATCTCCCTTCGCCAGACTCGTTCATTATTGTTCATGCGAATATCTCATTTCACCCGAATATGACCCGATATTAGGGTGAAATTTCACTATCCGCCTGAACAAAATGCACTTCGTCTGGCTCGGTCCGATTACTCACACGGGCTCCTAGCGAGCCAGCACTTCCTGAACGATCGGCTTGATCTGCCGCTCTTTCAGGGTTTTGGAAGGAGCAACCATGTTGCGGCCTCCGCGTTTGGCCACGTAGAGCGCATCGTCGGCGGCCTTGGCCAGATCCTTCTTGGTGAGCGCATCGGTGGGGTAGCAGGCCAGACCGATGGAGGAGGTCACCTGAACGGCGTTGCCACCGAAGCGCAACTGAAAAGCTTCCCGGATCCTTTCGCACATTCGCAGGGCGTCTTCCTTGCGGGTCTGCTTGAGGAGCAGGGCGAATTCGTCGCCGCCGTAGCGGGCCACGATGTCGGTGGCCCGCACCTTGTCTTTCAGCAGGCTCGCCACCTCTTTGAGTAGAGCGTCGCCCGCCGGGTGGCCCAGGGTGTCGTTGTAGGTCTTGAAATTATCGCAGTCCACCATGACCAGGACGATCTCCTGACCGTGTCGGGAGGCCCACTCGATTTCCTCGGATAGCTTTTCCTGAAAAAGACGGTGTGTGTAGAGACCGGTCAGGCCGTCGGTCAGGGCTTGCTGCTGGGTCTGTTCGTAGAGCCGGGCGTTTTTCAGGGCCATGGCGGTCTGGTAGGAGACCGTCTCGATCAGGTTGCGGTGTTCTTCGGTCAGGGCATCCGATTGGGCCGCCCCTACGTAGAGCACGCCCAGTAACTCCTGTTCAGCCTCGCCGCCACCGTTGCGCCTCTCTTCGCTGGCGGTGATCAAGGGGGCCACGACCACCGAGCGTTCCGAACCCAGGATGTGCTGCACGTCGAACATTTCCGTATCTTGAACCAGCACCGTACACTTAGCACTGATGGCTTTGCCCAGCAGTCCTTCGTCATCCCGGATGGCCAGGTTTTTGACGTAAGCCTTGTAAGGGGTGTCGGCGAACTCGGCTTTCAGGGCGTGTCCACCCGTCTGCTCCTTGTCGGGGGTGAACAGGATAACGCTCTGCGCCCCAGCGATCATATTCCTCAACGATTCCGCCACCACTTCGATGGTGGTGGAAGTCTTCAGAGTGGCTCCCATCCGCTGACCCATGCTTTGAAGTTCGGCGAGTTGAGCGTTTTTGGCTTCTACCGACTCTCGGATCTTGCGCTCCTCTTCCACCTCGCCCACTTTGCCTTCAAACAAGATGGCGGTCTTGATGGAAGGAGCGGCAAAGGCGGCGATCATCTTGAGGTGCTTGAGGTGCTCTTCAGTATGAGTGTCGGCGGCCACCGAGCCCACGTAGATCACCCCCACGCACTCTTTGCTCACCAACAGCGGCACGCAGATCACGGAGCGCTCGTTTTTAAAAATGCGACCCTCGGAAGAAGCGGATAAAGCAGGCTTGAGACGGGACTTGCGGGTCTCCACGACCTCTTTGATGAGAGTTTCTTCCAACTGCAACAGATGCGACATTGCCAGCACATCTTTGTAGGGCGTCTCCGCTAATTCGGGTTGCAGCGAGCCGTTTCGGAAGAGCAGTATGACAAAGGATTGATAGGGGATCCGCAGGGTCTTGATCATGCTGGCCACCACCCCCACGGTCTCCTCCACTTTGGTGGAGGCACCGAGGCTTTCGGCCATCTGGTATACGCTGCCCAGTTCGTCTTGGAACTGCTTGTTCTCCGAGAGGTAGACCGCGTTGGCTTCCTTGAGTTTTCGCTCGTTGTGTTGGGCCTTGTTGAGCGACATCTCCAGCTCTTTTTGGTCCTGCACCACGATCTCGTCGATGTAGTAACGCGCGTTGCCCCGAAACGCCAGACCTAATAGGGCGACTCCGAAGACAGCCAGGACACCGTCCTGGACCTTGCCCCCACTGAGCCCGGAGCCCACCAGGCCAACCACTGGGGCCAGTGCGAAGAGCGCTTTCCCACCGATCGGAACCTCTTCCCACAGGGAACTCACCTCCAGGTCTTCCACCTTGGAGAGAACCGGTCCGACCAAAATCTGATCCAGCAGGATCCAGGCTCCGGCACCGGCCATCCCGGCCACCAGAGCTCCCAGGCCAGCTTTGGTGGCTCCCAGCATGGCGGCTCCTACCAGGGCTACCCTGAGCACGTTGAGCCCCATTCCGGCCATTCGTGACTGGAAGGTAAGGTGAGGGTCCGGAGTGGTAACGACGAAGCGGGCAAATGAACAGAGCCCGGCCACACTGATCCCCAAAAACAGCGGGAGGATCCCATACATCGTAGCGCTGTCGACGCTGTTGCTAAACATCACCAGGAAATAGAGGGGCGCCGCCATGGAGAAGTATCCGATGGCCGAGATGGAGACAGAAAGGGCATCCAATACCAGGCCTGCCAGCAAAGCGCAGAGGAGGGCCGGACCCCAGGACACACTGGGCAACGCAAAGACCGCCGCAGCCGCAGTCAGGATGACCGCGCTCAACGCCAACAGGCCGGAGATGGCCTTACTTTTGCCTTCGTTTTTCTTAGACACCGAACGCTTTCCGAGACCTTCTAGAGAACTCTTTGTTCGATTCTTTCGAACATGGGAAATTTCCCGAGCAGCTCAAGACTTCCCTTCTCTAACTACGATTCGGACGGGGTAGGAAGAGGCCCCCTCGGGAATGGTTTTCAGGACCAGATCGCGGGTGCTGTGGGGGGGCAGTTCGGTGCGGAAGAAGACCCTTTCTTCAAAGGCCTTGACGATGGGCACCTCCACGATCTCTCCATTCACCGTAAAGGTGCCGGTGGCCGCCCCGCCCCGGTGCACGAAGACCAGTTCGACCTGCCTGCTCGAAGAGCCGGGATTGGACAGAGTAAGGTCTGCCCGATAAGTCACTCCGTAATCTCCCCGCAGTTCTCGGACTCCGGAAAAAGTCTGTTGGCGAACCGCTCCGATCGCGATGTGGAGAGGGTCTTGGCCTGGGGAGTAATGCCGGCGGACCCATTGCTCGGGGACCGGATAAAAGCCTCGGGAGTGAACATCTTCTTGTTTCAACAGATTGTTCAGGGAGAGTTGCTCGGTGAGGTTGGGACGAGCTACCAGGGCAAAGCTCAAGGGAGCGCCCCGGGTCTGGGTCAGCCCCAGAGTGCCGCTGACCACCTGTTCGAGGGGCAGGGGTTGATGAAAGAGTTCCACGGTCTGACCGGGAGGTATCGTCTTGAAGACTCCGAGATTGTCCCGGACAGCGGCAAACCATCGGACATTGTTGGTGTGGCCGCTGGAGAAATAGTCGAGGGACGTATTTCCGATCCCCTGTTGTAGGTGGATGACGGCCGGTTCGGAACCACTGTTTTGCACCACCAGGGTGAGATGAGGTGCAGCACCGACCAGTTTGCCCAGGTGGTAGTATTGAAACAGCAGGGTTCGGTAAGGGGTCAACCCTCCAAAGAAGAGTCCACCTCGCCGCTCCACCTTTTCCGGGTGATCCGAGAGGGCCACGATGATCGGTTCAGGGGGAACCCAGTCCAGGTTGATGACCCGATCCCCGGAGGGTGATTTCCAACTCTCTCCGGGAGCCAGACTCCGAGCGGGCCAGTGATTCCAGCCTTCGGCCTGAAGCACCGACTTGAGAAAATCAGGGGTCGCGGGAGCACCGGTCACCCGAACGTCTTCAGCCAGACCCGATCCGCAGATCATCAGGGTCAGGAGAAAAGATTTAAAGCTTCTCCAGCGCATCTAGAGCCTCGTTAAAGCTACCGACGGCTATGACCTGCATCCCTTCCGGCAGTCCATCGATCTCGCCAAGGTTTCCCCGGGGGATAATCATCACCTCGGCCCCTGCTTGCGCTGCACCGATCAATTTCAGATTGACACCTTCGATTTCACCCACTCGCCCCCGGGGGCTCAGGGTTCCGGTGGCGGCGATCAGGCGCCCCTTGGTGATATCCTGGGGAGTGAGTTGGCTGTAGATCTCAAGGGCAAACACCAGCCCGCCGGAGGCCCCGCTGGTCTCTCCCGTGTCGAAGCTTATGGCAAAGGGCAGTTCGGAATCGTCTTTTCCCAGTTCGTAGCCCAGAGCTTTCAGGGCGACCCTGGTAGCCAGATACTGGCTGGCGTCCATCTGTTGCTCCTCCCGGGTTTGGGCCATAGGTTCGCCGGACGACCTATCCGACAGAGTGGCGTTGGGATCCAATAAAGAGTAAATGACGTAGAGCACAGTGGCCGGTTCGGACACCACGGTAGGAAGTAGAAAAGCGCCTTGAGAGGGGTAGGTTTTGGTTTTGATATCCACCATGGGAGTGACCCTTTCCACTCGTCCAGGGGCCTGGAGATAGTACGGGGTCGGGGTAAACGCTGCCGCCAGCGAGAGGGATATCGCCAGCACAAAGCCTCTCAAGATCCTTACCTTAAGAGGCTTCTGAAAAAATGCATTCGGCATAAAGTATCAAGTTCGCCGAGGCGGTAAAACAGCCTTTAGTAGAATTTCACTCGTCTTGCAGCGACTCTTGCCCAAGCTTCACGATCCCCAGGATCTTGGTGAGCTCTGACTCCATTCCACCCAGCACCTTCATGGCGTAGCGGTCGGCTTCTTCCCGGATTTTTCGAGCGGCGTGTTCGGCCGCCGATTTCACCGCAGCGGCTCGGGCGTCGGCTTCGCCGAGGACGCGATCGGCTTCGGTTCGAGCGTCGGCCAGGATCTTCTCGGCTTCCTTGCGGGCCTGGACCAGAACTTCGCTATTTTTCACCTTCTGCTGGGTTTCCAGTTCGGCTCGGCTCAGGATCTCGTGGGCTTTGCTATGGGCTTCCTTGACCACCCGATCCGCCTTGCCCCGGGTTTCCTCGGCGATCCGCCGGGTCTCCCGGGAGATCCAACGGGCTTGATGAACCTCTTCCGGCAGGCTGTCGCGGGTGCGAGCGATCAATTTTTTCAGGCGGTCCTTGTCGATGACGCTGCGCGCCTGCAGTGGCCAGGGTAGAGGCTTGGCTTCGTTGAGAGCTTCCTCCATGGAGTCGAGTGCCTGGAAAACGTTCATTATTTCCTCCGGGTGTTTCCTTGATTGTTGGGTTTGGGTGGGCCGTATCGCTCCACCAGTCGACGGTTGACAACATCTGGAACCATGTCGGAAACGGGGCCCTGCAAATTGGCGATCTGACGTACCATGCTGGAACTGAGGAAGGCGTTTTTCACTGCCGTCATCATAAAGAGCGTTTCCACCTTGTGATCGAGCGTGGTGTTGAGAGCCGCCATCTGAAATTCCGACTCGAAATCCGAGATGGCTCGCAGGCCCTTGATAATGATGGGGACTTCCACCTCATCTAAGTAATGCACCAGCAGCCCCGAAAAGGTGGAAACCGAGACATTATCCAGGCCGGAACAGACCTCCAGGATCATCTCTTGCCGCTCTTCCAGGGTGAAGAGATGGCGCTTGGACGGGTTGACCATGACCGCCACGACCAGTTCGTCGACCAGCCGACTCGCCCGGGTAATGATGTCCAGGTGGCCGTTGGTGATGGGATCGAAGCTGCCGGGGTAGACCGCGCGTTTCACGTAGAGACCTTTCGTAGATGTTGTCTGAAATTTTTTCTAGACTTGCTCCCACTGATCCTTTAGGTTTTTGAATTTCCTTCAGCTTTTTTTTCAATGAGCTTCTGATGGTTGAGAAAACGGTTCGTACCATTGTCTTTGATCTTGAAGGATTTTCTATTTTTCAAAAGAACGTGTTTCTGTCATGTCAAAGAAGGTCTTGGGTCGACGCTTTCAGCTCGAAGGCAAACTAGGTGAAGGAGGCATGGGTTCGGTTTACCGGGCCCTGGATCTCCAGACACGGCGTACTGTCGCCGTAAAGATACTGAGGAAAGACCTCAGTGAATCGCGTCATGCGCGACGCCGCTTTGCCCGAGAAGCTCGGGCGGCCGGTATGCTGGATCACACCAACATCGTGGGCATCTACCGCTTTTTCGATGAAGCTCGCCCCTACATGGTTATGGAGTACGTCGACGGCGTTTCCATGCGGCGCTTCGTGCGGCGCGAAAAGCCTTCTCCTGACAGACTCCTGGATCTGGTGCTGCAACTCTGCGATGCCCTGGCCCACGCCCACGACCGGGGCGTCGTGCACCGAGACATGAAGCCGGACAACATCGTGGTGGCTAAGGGCGACGTGGTAAAAGTTTTGGACTTCGGGCTGGCCCGGGTTCGCCTGCCTGAGATTTCACACCTGACCCGCTCGGGCTCGGCCCTCGGAACCTGCTCTTACATGGCCCCCGAGCAGGCCTCGGGTCGGCCGGCCGATGAGCGCAGCGATCTGTATTCCCTGGGAGTCATCCTGTACGAAGCTGTTTGCGGGCGGACCCCTTTTACCGCCGACGATCCTGCTTCTATCCTTTATATGCACGTGCACGAAGACCCCCGGCCTCCCCGCACCCACAACCCGGACATTCACCCGGAGATGGAAAATCTGATCCTCAAGCTCATGGCCAAGAAGCCGGACCAGCGCCCTTCCAACGCGCGAGTTTTAAAAGAACGAGTGATTCGGCTGCAGAGGCTGTTGCGGGGCGAGGTGACGGTGATGGAGGAACTGCCCCGGGGCGGAGTGGGGCTGCCTCAGGCCCTGCCTGAAGCGGTGCCCATGGAGCCGACACCCGGCCAGCCCGTCTCGGTTCTGACCGCCGACATCCCGGCCTTCAGCATCCTGACCCGGGGGCGCAACCCCCTGGAAGCCACCGAGCTGGAAGCAGAACTGGTGGAGAATCTGGAGGAGTCGGTTCGCCAGCACGACGGCACCGTGCTCGACCGCTATGGAACCCGCGTGGTGGCGGCCTTCTGTGGTCTGGACCACGGAACCCGAGCGGTCTACTCGGTGCAAAACATGCGCAGCCGGGTGGGAGCCGTTTTAAACCGCTTCGCGCTGGAAGTGGTACCCACCGTCTCGGCCGGGGTTTTCGGGGGAGAGCTGGGAGAGCGAAACGCGGGCGATTCCTGGGAGGAAGTAGCCAAGCAAGAGCTGATGCACGGTGCCGCTCGTCTGGAGAAACTCTCCCGCAAGCTACCCGACGACACCCTGGTCTCGGAAGACTGCCTGGCTGAAAACCTCCAGGCCGAACACCTGAGATCCCTCTTCGTGCGGGGGCGCCGGGAGCCCATCAAGGTTTTCCGGGTAAAGCCCGCTTGATTGACGATTAAAGGTTTGACTTTCGGCCCCGCACTCGATACCTTGTTAGCATGCAGGTCTTGACTTTGATCAAAGCCGTTTCCGTGGCTCTGGCTGCGGGTTCTCTGTCCTTTCTATTGACGGAATGGCGTTATTACAAGAGAACCTTTGCCAAAGCCAGGGAGATGACCGGACCTGCCCCCGACATCGGCCGGCTGACCCGGCGCACTTTCGGTTCGGCGATCCTGCTCACCATGGCGGTCCTGATGTTTTTAGGTGAACTGCCCAAAGCCGGGGAGCCCCCCGAGCAGGTCCTGAGCCTCTTTTACTACTGGAGCGCCATCGTGGGACTGGCCCTGTTGTTGGGTTTGACTGCCCTGTACGACGCCATGCGGGGGATGAAGCGCCTGGGAAACTATGTGACCGCTGTCGAGGGACAAGAACTCGCCACGTTGGCCAAGCAGCTCAAGGGCGTGGATATCAAGAAGGAATTGCTGGGCGAAGACGCCGTTGCCGAGGATTAAGGTCTGTGGCCTGACCCGGGCCGAAGATGTGGAGCTGGCGGTCAACCTGGGAGCGGATTTCCTGGGTTTTGTTTTGGCGCCCAGCCCTCGTTCGGTCGAGGTTTCTCAACTGGAAGCTCTGGTTGCACCCGTGCCGGCGAGCGTATTGACGGTGGGGGTGGTGGTCAATGCCCAGCGAGAGCAAGTCGATCGCCTGCTGGAGGTGGTCGATCGGGTCCAGTTTCACGGCCACGAAACTCCTGACTTCTGCGCTCGTTACGGGCGGCGGGGGATCAAGGCCTTTCGCATCCGAGCGGTCGAGGATCTGAACTCCCTGGAGGCCTACGCACAAACGGTGGGTGCGTTTTTGTTGGACAGCTTCAAGGAAGGAGTCGCCGGGGGCACGGGGCAGACCTTTCCCTGGGGCTACCTGCGAGAGCGAAGCTTTTCTCGGCCCACCTTTCTGGCTGGTGGTCTCAACTCCTCAAACCTGAGGCAGGCGGTTCAACTCCCTCAACTCGAAGGGGTGGATGTCAGCAGCGGTTTGGAAAAGGCCCCGGGGGTCAAGGACGCCGATCTGATGAAACAGTTTTTCGCCGTAGTTCGAGAGTAGGAGATCTCATGTCATTAACAACCTGGCCCGACGCAAGGGGCCGATTTGGTGAGTTCGGGGGGCGCTTCGTGCCGGAGACGCTGCACGGCGCCCTCACCTTGCTGGAGGCCCAGTATCGCGCGGTCAAGGAGGACGTTGCCTTTCAGGCCGAGCTGCAGTCGGAACTGCAGGACTTTTCCGGCCGACCCACCCCTCTCACCCGGGCCACCCGCCTGGAGAAGGCCTGGGAGGGTCCGGAGATTTGGCTCAAGCGAGAAGACCTCAACCACACCGGATCCCACAAGCTCAACAACTGTCTGGGGCAGGTGCTGCTGGCTCGCCGTCTGGGCAAAACCCGCATCATCGCCGAGACCGGGGCCGGCCAGCACGGGGTAGCCACCGCCACCGTGTGCGCCCGCTACGGACTGAAGTGCGTGGTCTATATGGGTGCCGAGGACGTGCGCCGACAGGCCCTGAACGTGTACCGGATGCGCCTTCTAGGAGCCGAGGTGCGGCCCGTGGAGTCGGGCTCTCGCACCTTGAAAGACGCCACCAACGAAGCCATGCGCGATTGGGTGGCCACGGTGGACGACACCCACTACATCATCGGCTCGGTGGTGGGGCCTCACCCCTTTCCCATGATGGTACGGGACTTCCAGTCGGTCATCGGAGCCGAGATCAAAAAGCAACTGGGGCGCCTTCCCGATCGCGTCATCGCCTGCGTGGGCGGAGGCTCCAACGCGGCGGGCACCTTCTACCCCTTCCTGGAGGATCAGTCGGTGGCCCTGGTGGGGGTGGAAGCCGGTGGGGTGAGCGACCGTCTCGGCGAGCACTGCCGCTCGCTTTCGGCGGGCAGCCCCGGGGTTTTGCACGGGGCTCGCACCTACCTGCTCCAGGACCAGGGCCAGGTCAGCCGGACCCACTCCCTTTCGGCCGGTCTGGATTATCCGGGGGTGGGTCCGGAGCACTCCTTCTGGAAAGAGACCGGCCGGGTGACTTACGAGTCCGTCACCGACGCCGAAGCCCTCGCTGCCTTTCAACAGGTGGCCCGTTGCGAAGGGATCGTGGCCGCGTTGGAGTCGTCCCACGCTTTTGCCTGGGCGGCCCGCTCGGCCAAGCGGTTTCCCCAGGAAAAAGTCTGGGTGATCTGCTGCTCCGGCCGGGGAGACAAAGACGTGGCCGAAGTGGAGCGACTGACCCGGGAGCCCCAATCATGATCCCGGCCCACAAATTCCCCGCCATCGTCCCTTTTGTAACCTGCGGCTGGCCCACGCCCGAACTCTTCCTGGAGATCACCGACGCCCTGGCCGAGGTGGGGTGCCCCTTTTTCGAGGTGGGCTTCCCCTTCTCCGACCCCATCGCCGACGGTCCGGTGGTGCAGGCCACTTCTTCAGAAGCTCTGGAACAGGGCGTGGGTCTGGAGCAGTGCTTCGAACTGACCACCCAGGCCACTGGCAGAACCGGCCTTCCGGCGGTGGTCATGACTTACGCCAACCTGGTCTACTATCCGGGTCTGGAGGAGTTTTGCCGGCGCCTGAAGGCGAGCGGCGGGGCCGGGCTGATCGTGCCCGATCTCTCCTTCGAAGAGTCCGCACCGGCCCGGGCTGCCTGCGCCACTCAGGGTCTGAAGCTGGTCTCCTTTCTGGCTCCCACCACCGGACCCGAGCGGCTCCGGCAGGTGGCCGCGGCAGCCGAAGGTTTCATCTATCTGGTGGCGGTGCGGGGGGTCACCGGCGGCACCAGCGCCACCGGCCCCGAGCTGCAGCAGTTGATCCGAGACGCCAAGCAGCACGCTTCCTGCCCTGTGTTGGTGGGTTTCGGGGTCAAGGAGCCCGGCCAGGTCCAAGATATCCTGGCGGCCGGGGCCGACGGGGCCATCGTGGGCTCGGCCCTTTTAGAGGCCGTGCGGGCCGCCGAGCAAACCCCCCGGGGCGTAAAACAAGCGGTCAAAGACTTCATGGAGCCGCTGCTGAAAGCGACTTCCCCGGCTCCTCGAGGATAAGTTTGGAAAGCTTGGAAACATAGGCCCATGCTGATAGCCGTCATGGAGAAATCCGCCTCCGTCAAAGATCTGGGAGCGGTCTTGCGTCATATCGAAGAACAGGGGTTGAAGCCGTACCTCAGCCGGGGCGACGAGCAGACCCAGGTGGGCTGCCTGGGCGCCCCCCGTGAAGAAGAGCTGCGGTCGCAACTGGCTGAGTTCTCCGGGGTTTCCTCGGCCTTTGTCTCGCGCAGCCCGTTCAAGCTCGCCAGTAGGGAGTTTCGACCGGAGCCCAGCAGCTTCAAGGTGGGGGCGGCCACTGTGGGCGGAGAGCAACTGACGGTGATCGCCGGGCCCTGCGCGGTGGAAAGCGCCGAGCAACTCACCCAGGTGGGAGAGCTATTGAAAGGCCTGGGGGTACCCATGATCAGGGGCGGGGCCTTCAAGCCCCGGACTTCCCCCTACGACTTTCAGGGCTTGGGGGAGGAGGGCTTGAAGCTCTTGGCCCAGGCCAGGGCCCGCTTCGGTCTGCGGGTGGTGACCGAGTGCTTGAAGCCCTCCGACGTGGAATTGGTGGCCCGCTACTCCGACGTGATCCAGATCGGGGCCCGCAACATGCAAAACTTCGCCCTCCTGCAAGAGGTGGGTAAGGCCCGAATCCCGGTCTTGCTGAAGCGGGGCATGATGAGTTCGGTCAAAGAGTTCTTGCTCTCGGCGGAATACATCTTGTCTCAGGGCAATGAACAGGTCGCCCTCTGCGAACGCGGCATCCGAACCTTCGAAACCATGACCCGAAACACCCTGGACATCGCGGCCGTGCCGGTGCTCAAGCGACTGACCCACTTGCCCGTGATCGTGGACCCTTCCCACGCCGCCGGTGATCGGGAACTGGTACCGGCCCTCTGCCTGGCCGCCGTGGCAGCCGGGGCCGACGGTCTGATCATCGAAGTCCACCCCAAGCCCGAGGAGGCTGTCTCCGACGGGCCTCAGTCCTTGACCTTGCCGGGTTTTCAGGAGCTTTACAAGATGCTCGGACCGGTGGCCCGCAGCGTGGGCCGTAGCCTCTAAAAGTTGTCCTGGATGTAGCGCTGTAGCATGCCCTTGTGGCCCACCAGTCGGAAGTCCACGTGAAGCTCGTTGTCCAGTCCGGTGGACTCCATCTTCCCGGCTCGACCGTACTCGTCTAGCACCGCTCGCACGTCCTTGAGCAGTTCATTGAGTTCTTGCCGGGCCTGGGGGCTGGTGGTGCGGAAGCGAATGGCCAGTTGCAGTTCGTTGTCGGAAAGCAGGTCGCCCTCCCAGGTCATGCTCTCGACCTGCCGGGTGACCCGTTCAAAGCGCTCCTTGCCCACCGCCGCTTCGGCCTTGCCCACGTCGCCTTTGTGCAGCCAGCGCAGGAAATTGACCACCGAGCCGCGTTTGTTGAAAAGCACTCCGTAGGTGTGGTGGTTGGTGTCGATAGAGCTGAGCAGCGACTCCATTTCCTGGTCGGGGCTGGTCTTGACCTCGTCCACCCACCTCTTGACCGCGTAGCGGGCCAACTTCGCACTGGGAAAGCTGGCGATGGTGCCGTCTAGCTTGGTGAGCACCCGCCCGGTGGTGGGGTTGTCGTGGCCGTCTCTTAAGATCAAAGTGGCGTCGCCCAGTTCCACCGTGGGGTAGTCCTTGCCGTCGCCACCGGTGCCCTGAGCGCGGTACCAGAGCGCCTGCAGCCCCGGCCAGCCGCTCACCGTGGTGGCGGTGGTGGGCATGGGCTCCAGGTCGTCTTCGTCCATGGAGTCGATACGGATGAACTGGGCTGGAAGCAGCGAGTTCAGCGCGCTCGAGTCCTCGCCCCGGACTTTGTCCAGGATGGTCCGATAGATCCAGTTTTGGCCCGCCCCGCGAGGCCCCGCCAACGACTCCCAGGCGGTATTAAAGAGCGAGCGAAAGGCGTCGTCGTCGGGGTTGGCTCGGATCACAAACAGCGAAACCGTGTCCGGGTTCAAAAAGATCTTCGGCTCCGGAATCGGCAGCCGACTGGTGGAGTCGTCGGCCAGCGATAGCGCGGTGAAAAGCAGGAGGAATAATCCCGTTTTCAGGAGGTGAATGGGTTGGATCGGTATCTTGGGGCTCACGTGGATATAAAATGCGGGAGTGGGGTTTGGGTTTCGGTTTTCAGGGCCTGCCGCTTGCAAATTTCTGTAGATTGGCGGAACCAACGCAGGAGGAATGGGGGGCAGCCACAAATCCGATCGCACACTCACCCGCAATGGGTGAAATTTACGGAGGTTATAAATCTTGAAAAACCCCAAAAGAACAGGCTTTCTGACGCTGTTAGCGCTGAGCCTGGTAGCATTTTTTTCAGCAGGCTGCGGAAACTCGGAGAGCTTTGTGTTCACCGGCACGCAGAACCAGCCCACCCCGGGCACCGGAAGCCTGCAATTTCGCTTTCTTTCACCACTTATTCCGGCTCAAACAGCCGCTGAATTGCCTGAAGGAACGGCGCAGCTCTACTTCAGCTTGCATACCGGCAACCCGCCGTCCGATGCAAACCTGGACTCGGCCGTGGGCCCGGTATCGGTAGATGCGCTGAATGACGACGGTACCTACGTCCTGAACAACGTCGACCCGGTGGTTAACACCGTGGTCATCGTTGCAACCACCGCCGACGGACTCCCGTTGGCCGCCTGGCAAGCCACCGGCATCGATGTTGTCGAGGACGAGACTGTCCTGGTTGACCTGGGTGATGCGGAGCCTATCGACTTCACCGTGACTGCTTCTCCGGATCCGCTCCGTCTCGTACGAGGCGGTGATGCCGTCCAACTGAATCTGACCTTGAACTTCACCAACGGCACCACGATCGCTCTTCCCAGCTACAATGCACCTGACGTAACTATCG
>Ga0265293_10009751_pt1 | contig 13678 bp, 12 predicted proteins | sample Munlanlewell138R_FD_192505 | JGI IMG/M metagenome (GOLD analysis project Ga0265293, IMG submission 192505) | Leachate microbial communities from a municipal landfill in Southern Ontario, Canada - Leachate well 138R | ecosystem: Engineered > Solid waste > Landfill > Unclassified | place: Canada...
TCTTGTTTCAGTCCGCCTTACCACATGACATTGATAAGGAAATCACACCAATTTCAATCGATTACTCTGGGGTGGTGGGATTAGACGACGTTCTGAAAAAAGCTCAAAAACAATTAAAACATAAACCTCAGCCTACCAACGCTCTCACTATTACTGTAAGCGAAAAAATGTCCTTCAAGCAGCTTATGGCTAAACTCAATAAAAATAAGCCACTCATTGACCGCTATTTAGCCAATTTGCCATCCGCACCATACTTGAGTAGAACCACAGACCTAGAAATTAAGAAAGAAGTCCTTGAGCTTACGAGAGCTGGCAAAACTGACCGAGAAATTGCAGACTATTTCAACGATAAATACCCTGACGAAAATACACACCAAGCATATAAAGATGAAGCCAATATTAGTAAATATCGTAATCGCTTTAAATCTCATCTAGCCAAACTCCCAAAGAGACTGCAACTTCGCCAACTCATGCAAGCTATAAACCTTAATCAAAATACCTGACACTTAAAGTTAACTTTTAGTGTCTTGGGCATTTCTTCCCCAATTTTCTACACTAGCTCCAAATGTCACAGGAGCAAGTAAAAACACCAATTCATTTAGACAGCCCTATTGAGCTATTATCTTCTGAACCGCAATCTCAATCAAGCAACAATCCTATTACACAATTGGCTCAGCTCCTCAACAGTTTTTACGAACGAATTGAAAACGAGTGCAACACTGAGGAGGAAATATGACCCAGGTTTCAGAGATAGAGATTGTGCCAGTTAAACCCGCCAATGGTCTTGTTGGCTTTGCCTCATGTGTTTTAGATAACAAATTATTCCTCAGCAGTATCGCGATTTACACTCGCCTTAGTACAGAGGGTTATCGGTGTGTTTATCCAACAAAAAAACTTCCTAACGGTCAACAACTACAGGTTTACTACCCCATCAACAAGGAAACAAGCCAAGTTATTGAACAAGCAGTGACCAAAAAGCTCGACCAATTATTAACTAACACAACATTTGAATGAAAGGACAAGAAAATGTTAATCGAAAATGTAACCGACTACTTAGAACAGCATAATATCGAATACCGACAGCATTATGGTGAATTGATTACCACCTGCCCCTTTTGCGAGAAAGAAAAGCATCTCTATATTAAAGCCGAAGATGGCTGCTGGATGTGCCATCGCTGTGGGGAAAAAGGAAGCTGGAGCCAATATACCCAAAAAATTGGCGGTGAAAGATATGTTCCACTCAAGAATGCATCGCCCCTGTATTTACCACCTCCAAAACCACAACTTAAACTTAATCCCTCATCAGTTTCTACTTACCAGAAACAAATACCTGAGCGAATTACTGAGTACCTGACAGGTTCTAAGCGTGGACTTACTCAAGAAACAATTATGCAGTTTCAGCTTGGATGGGATGGAAATAGCATTACTATTCCAATTTTTGACCAGCAAGGAAAGCTCATCAATATCAAACATCGTAGAGACCCAGAAAAAAGTGAAGGTGGAAAACTATGGAGTGAACCAGGTTCAAGTGCCGCTCTTTTTAATGAAAGTATTTTGAGCCAACCACTTGATTTTGTCATAATTACTGAGGGTGAGTTTGATGCCATGATTGCTTATCAACACGGCTTCCCCGCAGTTTCGAGCACAGGTGGTGCAAACACATTCAAACCTGAATGGCTAGAACTTTTTAAGAATACTTCGCAGGTCTATGTTTGTTACGATACTGATGAGGCTGGCGTTGCAGGAGCAGCGCGTGTAGCCAACCTATTCGATGGTAAAGCAAAAATTGTTCACCTTCCTTCAACTGAAGGGAAAAAAGTTGACCTTACCGACTATTTTACTAAGCTAGAGAAAACAGCAGAAGACTTCAAGCTGTTACTTGAAACAGCAAGCACGCCTAACGTCCAAAAAGAACCACTGCATAAACAAAAAATAATACAAGGTTTTACTCTAAAAAACAGCGGTGGTTCTAGTTTTGAACTAGAAAAGGATGGTCTTGTCTACCAAGTAAAACTCCAAAGGAAAAAAGATACTGTCATCCTTGCTATCTACAAACGCGATGAGCTCATTCACCAAGATAACCTAAACCTACATTCAGACAGACGGCGCAATCAATTTAGCGAACGGCTGGCAGAACTAAATGATGAAGAACGAGAAGTGTTTTCTAAAAACCTATTGTTGCTGAGTCTTGTAGTCGATGAACTCAGCTTTGCACCAGTTAAGCTTGTAATTGAACCAGAAAAACCGCTAAATGCCAATGAAATCACAGAGGCAAATCAGCTACTAAACTCACCATTGCTTTTGCATAAAATCCTCCAAGAGGCAAAAAAACTGGGTATTATCGGTGAAGAACGTAATGTATTACTCCATTATTTAGCATTAACTTCAAGAATTACTAACACTCCACTATCGGTAACAGTTAAAGGCGCAAGCGCGGCTGGTAAATCGTATGTTATTTCCAAAGTCATCCTATTTTTTCCACCAGAGGCGTATAAGGATATTACCGATGCCACTCCTCAAAGTTTTTACTACCTTGAGCCCAATGAGCTTTCACACAAGATTGTACTTATTTTTGAAATCCACGGCGGTCAAAAAGCAGATTACTCCATTCGCTCACTCCAATCTGAGGGAAAACTAAAAATCCAAGCTGTAATTAAAAACACAGAAACAGGTGAGCTAGAAACTGTGGAGAAGGAAGTACTTGGTCCGACTGGCATCATCACCACTACCACAAAACCAAACATTCACCCTGAGAATGAGACTCGTTGTTTTACCGTATATCCTGACGAAACCGAGAAACAAACTGCTCGAGTCTTGGCGGTAACAAATGCCAAATATACAGGTGCTGAGCTGGCTGAGAAACCACACTCAAGCTTCATCAATTTACAAAAGCTCATTCGACCTTACAAAGTACTCATCACCTATGCTGAGGAATTGGGTAATCATTTCCCTAAAAAACCAATCAGAGTGAGGCGCGACTATACCAAGCTTATGTCACTGATTGAGAACGTCGCTTTGCTACACCAAAACCAAAGACAGCTTAAAACAATTGGTGGCGAAGAGCGTGTGGTTGCTACTCTAGCAGATTATTATGTGGCTAAGGTTTTGTTTGAAGAAGTGCTGATGAGAACGATTTATGAAATGCACCCCAAAACAGAAGAGTTACTTGATACAGCCAAACTTGTCGTAGACAAAGAAGTGAGCGAGAGTGGTCAATTCACCATACGAACATTGGCTAAAGAAATTGGTTGGGATGATGATACCGTGCGCAATTGGCTGAAACCTGCTGTACGCAAAGGCTTCGCTGAGGTTGTTGTTGAGAGTAAGGGTCCAAAAGCAGCAGTTTATAAACTATCGGACAAGCCTGTTGAGCATGCTGTAGTTATGCCCTCAGCCGAGGAACTCTACGAGATAAATCCTGATTGGCTCAATGAAACCACAATCTATCATCCAATCACAGGCGAACAACTTAATCTTGAGCCAGCTAGTACCGATGTCCCGACGTTAGAAACACTCATTGAAGAGATATGACCAAATATCAGCTTGTTACCACTACTGGTGCAACAGCAAGCTCAATAGAAAACCGCTTGAGAGCTATGGATAACGATACTTTGCTCAAGTTTTATGACGACTCTCAAGAGTGGTTAAACGAACACAAAGCTAAGGAACTCGACCCACTGGAAATAGAAAAATATAAGAAGTATCAGACATTAGTACAAAAGATTGAGGAAGAAGGAAAACGGCGAGAAATAGTCCCATTCATCCCCCTCGAAGTAATAAGAGAAATCTTTGGTATACCAGAGGAAAACATCTTAAATTAAATGACAAATTATGGTAAAATATAAGCGCACTCAACTAATAGAAATGGCTTTTTTTAATGGCCGTCTTGGACAATTAGAAGTCATTTCTAGTTGAGTGCACCAGGGCGGCCATTTAAGTTGTAAAGGAATAAATTATGTACCAACAACTCACTAACAATTCACTAGAAGGAGTCAAAAACTGCCTTCTCTATGCTCGTGTCAGCACTGACCGACAAGTTAAAGAGGGTCATTCATTAGAAGACCAAATCCAACGACTCTCAAAGTTTGCCAGAGATAAAAGCTGGAGAATACTAGAAGTTTACAAAGACGGCGGTAAAAGTGGCAAATCCACTGCTGGAAGACCAGAGTTTAACCGCATGCTAGACCGCTGTGCTAGTGATGATGATGTTCAAGCTGTCTTATTGGAAGAAACTGACCGTTTCGCTCGTAATGCCGAAGACCACTTGGCAGTAAAAACATTTCTGAAAAAGCACAATGTCTTGCTCATTACGACAGAACAGCCCAATTTTGGTGATGACCCCACAGGTAAGTTTGTGGATTTAATCATGGCTGGTGCGAACCAGTTACAACGAGAGATTACTGGTCAAAAAACAAAACGCACGATGGTAGCATTGGCTGAAAAAGGTATACAACCTGGAGCAGCAGTCATAGGGTATCTCAATTCATTCAAAAAAGGCGTTCCTTGGTTATTGGATGATGAGCGAGTACCCTTTGTTGAAGAGATTTTTCGCCTATTCAAAACTGGCAACTATTCCGTTCACACCTTAGAAGAAATGATGTATCAACAAGGCTTGCGCACTAAGAATGGTAAAAAAGTTCACTCGAGCCAAATCCATCGCATGTTAACTGATGTTCGATACTGTGGCTGGGTAAAGTATGACGGCAAAATCTATAAAAATGGTCAACATCCCAAGATTGTTAGTATCAGCGATATTAAACAAGCAGAAACAATTATGAAAAAACACAATAAAGGAGCAGACCGCTCTAGAAAACACAACTGGTTTCTAGCAGGGCTCACTCATTGCAAAGCCTGTGGTTCCCTTATGTCTGGAGAACAACATATTAAAAAATCTGGACACATTAATCGCTACTACCGATGTCTCGGACCAAAAAACTACGAACAAAATTGCAACCAACCATACGCCAACATGGAGGACATTCACGACCAATTAACCAAATGGATTGCCTCAATCCAATTTGATGACCGATTTTACGATGAATTACGCCAAGAATTGTGCACCTTGATGAACAGCCAAGGAACTGATGTTGAAGGGCGATTGAAGTCTCTTAAAAAGCGTAAAGATGTAATTGATAGAAAAATGGATAAGCTTGAAGACCAGTTGTTATCTGAGATTATTCCTCAAGAGCGTTTAGAGAAAAAATATGCACCACTGAGGGAAGAACTCAAGGCAGTAGAAGCTAAGATTGAAAAACTTAGTCAACCATCAGCAAATCTGGATGAAGATAAGATTGAGAAAATTATTACCTTTATGAAACGCTTGCCCGAGCTCTATGAAGCCTTTACAAAGACCGAAAAACGACAGTTCTTGAGGTGGTTTGCTCAGAAGATATGGATTGAAGATAAAAAAATCGTTGAAATTACTTACACCGAAGGCTTTCAAGCCCTCATAGATAGGGACTTGGTTCGGATAAGTGAAACTTGGCTCCCCGTTCATGAACTAATTCGGAATTTACCTCTTTTTATCGCTTCACCAGATGTGATTGAGGCAAAATTAGCCAATTTTTCGACACTTTAATTTAATCTCCTTATTTTAGCTCACTGTGAGGCCCTTGTTTAATCATTAAACGAGGGTGGGAGGGGTGCCCCTACCCGTGGGTAGGTCAATAAAAACCAAGTAAGGAGGTAGATGGAACTGCGGGCGAGTAAAGCAGCGTAGCTTAGTCAACAGACGGATGGAAGAATTATCTTTTCCAAACTATATGACCATTCATTCCATTTTTTTCATAAACTTCCAAAATTTCAGTGCAAAACTTAATTAATTTTTTATCTTGAGATTGTTTAGCAATTTCATAAAGACGAATGTACATTTTCTTTCCTGTTTCAGTTTGCTTGAAATTTTTCTTCAAAAAGTTGTGCTGACTGCACAATGTTTGACCATTCTCAAGGGTCGCTTTACCACCTAAATCTTTAGGCTTAATGTGGTCAGCGTGAATTTCTACCCCTTCTTTTCGACCTCTTCCACATATTACACATTTATAACCATCTCTTTCAAAAATTTGTTTCCTTAAAGCAGGAGTAAAATCCTCAAGTTGTCTATTTTGTACTAAACTTGGGTCATATCTATAAATACCCTTATCAATTTTAACCAAATGCCCTTCTTGATGCAATTTTCTGATTGCTCTATCTGGGTCTCTGAATACATTGCCAGTTCTTTCCTGCCATTCACTCATTGCCCAATCAACAATTTCTGGGTGGCTAATATCCCTGTTTGGGTTAGCTTCAAAATATTCCATTATTAAGCCGCTTTGACTTAATTTTTCTTTTTTTTCATCATCACTTTTTGACATAATTATTTGTATTTTATCCTATTTTAATAATTCTTTTAAGACTAATGCCATTTCTCTTGCTACTGCCTCAACTGCTGGAACCGCGACTGAGTTGCCAAACTGTCGATACATTTGCGTTCGAGAAACCGGAACAACAAAATCTTTAGGAAAACCCATTATTGCCTTACACTCATTCACAGTAAAAAGTCTCAGACCAGTTTCCCCATCTTTAACAAAAGTTCCAGTCAATCTTTGTATTTTATGGTAGGTCGACACTAGAGTTTTAACCTGAATTTTAGAGTTTTTATCAATTACTTTCGGTCTCCCATCATCCTTTTTAAACAAGTAACCATCTTGCAAATGTTTAGAAATTGAATAACCAGAAATGTTTTCTTCTAAGAATTCATTTATATAAGACTTCTTTTCAATTCCTTTAGGAAAATTGAACTTTTTATCTTTAATTAACTCTTTTTTAAAACCAACAATATAAATACGCTTTCTATGTTGTGGGACACCAAAATTTGCAGCATTTAAAACTTTTGAAAAAACTTTATAGCCAGCGTCATCCAAAGAGTCTAAAATTATTTTGAAAGTACGCCCACCATCATGAGTTGTTAAACCTGGAACATTTTCCAATAAAAAAGCATCATTCTTTTTATGTTTGATAATTCTTAGCACGTCATAAAAAAGCGTTCCTTGAGTTGCGTGCAAAAAACCTTGTCTTTTACCAATTGAGCTGAAAGGCTGACATGGAAAGCCAGCTACCAAAACATTAAAATCTGGAATTTCATCCTCTTTAATTTTTGTTATATCACCATGAGGTATTTCCCCAAAATTTGCTTCGTAAGTTTTTTGACTATGTTTATCCCATTCAGATGAAAAAACACATTCACCACCAGCTCTTTCAAAAGCCAATCTTGTTCCACCAATTCCAGCAAATAAGTCGATAAATGTAAATTCTCTGTTTTTTAATTCTTTATTTGGAGTATCAAATAAACTTTGAGTTACCACTTTGCCTAGTTTTTTCGTTTTTTTATTCATAAACTTATTATTTTCTAAATGAGGAATTTATTTGAAACAGAATAAACGTCATTTTACAATAAAAAACCCGCAACCTTTAGTGCTAATTTGCTAGAACTAGACCCCATCCCTTTTCTTCACCACCAGTATTATTAGAGTCGATTAGAAATTGTTTAAGAAATTGGTTTTTCATGCAGTAATTCATTTTATACAAATTAATTGGAATTAAAAATATTGTGTTTATTTGCAAAATCGTAAAGCTGTCGCCCATGAGCAAAATCTGGATTTTTCATAAATTCCTCAGGTGGAATTTTTAAAGCATCTACCAGCACTTGAAAGAATGCGTCCATGTCATCCGTATGCAAAGTGAAATGTTTTTGAGACTTGTAATCAATTTTCTTTAATTGATTAAGGTAGTCTTCTGGGGCATAACCAGAAACCAACTCAATTGCAGAAGCATTTTTACCAGTCTCTAAATCTATATAACGAACTCTCTCCCAAGCGTCCAAGTTCCTAATAATCAAATCATATTTATCAGGTAAATCATTATTAATCTGTTCTTTAAACTCTGACCAAAGTTTTACTAAATTATGACCAAACTTTGATTTCAAATCTTCTTGGGAGTAATCTTTTCTGAGATAAGACTTTAAGAACAATTCAAATGCCAAGTGGTACAAACTGCCGCTGGCTGGGTTAAAAACATACCGAGAACCAAATCTGGCAAGCAAGTAATATTGAACAGCCAAGCTAATGTATTTATGGTCTAGGAGTCCTGAGTAAAATTCTGAGTACCACATTCGAGCCTTTAATAATTATGAATTTACCCAAGGAAGAATTTTTGGGATTAAATCTGGTCGTCCAAAAAATAGCAACGCTAAAGCTATTACCAACACTGCGGCAATAATCACAAAAGTAGTCACTACTGGCGAGGTTGAATTACTAATTTCTGACTGAGCATCTCCCTCATTCATGTTTATAATACCTTTGTTTCTGGAATTATTAATCATATTAATCCTTTCTTATTATTAATTTCTGATTTTGCATCTCCTTGATTTGCGTTAATTATGCCTTCATTACCATCCATTACATTTACTGTACTACCAGGGAAAGCCATGACAACAGTTGAGATGGGCTTGTTTTCAGGTATTTGACTAGCTATTGGTAAAACTGGAGCTGGTAAAGCCACACCAATTATTTTTCTTTGAACATCTTTACCTAAACTGGAAAATCTAATCGCAAAATAACCGTCTTCATCTCCATCAGAAAACTGAGGTTCATCTGATAACAACCCTAGCTCAAATAAAAAAGTCGCATAACAGAACCAGGAGTCACTTTGGCCATTTGCTTGGAAATCATAATGTTCTAAAACCTCTCCCGATTGCTTAACTATTTTTACCCAATTGCCGTGATAATTCTTATTACTATTTACAATGGTAAAAATCAAATTAAGAAATGCTTGGTAATCATTTCCCTTGCCTAAATCAATAAGTTTTTGTCCAACCTCAGATATTTCCAAGCTGTTTTTATTTATTAAGTCATAGGAAAAATAATATTTTCCAGCAAGTTCGCTATAAATTGTGCTAAGTATTCCATCTGGGTTATTAATCTTTTGTTGAATAATTTCCGCAAAAGTTTCTAGCTGGGAGGTGGCTTTAGGAGGAACTAAGTTCATGCTCCTCCCTTACCGCTAATTCATTAATGTAATTTTTCCTAGTATTTTCCAAAGAGTATTGAAAGTAAATATTTCTTCTATTGTCTAATTTGACCTTTTTCAACCATGTTTCTGTACTAGCCAGTAATTTAAAAAAGTTTTTTCGCTCAAAATTAGAAATATACTTCATTAAACTAGACCATATGTATTCCAAATATGATGAAAACAGTTTATTTTTTTTGTATTCAACAATTACTGCTTCCAATAAACCTAAAAACTTTTCAAAAATCTCTTCATTTTGAATTTCCATTAACGGAGAAATAAAAGCATAAGTGTGCAATTCATCTTCCAGGGCACCAACTTCATGTACACCGTAACGCACAGAGTTATCAAAAGGAGCCATTCTTTTTTCAAGTTCGTTAAAACGCCAATCGATTGCTTTAGAATCAGAAAATATTTTTATTAATTGAGAGTTGGCTTCTTCTTTAATTTTAAAAGAATCAGTTTTGTCAAAGATATTTATTAACAATGAGCGATATGCTTCATCGTGTTTATTTATCTTTGATAACAATTCCAAAGCATGAGCTTGCACCCAATCATCGATAAAACTATCCAGCAAGAAACTCGCAACAGTTGTACTTGCATCACCAATATTTTGTTTGTGTTTAACAAGATGTTCAATGAAGTAAATATATGATTCTGGAACAAGGTACCTTCTGTCATCTTTTGGGTTACTATATAAATTGTTTAACCAAACTATTTCACTAACGGATATTTTTTGTATTATTTCTTCTATTGTGGAATGGTCATCAGAATAAGAATAAGGAACAAAATTAATTATATGCTGTCTGACTTCTGGCTCGTTTAGGTGCTGCGGTACTAATAATTTAACAATTTTAATCAGGTCTCCATAGAACATGGCTTGCTGTGACCACCGAAATCTACCACCTCTTTTTTCTTTTCCTTCAAAGGTAACGGTGAAATCTTTCGGGTCAAGTCTTTTAATCCCATCTTCGTATGCTAAGTAAATTAGTCTGCTTTTTTCACCATCAGTCCATCTTTTCTCAATAAGCTCTCTATTATTGAGATAATATTCAAAAACATCAGTAATGAACTGCCCTTTTGCTGGCTCTAGCTTGAATTTAAACTCTTTGTAAATTTCATCATCTCGCTTGCGTTGTTCGTCATCAAATTTTGATTGAGAAGGAATCTCAAAACCTAATTTAGTAGCAATCTCTTCAAAAAGTTTTTGACCATCAGCGACCTTTCTAAATCTAAGTGAGTAAATCATTCCCTCTTGATATCTCTCAATGTTTTCTATCTTCACTTTCCCAAACTCAGAAAAAATCCTCTGCCAATTATCTTGAGTTAATACTTCTGGTAGTAAATCTTCAAGATTAAATACATACCGACGACGGTCATTATCATCTTCTATTTTATTTGCCTCTAACACCCAACCCAAAACATTATTTATGTTTGTTGTTGCTAAGTGAAGTGCGATACTTCTAAGAAAAAAAGAGTCCCTGATTTGGTGTAAGTGTTTATTTTTTAATGCAGTTATAACTAGTTGTTGTAATCCTAATTTTAGGGCTACATTTTTTTCAGCCATTTTCAACAACTCGTGAGTCCATTTAAAATCGCCTTCTTTTCTATCTCCACCAAAAATCGATTCGTCATCAATAAATCTATATAAAAAATCTGGTTTATCGATAAATTGTTTAACCAGATAGTTATAACCCGTGGTTGTGTTAATTTCATATAGTCCATATCGACCATAAATTTTTGATTTGGATAGGATTGCTTTGACCATAACATCAATTGATTCATGAGTATTTGGCGCTGATTCATAGCAATATTGGATAAATGCTTCTCTTACCAAACTATCTGTTGACTCCAAAATTGGCATTAACTTAGCAATCAATAGACCATCTTTTTCTGGGAATTGACTTAGTGCGTGTAAACTATGTCGCTGCAAAACTCCATTGTCATTTTTATCTAAGGCATAAGTAATAAAACGATTTTTCCATAATGTTACTTGTTCTGGTTTGGCGATTATTTTCTCCCTAATTAGTTGGTCGACAACAGCTACCACATTTCCACGATGAACATAAGTTTCCACTGCATCTTTTGTTGGCTTAATATGATTTTCGAGCTTTTCAAGTTGGTTAATTGTAAAAAAACGCACCAAATCTTTCCTTGCCCAGACTGGCAACCATATTTTTCTTGTTTGATATGTGTCATAGACAATATTAAAAACTCTTTGCTTCTGATTGGGATTGGAAATATTAGGACTAGAGACGGCTAAAACATTAGCCAAATCCTCAGTAAGATTTGTGGGGAATGCCTCCAAAGTATCTAACAGCCAATTAAGAATATCTTCTCCTATACTACTTTCAAGCAAAAATCTCACTACACCAAGCCAAGAAGGTTTGATATTGTCGGAGTTATCTTCGTCAACATGAAGTACTATTAAGTCCCTAACTGTTTGTATCGGTTTTTTTTGAGAAATAATGTAGTCTGCTGCCAGATATTCTGTTATAGAGTGATGTGCCCAAGACAGCTTCCCTTCAATTTCCCACACCAACTGCTTATTTTTTAACCAATTTAAATTAATTTTAGATGCCTTAGTTTTTTTAATGACTTGAGCAAATAAGTCGACATCGAAATCGTTTTTTTGTAGCAGCTCAAATTCAACACCAATTCTGTGTAACTCATCTAGCTCTGTTTTAGAGCTAATTAATTGACCAATATAAAATTGATAAAAATTAAAACGAGAAGAAATTTTTTTATTTTTAATTAAATATTGTTTCAATTGTTCAAACACGTCAGGTATTGTAATGAAGTTATTGTAATAATCCTGAAACCAAAATGTACCAATTATATTATCAACATCATCTTTTGAAATTTTTGGTCCACCCCATGAACTAGAAGATTGTAGTTGTTTCCTTACTTCTTTAGTAGAAATGTGTCCATCAGGAGTAAAATAGTCCTGCATAATTAAGATATAGTTTATAACAAAACACCCCTCTTCACCAGAGGAATGTTCAAGCGTTTGCTTACCAGGAGTCGCAGAAGAATTTACTCAAAAATAAACAACTCGTACAACTTGACACCAAGCACTTTTGCTAGTTTTGCCAGTGTATCAACACTGGGCTTTCTTTCTCCACGCTCGATGTAGCCAATATAGGCTCTGTTTAAGTTTGCCTCAAGAGCTAGTTTCTCTTGGGTAATTTGTTTTTTCTTTCGAAGCTCCCGAATATTAGCGGCAATCTTCTGATGAATATTAGATTTTGGCACACATATAGTGTGTTTCCATCTCTCCTCACAGTCGACTTACTGGTGGTATAGATTTTATTTTACTTGAGTAGTAAAATACTTACCAGCAGTCGCTTTTTATGCGTCTTAGAAATGTATATGAAAGAAAAACGAATCCCTTGTCCATTTTGTAGTGAGCCAATCATACAAAATGCAAATAAATGTCCTTTTTGCCAGACTGACTTGAAAAATAAAACTAAAAAATCAGCTATCGGCAAAGCCATTCTCATCATTCTTGGTAGCCTTGGACTAATTTTTATTGCGTGTGTTATCTATGTAATTTACATCATGAATAATGTTGACAATAAGTTTACTGGACAAGAACTTTTTGATGCCGTTAATGAGCACAGAAAAAGTGTTGGCGCTCAAGAACTCCAATTAGATGAGAATCTCTGTGACAATCTAGTGGAAAGATGGTTGGCAATTAGAGAACCTGGCAATGGTCACAAAGGTTTTGAAGAATGGGCAGAAACAGAAGGATTGGTTGAGGGCGGATTGGCTAAAAACTACAAATTACTTGGTGAACTATACGCTAATGGCACTCAAACATATTGGTTGATTGATTTTTGGGTTGGTTCACCTGGTCACCGCACAACTCTTGAAAATCCCAAGCTGAATGTTGGCTGTGCTTATGCCAGTGATGGGACTGGAGTAGTTATTGTGGCAGAAAAATAGTTATGAAAACAAAACGAATTCCTTGCCCACACTGCGGAGAACCAATTTTACCAACTGCAAAAAAATGCCGTTATTGTAAGGAACGGCTCGATAGTAAGCAGCCTGGCTTTAGGTCGCTATACCTGATGTGGCTGTTATCAGTTGTAATTTTTTTCTTATCACTATTTTTTGTCCGTAGAATTGATGTTTCAACTAGCACCTGGTCTGTCATACTCGGTTTACTGGGGCTAAATGTTTTGGGTGGAACTATTGCCTACCTCATGCTGATAATTAAAATTTTCAGCTCATTTAAGTCAAAGAATGCAAAATTGTATGGACTGGCTTCGCTATTAACATTTTTTATGTTCTTTGGATTACTATTCAATCTTGATGGTGTAGAAGCCAAATTAGGTTTCGCTCCACCAGAGTTTAAGCAGACAATTTCTACTACTCCAACCCCAATTCCTCTTTCGTCACCAAGTACCGTACCAAAAAGCAAAACCACTCAACAAAAGGCTATAACCACTACCAATAATACTTCAAGCCAGATTACTTGTACTGGACCAGATGGTAAAACTTTCCAAACTACCCAAGAAGAGTGTGATGCTTTTAACAAAGCGTGGGGAAATGAACCAACTCCCAACCCCAATGAAATAGTTCGCTGTAACATTCATCCTGATTGTGGTGGTGGTTATAAAGAAATGACTAG
>Ga0265293_10009752_pt1 | contig 13677 bp, 11 predicted proteins | sample Munlanlewell138R_FD_192505 | JGI IMG/M metagenome (GOLD analysis project Ga0265293, IMG submission 192505) | Leachate microbial communities from a municipal landfill in Southern Ontario, Canada - Leachate well 138R | ecosystem: Engineered > Solid waste > Landfill > Unclassified | place: Canada...
CAGATCGAAAATGGCGTCGTCTTTCGAACGGAGATGCGTTTCAGCATCAATCCAGATGGCCCCTGAACCGGCAACAGCAGATATCATTTCCAGCTGATCTTCCAGGTTATCGGGAGAAAGGCCCCCAGCGTATCCGCAGCAGACGCCCGGAACGGCTTTAGGCCAGCTGCCGGGAACTTTTCCCGCTCCGCCAGATGAATCAAACAAAGGAACAACGTCTATTTCAGAAGAGTTACTCAGGGCGCTGAAAAAGAAGTTGTTTACCCCGTCTTGCTGCAAGATAACCTGCCTCTCCGCCCCCAGATGGTCGGACAGCACCTTCTTTAGGCCGGCCAGGCTGACCTTGTGCGATTCGGCATGGAAATTAAGCTGAAAACGGTCAAACATCTTCCAGGCCGGATCAAGGTCGCAGAAAAATTTCGATCCCCCAAGGCAGATATCCCTCACCCAGTGTCCGCAAATATGGCCGGATAAAACTAAATTAGCCCCGGAAGAACAAATGCCGTCCAAATCTTCCAGCCATTCTATCGAAGGAAACCTGTATCCTCCCTTTCGATTTTTAGACAGCAAAATGCCGAATTCAACGAACGGAAAATCTTCTGCTATCGCCACCAGATCTCCAGGATCCACGCTTCCGTCAGCTCCCGTAACGGTCGCTCTTTCTAATATTCTCCTCGCCATTCTTCTCACCTCCTTCTTTTAAAATTACTAACTAAAGGGTATAATAATGGAGGCTGAGGGTCAATACTCTTGATTTTTCAGCATGATTTGGTAATATAGGAGATATGAAAAAAGATATTCATCCAAAATACTACGATAAAGCCAAAGTTCAGTGCGCTTGCGGCAACAGCTTTACTGTTGGCTCAACCAAGGAATCAATAGAGGTGGAAATCTGCTCGCAGTGCCACCCGTTTTATACTGGCAAAGAAAAGATTCTCGACAGCATGGGCAGAGTGGAAAAATTCAGAAAGAGGCTTCAGAAAAAAGAGGAAATTCGGAAAAAGAAGAAATAATTCCCAATGGCCGGTATTGAGGAAATAAAAAAGGAATATCAGGAAGTACTCGATCAGCTCAGCGACCCTGAGCTGATTTCCGATTGGGAAAAAATGGAAGAGCTTTCCAAGAAAAAGGCTTACCTAGAAAGGATTATCCAAAAAACCGATGAAATCACGGAAATCGAAAACAAGATTGCCGAGAATAAGGAAATAATTAAGGCCCAGGAAGACACGGACCTGGTTTCCCTGGCCGAAGCAGAGTTAATCCAGCTTCAGGAAAAGGAAAAACAAATGAAAACCGAGCTCGACGTTTTAATTAAAGGCGAAAACGAAACAAACTCAAACCCCAAGGCAGCTATAATTGAAATAAGAGCCGGGGCCGGAGGCCAAGAATCAGCTCTCTTCGCCGCCAATCTTTTCAGGATGTATTCAAAATATGCCGCACTTAAGGGATGGAAAATCACCACGCTTGATTCCCAGCCCACCGAACTAGGAGGATTTAAACAGATAACTTTCGAGATGAAGGACGGGGACGTCTATTCCAAAATGCAGTACGAGGGAGGCGTCCATAGGGTTCAAAGAATCCCTGAGACCGAAAAGGCGGGAAGAGTCCATACTTCAACAGCTTCAGTAGCAGTCCTCCCTAAAGCTAAAAAAACCGAAATAACCCTGAATCCGGCCGATCTCAAAATAGAAGTTTCCAAATCAGGGGGGCCGGGCGGCCAGAACGTCAATAAAAGAATGACCGCCGTCAGAATAGTCCATCTGCCCTCAGGCCTTGCCGTGTCCTCTCAAACCGAAAGAAACCTTCAGCAAAACAAAGAAAGCGCAATGTCAATTCTAGCCGCGAAACTGAAAGAAATTAAAGAGGAAGAGGAAATGAAGAAAATGGGCGAAAAAAGAAAATCCCAAATTAAAGGCGCCATGAGATCGGACAAAATCAGAACATATAACTTTCCTCAGGACAGAGTAACCGACCATAGGATAAAAAAGAGTTTCCATAATCTAGAATCAATTATGGACGGCAATATCGACCCTATAATAGAAGCGCTGGAGGAAGCAGACAAGGAATAAAACAAAAGCGGTGCAGAACACCGCTTTTTTGGCACTTAAGATCTGACGTGAACGTCTCTCCCGATAAGCCGGCCGCAAATTTTGCAATAATAGTTAACGCCTGCCGATCCCGACAGAACGCCAATATCATCGTAATTTTCGGTCCGGGGATTTCCCCTCACCCAGCCGCAGCCGCTGCTGTCTTTTCCGAAGGAATACATTTCCTCGCATAGATAGGCCGCCTCTTCGGGATTGCCAAATTTTCCTTTGACTACTGCGATTCTGTAGCCCTCTCCCCCAAAGCCCTTGCTTCTGGGTTTTTCTTCAATAAAAGGATTGCCGCTTTCGGACTTCAAGTCTTGCAGCTTATCGGCTATCAACCCCTGGCGTCTGGCGGAGCCTCTTATCAAATCCAGCTTTTTGGCGGACAACTCCCCCATCTTCGCATTAAGGGCGGCCATTTCAGCCTGCTCTTTCTTGCCAAGCTTCAGCGAAGGCGAATTATCGGGAGGCATAAACACCGGGAAACTTCTAAATCCCACCATTTTGATTCCTCCTTTCTTTTAAAGGTTCTAAGTTAATTTATAGGATGGATTGCAAAAAATCAAGTCCTTTATTTCTCAAGTTCGGCTATTTCAACCGTATAGTTGGCAGCGATCCTCATTACAGGGTATCCGTAATCCCTCATATATATCTCTTTATAGCTTGACCATGACCACCCCCCGCCGGCAAAATAGCTCATTACGGCGTTAAACTCGCTATTGTAGTCCTGCTTGGCTGCTCCGCCGTTCTTTAAATACAGTCCGGCGGCCAAGAAAGCGTCTTTAATATTCCACGGATCGGGCTCTTGCCCGGTAATTTCAAAAACCTTATCTCTGAACAATACCCAGGTGGTGGGAATGAATTGAGCCGGCCCCATTGCCCCGCCGTATCCGTAAGACATCGGACAGGAAATTGGAGTACTGAAGGGATCCCTTCCCAGAGCCGTAGTGATGGCTATAAAGTCTTCTACGTCTCCTTTTCTGCCTCCCAGGCCCATCGGCTTCATTACGTTGTCCACTTCCCTGCCGTTATAGGCCACGACCCCGGAGCCGGTCTCGGGATCCTTTAAATAACACTGGCCGACATTTTTTCCGAGATTGGATTCCTGCGTTAAAACCGCAAGCAGTAAAGCCGGCCTGACTCCGGTAACGGATTCTACATACTTTGCTATTTCGTAAGCTTCGCCGAAAGTTGGAGCATCGGGAACTCCGATTAATTCAAATATTCTTGAACGAATCTGCTGGGCCTGAAGCTGAGTATTTTCTTTTTCCTTTATAATTCTTTGGTATTCTGTTTCGGTAATCTTCAAGAGTTCTTCCACCTCCTGCCTGGCAGCGGTTGATTGCTGTTTTTGCAGAGTCTGAAGGGCAACTTGTTTTTCCGTGCTATCCTTCTCTTCGTCAAGATTTTTCTTTTGGTTTTCCAGATATTCTTTCAGAGATTTAATATCATCTAAAAGTTTCTGGTTGTCTATATTCAAAGCCTCCAAAGCAGCTAAGTTCTCAAAAAACTCTGAAAACCCCTCTGAAAGCAAAATTCCCAATAGCGGACGCTGGTCTTCTTCGTTAACCGTCCTTAAAATAAGGGCTAACCTGTCCTTGGCTTTTTCTATTTCCAAAATAGTGTCTTCTATGGATTCTTCGGTATCGTTAATCTGCAGAGCCAAGTCGTTAATGACAATATTACTCTGATTTATCTGGGCTTCCAATTTCTGAATGGTATTTCTGAGGATGTATATTCTATTTTGCAGAGTTTCTTTTTCTTCGGCGGTTTTTCCGATTTCCTGGTCATAGTGGGCTATCTCTTCTTCCAGCCGCCTTAATTCTTCCTCCAAAGCGGCTCTTTCCTCGGCCGGCGACATGTCGGCTAAAATAAAAAGCTCCGGCAAAACTAAAGCCGAAGCCACCAAGCAAATGATAACGATTTTTGAAAAACGGGAAAACATTGAAGTTACTCCTTTTTTTCTTCTTCTTTGGGCTCTTCACCCCCCTCCTCGGCTTCCTCTTTCTTTTCTTTCTCAACCTTCTCAACCTCTTCAACCTTCTCTTCAACGGGCCTGGACAGCTCTTCTTCAACATCCTCTGGAGCGGAAACAGAAACTATGATTTCCTCGGGTTCGCCGAGAACCTCTACGCCCTCTCCGACCTTGAGGTCTTTTATTTTAATGTGGTCCTCAAAGGTATTCAACTGGCTTATATCTATTCTGATTTCCCTTGGCAAGTTATTAGGAAGAGCCTTAACCTCCACCTCCGAAACATTCTTGTAAAGAGTTCCTCCCAGAGCTTTAACCGCCGGAGCTTCTCCGTCTAAAATAATGGGTATGCTGGCTTCAGTCTTCTTCTCTAAATCAGGCTGGTAAAAATCAACATGGACAGGCTGGCCGGATATGGGGTCTGCCTGCAGATCATGTATCAAAACGGGATACTCTTTTTTATCGAGCTCAAGAGTTATCAATGAACTCTCTCCGGCCTCTTTGTAGGCTTTTTGGAGTTCTTTGGTATCAACTGCAATAGCGCGGCTTTCTGTTTTAGGACCGTAAAGAACGGCGGGCAAAAGGCCCTTTTCCCGAAGCTCGCTGTTGTTCTTTTCTCCCGTTTCCCTAATTTTAGCTGTAATATTTGTCATATAGATTAATCCAAGATTATTCCACGCGGATGCATTGGACGGGACAGGCTTCCGCCGCCTGATTATTACAGCCGGCCTCTTCCGCCTCCAATACATAATTTTCGTTATCTTCTTTTTTGGAACCGATGAGGTCGGTCTTTCCATCCTCTCCCAGTTTCCAATGCTTAGGGCAGACTGCCTCACAAGCCCCGCAACCGATGCATTTATCCCTTTCTAGTATAACCTTTGCCATAATTTAAATTTTGTTTGAACTTCCGAATAATTTAATCTTTTTTTCGACTACTTTTTGAACCGCTTCCACGGCTTCGGGTAGATATTTATACGGAGTCGTCTCTCCTCCAGAAAGCCCTTTTTTGAGAGCCTGACTGTAGGCTACCCTAAGCTCGGTGTTAACGTTGATTTTAACTATCCCCAGAGAAATAGCGATCCGGATGTCTTTTTCCGATACGCCCGAACCTCCGTGCATAACCAGGAAAGTATTCTTGAGCTGGTTATTGATATCTTTAAGCCTCTCTAGGTCTATTTTCGGCTGAAAGCCCCGTACTTGGCCGTGGAATGTCCCTATGCTTACAGCCAAACTGTCGACTCCGGACAAGCTTACAAATCTTTTAGCCTCAAGAGGGTCTGTCATTTTAACGCTTTTTGCCTCTGGCGCTTTTTTTAAAAGACTTGAGGATCCGGAGACAGCATCCATTTCCCCTTCCACCAATACGCCCCTCTTTCGGGCATAATCTTTAACTTTTCCGGCTATTTTAATGTTTTCATTCAACGGCAATTTCGAACCATCGAAGTGAACCGCCGAATATCCTTCATTAATCGCTCTTTTAATATACTCTAAAGAACGGCCGTGGTCAAGATTTAGAAGAATAGGAAGGCCCGTTTTCCTGCGGTAAAAATCCACCAAATTGGCTGCTTCCTTCAGTCCCAAAAAACCGCTTTCTCCTTCGGAAGTTCCTATTATAATCGGACTTTTTAATTTAACGGCAGCAGCAACAACGCCCTTTAAGGCATTCATATCGGAAACGTTAAACTGCCCTATCGCCCACCTCTCTTTTTGCGCTTTTTTGAAATATCGGGGAAATTCCATATTAGCATTTATAGCGGCAATTATTTGCTTGCCGGTCGCAATTTTTTTTAACTATTTTAACTTTTGGATATTTTTGCCCCTTCCTTAGTAATCCCTCCTTGGCTCCCATTTTTCCCAAACAAAAGGTAGCATTGGCAACAGCCAACTGAAGGGCCTCTTTGATTGTTTCTTCCTTGAACTCTTTGTTGCTCTTCTGGCGCATGAGATGAGAGACAAAACCCGAACCGAAACTGTCCCCCGCTCCCGTATGATCGGCCACTTTTCTGTCTAAAATCGGAGCGCAGTAAAAACTTCCCCCGTTGAATGCCGTAGCTCCGTTGGTACCCTTGGTTATAATAGTAATGCCCCCGACCCATTCGTCTATTTTTCGAAAGATTTCTTCTTCTTTTTGGTAGGGAATTTTAGTCAGCTTGGAAGCTTCCTCTTGGTTTAAAATAAGAACGTCCACTTTCTTTAAGATGTCCAACAAAGTGCGCCGGGGAAGATTGAACTGGCTGTATCCGGGGTTAAGGGCAACTTTAATTTTATTTTTATAAGCAAAATCAACCAGAGATTTGGTAAGGTGGGCCAGCTTTCCAGAAAAAGGAGCCAGATAGAACCAGCGGGCTTTTTTAATTTCATCCCAAGGTATTTCTTTTCTAGTAAGAAAATCTGAAGCACCGCGGTAAACGAGAATCGTTCTCTCCCCGCTCCTTAAGGAAATAATAAGGGAGTAAGCGGTTCGATGCTTTTTATCTCTGGCGATGAAATCGGTATTTACGCCTATATCCCTCATCTCTTCCGCCAGAGCCTCTCCCCTTTTATCGGTTCCGATTTTACCGACATAAGCAGTCTTAAAACCCTGTTTGGCAAAAGTAGCGGCCGAATTGGTCCCCCCTCCGCCCGAAGAAACATACATGTCCCCTGCTTCTATTTTGCTCCCTACCGGAAAACTGAGGCATTTTCCCTCGACTAAACGCTTGTCTTTAAGAATAAATTTATTCTCTTCTTTCAGTTTTATGTATGTGTCCCTTACGGCAGAGCCGAATGTGATTATATCGTACATATTACTTCTTCATTTTACTTAGCCTTAAAAGCGTCTTGATAACCGTGTCGGGATTAAGGGAAATAGATTCTATATTCTCCCTGACAAGAAACTCGGCGAATTCCGGAAAATCGGAAGGGGCCTGCCCGCAAATACCTACATATTTTTTCTTCTTGCGGCAAGCCTTAATAACGGATGATACCATCTTTTTAACGGTTTCGTTTCTTTCATCTGCTATGCCGGAAATCTGAGCGTTATCCCGGTCGAGCCCCAGCGCCAGCTGGGTTAAATCGTTGGAACCTATGGACATTCCGTCGAAAATCTTCAGGAATTCTTCGGCCATATTCACGTTTGAGGGAATCTCGCACATAACGATGACTTTTAGGCCGCTTTTGCCTCTCACTAATCCCGCCTCGTCCATTATTTTCAAAACCTTCTTGCCTTCCTCGATGGTCCGGCAAAAAGGAACCATGGCCCAAATATTCTTGAGTCCGAACTCTTCCCTGGCTTTTTTCATTGCCCGGCATTCCAGCAAAAATGCCGGTTTGAATTTAGGATCGTAGTATCTGGAAGCTCCTCTCCAGCCCAGCATGGGATTTTCTTCGTCGGGCTCGAATTCTTTTCCTCCTACTAAAGTAGCGTATTCGTTGGTTTTAAAATCAGAAAACCTGACTATCACCGGATGGGGCCAGAAGGCCGCAGCTATCTGCCCTACTCCTCTGGCCAGCTCGTCGACGAAAAACTGGGATTTATCCTTGTAGCTAAGAGTAATCTCATCTATTTGCTTTTTAACCTTCTTGTCCATTCTCCCATAATTCAGAAGGGCTAATGGATGCACTTTTATTTTCGAGGCAATGATGAACTCTTCCCTGGCCAGCCCGACTCCTTGATGAGGAAGAAATGAATTCTTGAAAGCCACCTCCGGACTTCCCAAGTTAACCATAATCTTAGTTTTTATTTTCGGAATCTTTTTTAAGCTGTATTCCTTTTCTTCCCATTCAACCTTGCCATCGTAAACCTTCCCCACTTCTCCCGAAGAGCAATCTATTGTAATCATTTGGCCGTCTCTTAAAGTCGAACTGGCTTTTCCGGCACCGACTATACAGGGAACTCCCAGCTCCCGGGATACGATGGCTGCATGCGACGTCCTGCCCCCGAGGTCGGTTATTATGCCCGCCGATTTTTTCATAATCGGCTCCCAATCGGGATCGGTCATGGTTGTCACTAAAATTTCGCCTGCCTGGAATTTGCTTATTTCTTTGGCGCTTTTTATAACCCTGGCTTTTCCGGCTGCAATCTTTTCCCCTATGGACGTCCCCTCGACAAGCACCTTAGGATTCTTGCTTTTTAAGGAATATTCATGGAAAACCGCGCCCTTCTTTTGGGTATGGACCGTTTCCGGACGAGCCTGGACTATAAAAAGGTCGCCGCTCTCTCCGTCCTTGGCCCATTCAATGTCCATTGGAAGCTTGTAGTGCTCCTCTATGGTTTTTGCCCATTTTGCCAAAATAATAACCTCGTCGTCAGACAGGCAGAATTTCTGGCGGTCTTTTTGGGGAACGGGAATTTCCATCAGCCCGTCTTTGCCGCCGTAAATCATCTTGTTCCTCTTGCTGCCCAGCCGCTTGCTTATTATCGGCTTGAAACCGTCGTCAAGAGTAGGCTTAAAAACAAAAAATTCATCGGGCACCACTTTTCCCTGGACCACTATTTCACCGACTCCGTAAGAGCCGTCTATAAGCACTGCATTACGGAAACCGGTTTCCGTATCTAAAGTAAACATAACTCCGGCCGAAGCCTTGTCCGACCTTACCATTTTCTGCACTCCCACACTGAGAGCTATTTTCATATGTTCAAATCCCCTCTTTTCCCTGTAGGATATCGCCCGGTCGGTGAATAGGGAGGCAATGCATCTCCTGCAAGCCTCGAGCAGCCCTTCCTCGCCCCTTATATTAAGATATGTATCGTGCTGGCCGGCAAATGAGGCTGTGGGCAAATCCTCGGCAGTGGCTGAAGAACGTACGGCAACATCGGTATTATCTCCGTATTCCCCGCAAAGTTGGCGATAAGCTTTTCTGACCTCCTCTTCTAAATCTTTTGGAAGCTCAGCAGTCCTTATTATCCCCCTTATCTTAGCCCCTCTTTCCTGGATATTCTTAACGTCGGAAATATCCAAACCATCCAGTATTTTCGTGATTTTCTCTCTTAATCCGGCTTCATCGATAAAATGCCAATAAGCGTCGGCAGTTAAAGCAAAACCGTCGGGTATGGCTATCCCCTTTTTTGCTAAATTCTCATGCATTTCGCCCAGAGAGGCATTTTTTCCTCCAACCCTGGGAACATCCTTTGAGCTAAGGTCTTTAAACCAAATAATGTATTTTTTCATATATAGTTTATTGGCAGGAAGCGGAAGTTATCGGCCCGTCTATCTCCACCGGAGCTCCCGCCGACTCCAAACACCAGTGTTTTCCTTCTTCGAAAAGCAGGGGGGAGGAAACAGCGAATGCCCCCTTGTCGGCAGACTCAAAACATTTTACCGCCTGATTGCCGTTCTCTTTCATAATAGCCCTTTCCAGGCTTCCCAAGTCTCCATCGTCAGAAACAGTATCGTCGGATTCGTCGCAGACGCTGGCATAGCTTCCATTGCTATCGAAGTAGAGAAGTTCGGCCTTGCCCCCTATTTGAGATATATAGGTTTTGATATTGGCGTCGCGGGCCCTGTCTCGCTGGCTCCAAGTGTTAACCAGGACGATGCTGGCCAGCATGCCGACAATGGCCACCACCACCAGAAGTTCTATTAAAGTGAAACCTTTTTTATTTTCTCTAAACATTATTTTTTTATTAGAGATTTTATCGCCAAAGCGGCTTCCTTTAAATCCCCGTAATTGGGAATGTGATTGTCTTCAAGAATTTTTGCGCCGGGAGCGGTAATCGGACCCCCCAGGAAGGCGGCGATAATCGGCTTATCTTTCCACTTCTTTTTCGCTTCTATGATAATTTTAGCATTTTTTTCCGTTTCAGTCATAATTTGAAGAGTTTGAACTACTATTAGCCCCTTAATGTCGGGCTGCTCCAAGAGCGCCTCAATGGCAGATTTGTATTTATCGGATAAAGCGTCCCCCACCACGTCAAGCGGATTTCTTCCGGAATAAGCAGGATGCATAACTCCCGGCTTATTAAGCTTCTTCAGGGTTTCTTCGCTTAATTCTACTAGTTTCACCCCCAGCTCCTGGCAATAGTCGGCCAATAAGACTCCGCAGCTCCCGCCGTTGGTGACAATGGCGATGCCATTCTCGCATTTTGGCTGCCAAGCCAGGGCTTTTGCCGAAGAAAAAAGCTCCCTGACGGTATCGGCTTCCGCCACTCCGGTCTGTTTGAACAAGGCTTGATATACCGGGTATTCTCCGGCTAAAGATCCCGTATGGCTGGAAACTGCTTTTTTCCCCGCCCTGCTTCTTCCCGCCTTTACCGCCAGTATGGGCTTTTTGGCGGAAACCTCGGAAAAAACGTTCATAATCTCCCGCCCTTCTTTTATCCCCTCCAAATAGAGAGCAATAACTTTCGTTTTTGGGTCTTCAACCGCCCACCAGAGAAAATCAGCTAGGGTTACGTCAGCCTCGTTGCCGTAAGAAATGAGAGCGGAAAATCCGTAGTTCTTCTTGAAATTCTCGTCAATCACCGAATCTACCAAAGCTCCCGACTGGGAAATAAAAGCTATTTCTCCCGACTTAGGAAGAGCGGGCGCAAAAGTAGCGTTAAGCAGATTGCCCGGCCTTATAACTCCAAGGCAGTTAGGACCGATAAGGGGAACGCCGGCTTTTCGAGCCGTTTCTTTAATTTTATCTTCCAACAGTTTTCCTTCCTTTCCGCTTTCTCCAAACCCCGAAGAAATTATAATCATCCCTCCGACTTTTTTCTGGCAGCATTCTTCCACCACCTTGGGAACTATTTTGGCAGGAACGGCTATAACGGCTAAATCCACCTCTTCTTGTATGGACATCACCGAAGGGACGCATTTCACCCCGAGAACTTCTTTATGATGGGGATTAACCGCAAAAACCCTCCTCTTGGATTTTCCCTGAAGAGCGTTTTTCATTAAACCCCAGCCGACGCTTTTTTCTTCCGGTTTGGCGCCGATAATAGCCAAGGTTTTCGGATTAAAAATTCTGTTAAGCTTATCCATGGTCAGTTTAAAATAAAACGGGGGTCTGCAACCCAGACCCCTTTTTCGTTGGCAATAACGGGATTTAAATCAACTTCCTTGATTTCGCTTTCATTTAAAGATAATTCCGATAAAGATAAAAAAATACCAATCAGTTTTTCCAGGTCAACCGCCTTCTGGGACCTGAAGCCCGAAAGCAGCTGGTATCCCTTGGTTTCTTTCATCATTTCCTGAACGTCTTTTTTCTTAAGGGGAGCTATCCTGAAAGAAACGTCTTTTAAGAGTTCTACCATAATGCCACCCAAGCCGAACATTAAAACCGGCCCGAACTGGGAATCTCTTTTCATGCCGGCTACCACCTCGACCCCGAAAAGCTGTTTTTGGACTAAAATTCCCTCTTTTTTGATTTTCTTTTTGTTCAATTCGTCCCAGGCTTCCTCCAATTCTTTTTTATCTTTTATCCCGGTTTTAACAAGCCCCAAATCGGTTTTGTGAATCGGCTCCAATGAAGAAACTTTTAAAACCGCCGGATAGCCGATTTCCCCGGCAAAATCCAAAGCCTCGCTTTTTTCAACAGTAAGCCTGCTCGGGCATAAAGGGATGCCGTAACAGGAAAGAATCTGCTCGGTTTTTTTGAATCCCAAACTTTTCATTATATTTATTATATCCCAAGAACTCCGGTATAGCAAAAACCAGCCTCGGCGGACCGCTATATTAAAAAACGGCGGACTTTGCTTTCCAACTATTTATATTTTACCCATAATAATTCTATGCTTTAGTCGGAAGAGGGTATCGGTTTAAACTCTTTTAGTTCCATTTCCTGATCGCAATAGCTCAGCTTTCCTTGCCCCGCCTTGCTTGCAAGCACCTCGGTTACTATGTTGTCAGACGTAAAAAAAAATGGGGCGATTTTTTACAAATCGCCCCAGAGATAAAATTCCCAGCATATTGAATTTCTTAGAATAGCTATTGATTTTAATTCCCCTCTCCTATGGCAGCCCGCCAGTCGAAGGTAACATCAGATCCCGGGTCAATATCCACATCAACCTGAAACTTGGTTCCGTCTACATCTATATCCTTATCGCTGACGTAAATTTCCGAAGCATTACCGAGACTTGAGGTTAAGGTTATCTGCACTCTAGTGGGAACCGTCGCCAATCCGTGCGCTACTTTAATTGAAGTTGAACCATCAGCTATAAGACCCGTACCTGAGTTTTCGGTGGTATAACCGATATTGTTGGCTAAACGAATTGTACCCGTCTGTCCCGTTGCATCACTTACGGGTGTCAGCGCTGTATCGAATTGCACCCCTGTAATATAATTATCGGCGATAACTCCAGTGCCCGATTTACTTAAGCGCACCGCTGTCTTGGAGGGGAAACCTCCGCCATAGAATGATCCTCCAATAATTGTGTTTTTGGATAACGTAGAACCATCTGCCGCCCAGAACTCTACGAGATACGGAGACTCCCAATCGGAAACGGGGCGAATATTCAGGTTAATTATGGTATTCTGCGTGCTGTTTGAAATAATGGAAATACCCGCATTATTGGAATCGCCGGGACCTCGCGGAGACGACCACACATTGGTCAGCTGATTCCTTATTGTAGAGCTCAGTATTAATTGATGCTTCCAGTTCATATCAAGCGACAAGTTTGTTAGTATATGCTCGCCACCAAACTCTATGCGCAGTCCCTGTGAACTGCTGTCTCGTATTAGAATTTCACTACCCGTCCATCCCCAAGTATTGTAAATGTAGATACCATTACCGCCTGCGCTGCACACTTCAATATTATTTAGATTCACAATTTTCGATGATGCGCCGTAAATACCATCTGTCTTCGTATCGACGATATAAACATCGTGCAATTGCAACTTTTCCAATCCGCTTGTTTCAATACCTCTAGTGCCATTTGGATTATTATCCTTATTACCATCTATAGTTAAAAATCCAATGCGTTGATAATAATTGGTGGTGCCTTGAGTTGCCTTCCTTATTCCGACTCCGGTAAACCCGTCTTCCAAAAATAATATTGTGTTCCGCTTCCCTGATCCAACCAAACTAAAGCCATCGATATCGGGCAACATAAGCGTACTGCTCAGCGAAAATGTTCCTTCTGATAACTGGACCAATTTTTCGCCCGTATCAATCGCAGCTTGTATCTCAACCTCGTCTGCGGTTCCGTCGCAGACATAGTCAGCCTGGGCCTTCACATGGCTGGGAGCATCAGAAGCTGCTACCACGTAAGTGGCAGTTCTGCCGGTCTTGGCAGTAAGGTCCCCTGATATCTCAACATCGTCAGAAAAGACAAACTTAGGAGAAGTGCCCGTAGTGTTGAAGGTGACCGTGCCGTCGGAAGCTATAGATATGTCGAGATAGTCGGAAGAGTCGTATTTAAGGGTGAGCTGAGGTGAGGAGGTATCTGTGATGGTCAGCTTACCAGACAACGAAGAAAGAGAGGCTGTGCCAGATACGGTCAAGTTGGACGTGTTCAGGGTGCCAGCTGAAACGTTTCCTCCGAAAGTGACGCTGCCGTCAGCCTGAGCAAAAGAACCTTTGATTTTAAGAGGAGAATCAATATAAACCAAGGGGTTCTGGAGGCTGGTAGAGTCGATAATCACCTGGCTACCGTAGAGGTGGAGTCCATCAGCGGAGTTGAACATAAGGTTGCCAGATACCAGGGTGTTG
>Ga0265293_10009753_pt1 | contig 13676 bp, 1 predicted proteins | sample Munlanlewell138R_FD_192505 | JGI IMG/M metagenome (GOLD analysis project Ga0265293, IMG submission 192505) | Leachate microbial communities from a municipal landfill in Southern Ontario, Canada - Leachate well 138R | ecosystem: Engineered > Solid waste > Landfill > Unclassified | place: Canada...
TCATCTTTTAATGTCACCTCAACATAACCATCCAGAGACTGACCTTCTTTGCAGTACATCCCATAACGCCTGAAAAAGCTCCCTGCAACCCGGTATCTCAAGATAACTTCGACTCCCTGACCAAAAATCTTGGCAGGCTTCACAGTCATGGTATTCTGATCAATATCAGCATCCAGATAATGGGTAGGTATGCCTGCGTTATTGATTTTTTCAAAAAAGAAACGAGTTAGCTTAAGGCCAGCCTTTCCCGCTCCTTCCATAGTTAAGCCGACTGTGTTGGCACCCGGGTCAAATACTCCGTCTGTTCCTGTGACATCATCTTTAAATTTCAGTAGATAATTCCCATCATCTTTAAGGTAAACATCTTTTGTTTTGCCTGTGTATACTTTTTCCATTATATTCACTCCTCAGTATTATTAGTGTAGTGCCGCTTCTTCATACGTTCTTTACACTACCACCTATATATGCTAAATTAAAATTTCAACATATATAGACATGAATTGATGCACATGCCATTTATTTTAGCAAAGCTAAAACAAGCACATTGTTCAATATTAATTAAAAAAGAAATCGGATAACATGTACTGGTAAATCATGCAGATTCTTTTTTAATTTATACATATAACTCTTTGCTTTTCCTGTCTATAATTTAACCTGCACTGCTTGGTTTTTATTTAATTATACACTTGATGCTTAATGCTTGGCAATCAAACCTGAATAAAAAATTGTGTTATGTCACTTTTTTTGTGACTATTCAGGTACCCATGTCGGCTGAATAAATGAACAATCATCTCTAATACTGCTAGTTACAGCAAAGCTTATGTTTTACTTCGACGGATGCTCCGCATCCGGAACACCTAAGCGGCGTACCAACTGGAGCGTCTCAAAAAGGTTCGCTTAAACCAGCAAAGGAGCATCCCCGCCGCGATACCAATTGCATAAGAAAGTATACTTTCCTCTGCAATTAAAAGCTCGGGGGCATCGAGCCCCTCTCGCTTTTGGTTGTAGACTTCGCTTAACAACCTAATAAAAAAATTCGATCCTGTTTGAATAGAATTTTTTCAAATGTTTTTCATCTATTAAAGTATAAACATTCTTGTCTTAATAGTGATCACACCTATTTTGACAGCAGGTTATAGAGGAGCTGCGCCATCTCTGCTCTTGTGGTTGTACTCATGGGGAAGAGTTTGCTGTCACTTCCGATTATACTACCGGTTTCAACCAAAAGTGTGATGGCTTTTTTAGCCCACAAAGCAATGCTCCCTGCATCGGTGAAGGTTGACAAAGGTTTGCCTATAGTTCCTTTTGGCAGCTTTCCGATATTATCCAGCACATTGTATAAAAGGGTGAACATCTCTTGCCGGGTAATCTCACTATCAGGCGCAAACATGTTATTCCCGACACCGATGGATATGCCTAAACGTTTTGCTGCCGCCAGGTAGTTGGTATAATAGGTGTTTCCAGCATCTGTAAAGTTGTCTTTGGGCTCTTTGTCAGGGGCTATACTATATGCCCTCATAAGCATGACAACGAACTGCCCTCTGGTCAGTCTTACTTCAGGGCTAAATCTTTCTTCTCCTGTACCTGTGGTGATTTGCCTTGCAGCTATAAAGCCTACCGCTTTGCTAAACCAGGCACTATCTGATACATCTTTAAAGATTACCTTATTATAGCCTACAGCATACTGTGAGAAGTGCCTTGTGCTAAAGCTGACCATTCCTGTCTCAGGGTTGTAAATGCAATTACTTACTATTTCAAGCTCCCCTGTATCATTGATATAGTAGATGATTATAGCATTTATGTCCTCGCCCTCTTTAGGGGTATATGGCACGGATACCGATACATCTCCTCCAAACGAAGATATGGTTCTGTCTCCGCTGGTAACACTAAAATCAAATACCGGTCTATTACCCACCGTCTGCTGTACTTCAGGAGAAAGAGAGGATACGTCCACTCTGGATGTTTCAATTCTCAAGTCGCCTTCTACCTCCTCTGACAGACCGGAGAGAGCATTAGCGTCAAAAGCAATGGAGGCGACAGGAGTTGATATTGTCAATGCATTAATCCCTGTTTCCGATGCCCGGCTTACAGCCTCTTTAGGAATGCTTATCTGCACCGATGCAGCATCTTCTGGGGCTTCTACATTAATCTCAACCTTGGCTGCTATGTCTTCTCCCTGCTCTTTTCGCTGCTTTTGGGCTTCCTCTGCTGCTTTATTGATGGCATCATTTACCTGTACATCGGTAACTGCCGCAGCCGCATTACCGCTGTTGTCAGCGGTGGCTTTAGCTGTTGTAGTGGCAATCACTGTGCTTCCGGAAACCTTTGTCTCGGTTTTCGGTATTTCTTCGTCTTCTGATGGCTCTTCATCTTCTCCTTCGGGCGATTCATCTCCTTCGCCTTCAGGCGTTCCACCGCTTCCGTCTCCGAATGTTTCATCACCTTCATCTCCAAGTGAACCATCTCCTTCGTCTCCGGGTAGTTCACTTTCTCCATCGCTGCCAGATGGTCCACTGCCTCCGTCTCCAGGTGTCTCACCGCCTTCATCTCCACCTCCAGGCGCTCCACTACCGCTTTCATCTCCGGGCGTTCCACTACCTTCATCTTCGGGCGGCTTTTCGTCTTCTGGCTCCTCTTCCTCGGGTGGCTCTTCTTCTTCAGGTGGTTCTTCTTCTTCGGGTGGCTCCTCTTCTCCAGAACTATCTTCTATCCATTGTGCGTACACAGTGATAGAACCTGTGATTGTAGTATCTGCCGTAAAGGCTGTTCCCCTTCCGTTTGCTTGCGTATTCCAGCCGGTGAAGGTATAACCTGATCTAGTAGGAGCTGTTGGCAGCGTACCTGCATTACTACCGGATATTACTGTCTTTGTCCTAGGACTAGCTTCGGTTTCTCCACCATTTTTATCAAATATTATTGTATAGGTTATCGGTGGAATGTCCTCAAATTCAGCTGTCACTGTCATATTGCTTGCTGGCATGATAAAGCTGCTGCCACTAATAGTGTGGTCTTTTGCGCCATCATTATATTTTAAGGTTCCTGCTTTCAACCGCTTACCGGCATCTGGAGTAATAGTCAGTGTTATGGTTTCTCCAGCTTCTGCTGTTGCCGGAAAAGCTGTGACTGTGCCGCCTGTGAGCGTACCAATGCTCACCGTATAGGTTGTTGGCGGTATCAGCTCAAACTCCGCTATTAAGTTTATATCCCAAGATCCCATGGTAAATCCATATACAGCTTCGGTAACACTTAGGCTTTCATTGTCTGTCCATTGGGCAAATGTAAAGCCCGGGTTTGGTGACGCTGTAACTATTACGGGATCGCCTACTGCATATATTCCACCGCCACTCACCGTGCCTCCTTCAGCCGGGCTGGCCGAAACAGATACTGTGTAGCTTTCTGGCGGTATGGCTTCAAATTCAGCCGTCACTGTCACATTTGATGCAGGAATTGTAAAGCTGCTGCCACTAATAGTGTGGTCTTTTATACCATCATTATATTTTAAGGTTCCTGCTTTCAACCGCTTGCCGGCATCTGGAGTAATAGTCAGTGTTATGGTTTCTCCGGCTACCGCTGTAGCAGACGAGGCTGTGACTGTGCCGCCTACAATCCCATTATCAATACTTACCATATAAGTCACCGGAACAATCTTCTCAAACTCTGCTATTAGATGGACATCATAAGCCCCCATGGTAAATCCATATACAGCTTCGGTAACACTTATGCTTTCATTGTCTGTCCATTGGGCAAATGTAAAGCCCGGGTTTGGTGATGCTGTAACCTCCACTGGTTGGTCTTCTGCATATATTCCACCGCCACTGACGGTTCCTCCCTCAACCGGACTGGCTGATACATGCACTATATAGCTTTCTGGCGGTATAGGCTCAAACACTGCACCTATGGCCACATGTGTATCGGGCATGATGAAGCTGGTTCCACTTATGGCAGCTTCTCCAGTGTCGTAATAATATTTTAAGCTTCCCTCTTTGAGTCTCATCCCCACATCAGGAATTATAGTCAGATAAATGGTCTCTCCAGCAGCTGCTTGGGTCTTGGAAACATCAATTGTTCCCCCATATATCCCTCCTTGCATTGATACCCAATATAGCTTCTGCTCGAAGTGTGCAATCAAAGTTAAGTCTTGATCTATAGTGAATGTGTATACACTACTCAACTCCCCAAAGCTGCTTTCATCTGATCGAATGACTAACCACTCAAGAAAGGCATAACCACTGTTTGGTATTGCCTTAACCTCGACTGTTGCACCTTTGGCATAAGCTCCGCCTCCTAAAACTATTCCTCCCTCAGGCGGTGATGCAGTCGCAGTTACACTTAAACTTCCAAGAGGTATTTTTTCTAAGATTATATCCACATTCTGTGTTATCTCACCAGGAACCACATTAACTCCTGTTATGGTCCCATCATTATACCCGTCCCTGGTGGCTCTAACAATATAACCTGTTCCATAAGGTACCCCAACTATGGTATAGCTGCCCTCATTCCCAGTTACCGCAGAATAATCTACTCCATTTACTGTCACAATCACAGTGGCTTGGGTAATTGGATCCGTTCCATCGGTGACAACACCTGAAATAGCTCCAGGTGGAATAGGCTCAAACTCCGCTGTCACTATTGCATTGCTTGCTGGCATTGTAAAGCTGCTGCCGCTTATGGTGTGGTCTTTTGTGCCGTCATTGTACTTCAATGTTTCTTCCTTTAACTGCCACCCATGCCAAGGATATAAACTAATATTTACAAGAGTTCCCATTGGGGCCTTCCAAGGATCACAGGATAACTGACCTCCATTAGAAGGGTTAATAACATCTATGCTATACAAAATTGCTGAAAGAAAAATAGTTTGTGCGTCTGTTACTTTCTCTTCAATTACACATAGACCGGAACGTACCGCATCCTCATAACCAACCATGCAGACAGTAACAGTATAAGAATCCCCTATAGGTATGTTAGAAAATATATAAGAACCTTCAGCATTAGTAACTGTAGAATATATGGTGTCGTTTAATGCAAGCTCGACCAACGCACCCTCTAAACTGCCTTTTCCGGGAGCCTCTACCTTACCAATAAGAGAACCGGTAGAAATGCTCACTTCCTCGGTTTCTTCACTGGTGATGCTTCCCCAGGCATTTATACCATCCGCAGTCACAGTCACGCTAATGCTTTTACCAATGTCATCCTTTGATAAAACATATGTGTTTTTGTCTGCTCCGGATATGGGAATACCTCCCCTGTTCCATTGATATTCCAGAGTCCCATACATGCTTATTATACTACTTATATCCACGCTTAAGGTTTGCCCCACTTTAGACCTACCTGTAATATACACTAAACCACTTATTGTCGGAAAAAAAGGTTCACTATAAAAGCTATAACCTCCCTCAGCATAGACCTGTAATGCGTACAACCCGGGTATACTGTTAGATTGGTAACGCCAGCAAAGATTGTACCCGTCCTCAACTTCTTCGGAAATCACAGCAGATCCAAAATAGTCTAGCATATCCAGAATCTCTCTGTCACTAAGCCCAGTAAAGGACTTATTCACTTGAGATGCTCCGTTTGCATCGGGCTTCTTTACAAGAAGAACTGCTAGTTTCTCAAACTCGGAGGCAACTAGCCCCCCTACGGTAACTAAATTTTCGGCTCCATAAAAAATTTCTATACCTGAAAGGTCAATTTGCTCATCCAACATTATCCCCATGCTTTGGACAAACCCATCTTCTGATAAGACTAATGCAATATCCATTACAGGCATATCGGATGAAACATAATCAACAAGCATTGAACCAATTCTTATTAAAAGTTCGTGCTTTTCTATAACAAATTTCGTTATAGTAACATATTTTGGTACATCATAGAACTTGGTAAAAAGCTTCCATAATATAGAGACCCCAAATTCGACACGATATGCCGGGATATCCATAACCGCATCCCAGGCACCTCTCACATTATATCCACCCAAAGCCTGCTTAGCCACATTCATAAGCCAGCCTTCACCGACTTCCTTTAACAGAAAAGTCATCTCGCTGGTTGTATACCCTGCCCTGCGTAATGCATTTATCGTAGAAACTTCTGTCAGAATATCCTGTCCAGTTCCAGTACCAATGCTGATGATACTGTTAACCAGCTCAATAAATTCACTCAGAATCAGTATATCACTTTGGGGAATTTTCAAATCCCACTTATCACACTCCAGACTGGCAATATGATACATAGCATCATACGTTTCCTGACAAAGTACCGATCTGCCAATACGGTATAATGCATCACTTGTTTCCTTTATAATATCAATCTTTTCTATATCTTCTTTGGGAAGCAGTAGGACTGCATCCCTAACCCATGAAGCTAAATGTTTAAGGTGGAGATCTGATTCTGAATAATAATGGTGGGTGCCCATCACTTCCCAGGTATCAGGGAAAGCCTCCTTGTATTTGAACCTGTCTTGACGGTAGATGAACAACCACAAAGTCATGTCCGCCGGGTCGTCGACTAGCTTGATTAAAGCATTTGTAACGTCAGGCAATGAATATTTCAAACCTAATAAAGCATAAAGACTGCTTATATTTCCTTTTAAAGCATACAACGAACTCGCCATTTCATCAATGGTAAACCCGGCTTGATGCAAGATATTCATAGCATCGCGGTAGTAGTACTTATTGCCACCGAAATGGTTAACTATTTCAATAAATATTTCATCATTCGTATACCCATTTAACTTTAACCATGCAACAATTTCTACACCATCATATCCCATATGCATCAAAGCACGACATGCAAAAATAGGCTCCAGATTTAGATCATAGGGGGTATACGAGCCTAAAATTCCAGCTAAACCATCTCTTTGGTCTTCCGGAATAGAACCTGCAGCTTCACTAAACCATTGATATATACGATTTGATGTATCTTCCAAGTAAAATTCTGCCCTTGTAATTGCCCAGATGGCTTCTTTATATTGGATTTCAGGGAATTCCTTCAAAATACCATTAATTAGCATGCTGGGACGATAAGACCTTGTAAGGTCAGTAAGCTTTACCCTTTTCACCAATTCATAGGCAGTTTCCGAGCTATAAATCCCATGGATTACAGAGATGGCCTGATAACGAGCCCCTTCTTCTAGTCCTATGAGTATTTCATCGTCACTATAACCGGCTTGCTTTATATAAGCAGCTACTTGCTTTATATCCTGTATACCGAATTTTTCACTTATCCAATAGTGACAATACCTTACATCTCTTCCATCATTGCGGGCGCCTGTTACAAATTCCATAGCAACATCTTCATCTGCATATACACCCTGTACCGCATTAAAAATACTTGTGTTATTATAATCATGTTGCGTGTAAAATTGTTCTATGATTTCATTAAGGCTAAATCCAGCATTCATAAGGTAGCCGGCAGCTATCTGTGGATCCCTGATGTTAAACTCTCTTAGCAGGTACTCATAACACACGGTTATTCCCTCTCCAGAATCATGTAGATGCTGGAGATACTCCTTAATAACATCCAGATCTTCATATGCATTTTGTAGTGTGTCTAAAATATCGCTTTCAGAGAAGTTTTGCTTGTTAAACAAAATCTCCATAAATTCAGTAAGCTCAAATCCTGCATCTTTAAGGTATGAATGAAGTTTTTCCAGTTCAGTTACACTGAAAGATTGATATAAAAGCGCATATATCTCTTCGAGACTTTTTCCTTCATCTATTTTAGACTGAATAAAGTCCAGAATTACACCATAACCCCAAGTATCTTCTATAGGCTCTACAGTAATTGGATAATTGTTAGAAAGTAACAGTTCAATTGTATCAGCTGCAGATAGATCATACTCGTCTTTTAGTATCCGTGTAATCTCGCTAGCCGAGAAACCAGCATCCGGAAGTGTCAACACGATGCCAACAGGACCACTTTCATTAAGCCCCAATGGCTTTAACACCCTTCTTGTGGTAAATGGCACCTCAGGAAACACGTTCTTATGTATCTGTGTCAGAGTATATATTTTATATGCAGTATCAACTTCAGAAGAGTGAAGATAATATAAATATATCCCATCAAGCACTTCATCTATTGTATACCCCGCATCTTTAAGACAGCGTGCGACCGCATCAGGCGTGTCGATGTGATAATCTTCATTCAATATGCCGATAACAGCTTCGGCTGAATAATCTTCATTCCTATAACTTTCAACGGTGAGTTTCATAAAGTTCTCACCATACAGAGTTTCTATAGCTTCTATGACTTCAATTCTGTTAAAAGACACACCATAATTTTTCATATCTAACAACAAGCTGCCGGCATCGAATGCTGGCAATTTATAACGAATTTTAAGCACCGTCGCAATATCCTCAAGTTGAAATCCCAAGCTGTCCAGCATTGTAATGCAGTCTTTAGCATGCTGAAACGCGTATTTATATTCCTCAAACAGATCAAGGAGCAACTCTATGTAATCCATAGGTTGCATCAAATACTTTTCAGTCAGTACATCTATAAGCATATGAAAGAACGGTATATTACTCATATGAATATGGAAGTTGTGCGCAAGAGCGTCAAGGACCTCCTCCATTGTATAGTAATTCAGTGAAATAAGGTAATCTGCAATTTCAAACGGGTCACTTTTTGCGTATGTGTTTTTAACTACTTGTACAACCTCTATCGCAGTCTTACCTTCATCCTTCATTTTTTGTATTTCTGTTTCAATCAGATCCAGAGAGTACAGGCTTTCAACTACAAGTGTAACTTCATCTACAGTCCACTCGGGAGTACTATAACTTCTATTCCTCTCAAGAACATTAAAGGCCTGTTCATACGTTAAATCATAAACCTCTTTTAACATTATAGCGAGCTCTTCAAGGCTGTATCCAGCGTCTTTTTTTAAGGTTAATAACGCTTGTTCATAGTCATCACCATATAAGGTTGATATAAACCAGCGACCTGCATCAAGTGAACTAAATCCATTGTTTTTAAACTCTGGGAGCCACGTCTCCCTCCACGTTTTCTCGGAAGGGGAGAGGCTTTTAAAATAATCAACACTGTTGCCTATATCCTCAACAGACAGTCTTAATGCTTTTAAAATCTCAATTAAATCAAAGGCATTATCAACCCCATAAGCGTTAATGATTATATCCGTAAGCTCCACAATAGAATATTTTTCGTCCTCATCCAAATTCGCCTTGTACATTAATTTAGCTGCATCCATAGCTGATGTAATATTAAATTGGTTTTCCAAATGAGCGGCGATTAGATTGGGCAGTTCGGATTTGTATCGCAGCCTCCAAAAAACCTGTACCATCGTTTGGGCATCAAATACCCATTCTTTCAAGAGAAAGCTGTCTACTTCATCTTTATTATACTGTGTATACAAATTCTGCGCGATAGCAAAAGCGTCAATAGAGAAAGTACTTACAAGCACCTGTGCAACCCTATCCATGGAATAACTATTTAAGATATATGTCAAGTCAGCAGCGGTGAGAGCAGGATATAAACCTCTTAAAATATTTATTATATCTGCCATTGCAAGTTCTGTATGGGCATTAAGGATTATCACCAAATTCCTCAAATAATGGTGCTGTGAGTCTGGTCCTTGATAATCCCGCCAATACATTTGGGCAAACCCCTCTGCACCATCTATTTTAATTAGGGCTGCATATATGTCATCATTCTCCATGTTAAGCTCTGATGAGCTATCTAGCAGCTTGATATCAAAATATTCAAACAGTGCCTTCACCACTTCATCAGTCTTAAATCCGATATCTAATAAAGCTACTCTTAAATCCCTTACTAAGCTATAACCAGAAAATTTACTGCTGTAATATGTCTCCAGGATATGAATCACAGCTGGGACTTCCACATCCTGAGCCATTAAAACACGGCCAATTTCAGTATCATCATCAATTCCTGGATAATTAGCAGCTACACATGCTGCGACTGTCTCATCCGGGGTAAAACCTGCAAATAGCAAGTAAGAAATAGCTTCTTCAACAGGGAGCTTATAATTATCTTTTAAGATTCCAGTAATTTTCGAAGTGCTGAAGCTGTCAGCCTTCATTCTATATGCCGTATCCTTTGCGTTGCTGCTGTAGAGCGTAGTAAAGGTCACTTCAGAGCTGGCGACGGTACCAGCATAATTTGTAACCTTAGCCCGGAAGACATAGTCTGTATAGGGTAAAAGTCCATCCAATTCATAACTGTAACTACCTGCGCTGAAAGTACCATCCTCTACTCCTATTTCTATCCAGTTATTGCTGGCTGCAGCTCGGTATTCAAAGCAGCGCTGAATACTAAGATCATATAAACTGGTGATTTCCCCGGTCAGAACGGCTAATCTTTCAGTTATCAGGGTATTATCAATCGTTGCCAAAGCACTGGGTAAATCAGGTGTAAGCGTCGTTCCCAATTCATAGACACTAATGCCTGCTGAGTTTGATGCATAAGCTTCAATGATATAATTAGCAGGAGGAATTTGATTTTTACCGGATATTGCAGCCGAGAATGTTAAGAGAGTATTATCAGCTTCAGTTGGAAGATAGATCCATTCCTCACTGGTTGTTTGCTTGTATCGAAAACCACAGCTTAGATTCTCGTCTCCCCCATCGCTAGAAAGTTCTCCTGAAAAGGTAAAGGTCCAAGTCACAGGGTCAAAGACCACACTATTTCCCTCACTAAGGCGAAACACGGGCGCTTCGGGCGGTGCGGTGTAGCTCAAAGCCTCTCCATATCCGGTACCTGCCGTTGTCGTAGCATAAGCCTGATAATATATGGTTCTCCCCGGTCTCAAACCAACAAAGGAAACTATGCTCTCATGTGTACCGTTATAATTAGTCTGATGATCTCTTAGATCTGGAGTAATACCACTATGGAATCCACTTTTCAGGATGTCAAATCCTTTACTGTCTATCACACTACCGTTGATTCTTATCGATCCTGAAGGATCTATAGACGCTTCCCCTGTTGATACTACTGGTAAATCAGTTTTCGTAGTAAATTCCAAAACATCCCCAACATCTGATGAATCTTTTTTGGTGCTGATAGCGGCATAATTGTATTTGGTTCCTTCATTAAGACCACTTACAACCTTAGAGAATCTACCATCCGGTTCAATTGCATCAACAGTTAGACTCTCACCATCTGACTTCAGGTCCGCTAGTACAAAGCCAAAGTCAGCAGCATTAAGCTGCGCCCCTGTTTCCACCATTACCCTTCCATGCAGTACAGCAGAGTCTTTAGTAACATTAGTAACCTCCAAAGTACTTATATATACAGGTGCAAGGGTAAATTCGTTTGCATCACAACTCACTGCATTTGATAAAGGTTGAGGCTTGTCAAGAGAGCAACAGATAATGCCGCCAACCACTAGGCTTTCCGGTTTGTGATCTGTAAAAGATAGAAAGCCTGACACCTCAGGCTTGCCCGGTGTGTCATCCAAAATTCCGCTTGCAATTTCGGTAGTAAAAAGGTCAACCAATTTAGGAATCCCATTTTGATTTTCATATAGAGTTACTACTAATAAACCACCTGAAGCATCCTGCCCAAAGCTATTTATTTCTGCATTTACCGTCAAGGTATGCTCCAACTCCCTAAGCCCAACTTCAAAGGATAAGTCATATTGCAACCCAGAACCGGCTTCCTCCCCGTTTCCTGTAAGCACTATACTCTGACTGGCATCATATGTCGTACTCGCAACTGTACCCAAGCCACCTCCACCGGTAAAGCCGTAGCTCCCATTTGAATAGTTCGTCGGATTACCGGATATATGTAATGCATTACCCGCCAGTGTCGCCACTGGCAGCTGCGTAACTGTTAATGCAGTAATTAGTATAAGCGCCAGAAGCCTATTGATTTTTCGCATACATTTTCACTCCCTTGTATTTTGTTCTACTTGTTAATATAATCTTAACTGTACTATCATAAAATCTTATTTATCGAATTTTTTCAAATGTTTTTCATCTATTAAAGCATAAACATTCTTGTCTTAATAGTGATCACACCTATTTTGACAGCAGGTTATAAAGAAGCTGCGCCATCTCTGCTCTTGATGTTGTACTCATCGGAAAGAGTTTGCCGTCACTTCCGATTATACTACCGGTTTCAACCAAAAGTGTGATGGCTTTTTTAGCCCACAAAGCAACGCTCCCCGCATCAGTGAAACTTGACAATGGTTTGCCTATAGTTCCTTTTGGCAGCCTTCCGATATTGTTCAATACATTGTATAAAAGAGTGAACATTTCTTGCCGGGTAATCTCACTATCCGGCGCAAACATGTTATTCCCAACACCGATTGATATACCTAAACGTTTTGCTGCCGCAAGATAGTTGGTATAATAGGTGTTTCCGGCATCTGTAAAGTTGTCTTTGGGCTCTTTGTCAGGGGCTATACTATATGCCCTCATAAGCATGACAACGAACTGCGCTCTGGTCAGTCTTACTTCAGGGCTAAATTTTTCTTCTCCTGTGCCTGTGGTGATCTGTCTTGCAGCTATAAAACTTACCGCTTTATTATACCAAGTATCATCCGCTACATCTTTAAAGGTCACCTTATTATAGCCTACAGCATACTGTGAGAAGTGCCTTGTGCTAAAGCTGACCATTCCTGTCTCAGGGTCATAAATGCAATTACTTACTATTTCGAGCTCCCCTGCATCATTGATATAGTAGATGATTATAGCATTTATGTCCTCGCTCTCTTTAGGGGTATAGGGCACGGATACCGATACATCTCCTCCAAACAAAGATATGGTTTTATTCCCGCTTGTAACACTAAAATCAAATACTGGTCTATTACCCACCGTCTGCTGTACTTCGCGAGAAAGGGACGATACCTCCACTCTGGATGTTTCAATTCTCAAGTCATCCTCTGCTTCCTCTGACAAACCGGAAAGAGCATTAGTGTCAAAAGTAATGGAGGCGACAGGAGTTGATATCGTCAATGCATTAATCCCTGTTCCGGATGCACGGCTTACAGCCTCTTTGGGAATGCTAGTTACTACAGATGCTGCATCTTCTGGGGCTTCTACATTAATTTCAACGTTGGCTACTATGTCTTCTCCCTGCTCTTCTCGCTGCTTTTGGGCTTCCTCTACTGCTTTATTGATAGCATCATTTAGCTGAGTTTCGGTAACTGCCGCAGCCGCATTACCGCTGTTGTCAGTGGTGGCTTTAGCTGTTGTAGTGGCAATCACTGTGCTTCCGGAAACCTTTGTCTCGATCTTCTGCGGTTCTTCATCTTCGGATAATGCTTCGTCTTCGCCTTCAGGCGTTCCACCGCTTCCATCTCCGGGTGTTTCATCACCTTCATCTCCAAGTGAACCATCTCCTTCGTCTCCGGGTAGTTCACTTTCTCCATCGCCGCCAGATGGTCCACTGCCTCCGTCTCCGGGTGTCTCACCGCTTTCATCTCCGGGCGTTCCACTACCTTCATCTTCGGGCGGCTTTTCGTCTTCTGGCTCTTCGTCCTCATCTTCAGGCGGCTCTTCGTCCTCAGGCGGTTCTTCTTCGCCAGAACTATCTTCTATCCATTGTGCGTACACAGTGATAGAACCTGTGAATATAGTATCTGCCGTAAAGGCTGTTCCCCTTCCGTTTGCTTGCGTATTCCAGCCGGTGAAGGTATAACCTGATCTAGTAGGAGCTGTTGGCAGCGTACCTGCATTACTACCGGATATTACTGTCTTTGT
>Ga0265293_10009755_pt1 | contig 13673 bp, 13 predicted proteins | sample Munlanlewell138R_FD_192505 | JGI IMG/M metagenome (GOLD analysis project Ga0265293, IMG submission 192505) | Leachate microbial communities from a municipal landfill in Southern Ontario, Canada - Leachate well 138R | ecosystem: Engineered > Solid waste > Landfill > Unclassified | place: Canada...
ATAAAATAATAAAGGCTGAAGCACCTGCTGAACTTCCATTATTAAACGAATCCGAGCTTAACGGAGACAACTCAATTATACAAACAGGTTTCGTAAATGTAACAGTAAACACAGCCTTAGGTGCTTTGCCTGTTAAAGATGCCGTTGTTACATTGTATGTAACAGACGAAGAAGGAAATGAAGAAGCACTGTATCACCTCGTTACGGATATCAGCGGAAAGGCTCCTAAAATGTCTCTTCCTGTTGTTTTTAACCCTCAAGTTCCATCAGAAATCCGAGAGTATTTTTTCTCTACATATAATATAAGAATACAAGCTATTGGTTATTATACTCAAAACATTATAAATGTAAGGGTTTTCCCTAACACGTCAACTAATTTTAGTATAACTCTAATACCAATAAGACAGAACGGTGATGAGGATGATGGAGAACGGACTTTAGTAATACCGTCAAGCCCTATTGATAAATCAAATGTGTGAGGTGTTTAAATGAGTGTAACAATGATTCAGAAAACATATCCGGAATCACCGCTGAATCTCGGTGATGACAATCAACATGTATATATTGCAAAGATGGCATTAAATACAATATCTGTAAATTACCCTGCCATACCCAGAATATCATCCAATGATTCCCTATTTGATGAAAATATGGAGGCTGCAGTAAAAGAATTCCAAAATATATTTAATCTCCCGGTAACGGGAATTATTGATATGGCTACATGGGTTGAAATCGGTACAAAATATGCATCGGTAATAAGGCTCGCAGAGATTTCAACAAGAGGAGTATTAGTTGGTGATGTCACTGAAGATATTACTGAGGTCGAAGAAGGAATTCAAGTTCTTCCCCGGGTTCAAATGGTTCAGTTTTTTTTAAACATTTTGTCAGCTTATTATGATTCCATACCTGCAGTTGATATTGACGGAATTTTAGGCCTTGAAACAAGGAGAGCAATAATTGAGTTTCAAAAAACCATGAAGATTCCTGTAACAGGCTTACTTGATGAAGAAACATGGAGCACAATGTACAACAGCGTCCTTGGAATACTAAAGGCACTACCCCCTGCAGCTATTGAGTTACCTTCCTTAATTTATCCGGATGTATTATTGAGAGAGGGCTCAGAAAGGCCTGGGGTATTTATTATACAGGAAATATTGTCCTATATTTCAACTAGAGTCCCAGAAATACCATTTGTCCAGCCGGACGGCATATTTGGTCCTGAAACAACGGCTGCGGTAACGGCTTTTCAAAGAGCTCACGGACTTGAGGCAAATGGAATTGTAGATGAAGAAACATGGAATTCAATGATAAGTGTTTATCGCGAACTAAGATTTGGTGAAACGACAACAGCATTCCCGGGTACCGGTGTCAGTTAATATAATGATGAAAGTAAGGTGATATTATGAGTACTCCTGATATAAATGTAATTTTTCCTGATGCTGACCTTCCCCATGTCATTGTACCTTTTCCTCTTTATATAACCGTACATTTAGGAGCTCCCGACGAAGAAGCACTAAATGTAACTATACCATATTTGGATTATATTAAAAATGTAGCCTCCAGTGAATTATATCCCACGTGGCCGGAAGAAGCTCTAAGAGCAAATATTTATGCTATTACTTCTTTTGCAATGAACAGAATATTTACGGAATGGTACAGGTCAAGAGGTTATGATTTTGATATTACAAATACAACCCAGCACGACCAGGCTTATGTGCACGAGCGAGGTATATTTGACACTATTTCCAACATTGCAAATGAAATATTTAACCAATATATTACAAGAGAAGGTCATATCGAGCCATTATTTGCAGCCTTCTGTGACGGAAGAATTTCTCAGTGTGACGGCATGTATCAATGGGGAAGTGTTGAATTAGCAAATCAAGGCTATACAGCCGAAGAGATTCTTAAGTACTACTATGGTGATGACATAACCTTAGTCGAAAGCACTACCGCAGTAGATATTACGGGAACCTATCCCGGCCAGCCTCTTTCCTTAGGAGATTCAGGAATAGATGTTTTTAGAATGCAGCATTCAATAAGCAGAATAAACGATAGCTTCCCCTTCATTCCGATTGTTCAAATAACAGGATTTTTTGATGTAGACACTGAAAACGCAGTAAGAGCGTTTCAAGAGGTATTTGATCTGCCTGTAACAGGAATTGTAGACAGAGATACATGGTACCGAATACGCTTTATTTATATTGCTGTTACAAATATAGGCGAATTAGTATCCGGCGGACTTACCTATCAAGAGCTTCAAGAACTCTATGCTAATATTGTTTTGCAGGGATCCACTTTACCTATAGTGGCTTATATAAAGTTTTTTATAAACATTGTATCCCAAAAATACGACACAATAGAACCTGTTGAATTGAACACGTTCTACGGTCCCGCAACTGCCGAAGCGGTAAGAGAATTTCAAAATATTATGGGTTTAAATCCTACAGGAATAATAGACCAGCAAACACTGAATTTACTGGTTCGGGAGGTATATTCAATTCTTTCAGAAACTCCTGAAGAAGAATTAAGATTACCCTTACTTCCCTTTTTAGGAATAGATTTATCCGAAGGTTTGGGGCTTGAATATCCAAGAGTACTGCTTCTTGAAATAATGCTAAATACTATATCTGCTATGCATCCTGAAATAAGACCTATTATAGTTGACGGTGTGTTCGGTCCGGATACAACAGCTGCAGTTATTGCCTTCCAAATTTTATATGGACTGCCGGTTACCGGTGTTGTTGATTTAGAAACATGGAGCAGATTAAGCGAGGTATATCAGTTGTTTCTTGTTGAAAGCGAAACAAGTGCATAAACATAAAGGAGATATTATGGTTACTGATTTACACTGCAACACAAATCTAATTATGGTGATTCAAAACTATCTTATTAATATAAAAACTCTATATCCATCATTGCCTTCAGTGCTTCCAACGGGAATATATGACGAAGCAACTCAAAATGCAGTTCTTGCATTTCAAAATATCAAGGGGTTCTCTCCCACCGGTTTCGTAGATGTTCCTACATTGAATGAATTAGTCCGTGATAACTATGAGTATCTTAGAAAAGATCAAATGCCCCGCAAAATCCCTGTCAGTACTCCGGACTTTGTAGATGTTAAAATAGGCGATCACAGAGATATAGTATATGAAATAAAAGTTATACTCAACGGATTTTGCAAAAGATATGTCAATTATCCTAAATTGGAAGTTACGAACTTATATGATAAAGAAACTGAAGAAGCAGTAAGGCTTTTTCAGCAAAGGAGTATGCTTCCCGTGACCGAAATAGTCGATATAAATACATGGAATACCTTAGTAAAAATATATGACAACTGCAGATTCTTCAGAGAGATGACCTAACGAAAGAGATGAAACTCAATCTTGAAAAGATGAGATCCTTCGTTATTACTCAGGATGACACGCCTGTCATTGCTTTGAATAAACCTGCGGAACGTCATTCTGAACGCAGTGAAGAACCTCATCTTTTTTATTTAACCTATTGACTTTTTATATAGTTTTGATAAAATATATTTAGCACTCTACGGTTTAGAGTGCTAATACTGTTGAGGTTATTACTTTAGAAAGGAAGATAAAATGGCTAAAAAACAATTTAAATCAGAATCCAAGCGAATTCTGAACTTAATGATTAATTCCATTTATACACACAAGGAAATATTTTTAAGAGAGCTAATATCAAATGCCAGTGATGCAATTGACAAAAGCTACTTTATGTCTTTAACAGACAATAACATTGTGTTTAACAAAGAGGACTATTATATAAGAATTACACCAAATGAAGAGGACAGAACATTAACTGTATCTGACACAGGAATCGGCATGTCAAAGGAAGAGCTTGATTCAAATCTTGGTATAATAGCAAAAAGTGGCTCCTTTGATTTTAAAGAAAATAATGAAAAAAAAGAAGACGTGGATATAATCGGGCAATTTGGCGTTGGGTTTTATTCTGCATTCATGGTTTCCGAGAAGGTAACGGTCATAAGCAAAAAAGCAGGTTCTGAAGAAGCATTTAAGTGGGAGTCCACGGGAGCAGACGGATATTCAATTGCACCTTGCGAAAAAGACAAGGTTGGAACGGACATAATAATGAAAATCAAGACAAGCACAGAAGATGAAGATTATGATGAGTTTCTTGATGCTTACAACATTAAATCATTGATTAAGAAGTATTCTGATTTCATAAAATATCCTATTAAGATGATGATGCAAAAAAGAAAGCTTAAAGAAGGAACAGAAAATGAATACGAAGAATACTTCGAAGATGAAATTTTAAACAGTATGGTTCCCATATGGAGAAAAAATAAAAGCGAGCTTAAAGAAGAAGATTATGAAAAATTCTATATGGAAAAACATTTTGGCTATGAAAAACCTTTGAAATATACTCATGTAAGCGTTGAAGGCGTTGTAAGCTACAATGCAATATTATATTTACCTGCAAGAGCTCCTTTTGATTTCTATACAAAGGAATTCGAAAAGGGTCTTGAGCTTTATTCAAACGGTGTAATGATTATGAAAAAATGCGGCGAGCTATTGCCTGATTATTTCGGTTTTGTGCAGGGATTAGTTGATTCGCCTGATTTTTCCCTTAATATATCAAGAGAAGTATTGCAGCATGACAAACAGCTTCAATTTATTGCCAAGAAACTCAAGGAAAAAATCAAGAGTGAACTTTTATCTTTGCTAAAGGAAGAAAGAGAGACTTACGAAAAATTCTTCCTAAATTTCGGAAAAATGTTGAAATACGGCTTATACAGCGAATGGGGCTCTAACAAGGAAACTCTTCAGGAGTTGGTTATGTTTTATTCATCTCATGAGAAAAAGTTATCAACCCTTGATGAATATGTAAATCGAATGAAGGAAGATCAAAAATACATATATTATGCAGCAGGAGAAAGTGTTGATAAATTATCAAAGCTTCCTCAGGCAGAGCTTATTGCTGACAAGGGATATGAAATTCTCTACTTTATAGATGAAATTGATGAATTTGCCATAAAGGTTCTGTTAAATTACAAGGAAAAAGAATTTAAGAATATTTCAAGTTCCGACATGGATATTAAGTCAGAAGATGACGATACTGACACTGATGAAGAAAATAAAGAGTTGTTTGCTTTCATGAAGGAATCCCTGGGTGGAAAAATTAAGGGAGTAATAGCTTCTAAAAGACTCAAAACTCATCCCGTGTGCCTTGCAACTGAGGGAGAAGTTTCGATAGAAATGGAAAAAGTATTAAATGCAATGCCGGATAATCCGGAAGGTATTCATGCGGAGAAAATTCTTGAAATTAACACTAACCACCAAATTTTTGAAAAATTGAAAGATGCTTATGATACTGACAAGGAAAAACTTAAAAAGCTTTCAAACGTATTATATAATCAAGCATTGCTTATTGAAGGGCTTACAATTGAAGACCCTGTCCAATATGCAAATGATGTGTATGAGTTGATTTAGCCATATAGGACAAGATGCCTAATATTACAAAAACAGCCACGGAAATTTCCGTGGCTTTATTTGATAGGAAAGTTATAACCCCTTATTATGAAATCCTTCGCTTATTTCTAACAAAAATAAAAATATCCGCTCACGGTTTCGGCCACGAATAATTCTAGGAGCTCATTCCGGCTAAAAATCCTACAGCTTGCGAACTCACTCTGCTCAAACAACGCAAGCTGTTTAACGGATTTTTAACCTGCATTCGCTAAGAATTATTATCGTGTCCTGCAAATGTTCGCTTGATATTTTTATTTTTGTTAGTGTCCTGAGCCACAATGATTCCGTGGCTATTTATTGAAAGTATTCGTCCAATGTCAATCCTGAATCATATACCTCTTCTGCCAGCTCAATACCTAAGTATCTTATATGCCATGGCTCATATGAATAACCTGTTATTTCTTCCTTCCCCTTAGGATATCTAATTATATATCCGAAGTGGTGAGCATTTTCCAAAACCCACTTTCCTTCTTCTGTTTGATCAAATGTGGTATCTAATTTGTAATTTAAAGCTTCACATGTAATATCCATTGAAAGACCTGTCTGATGTTCGCTTTGGCCTGGTTTGGCGCTGTATTTGTCTGCAGCCTGTTTGCCGTAGCTTTCAACATATGATGAATACAATGCTGCCTGTGTATAGTATGACCTGTAGCCTGATCGCGCATGTAGTTCATACCCCTCATTCTTTGCAGCATTAAACATTTCTGTCAATGCTTCACATGCATCATTCCTTAACTGGTTTACCTCAGGATTTGAAAGCACCGTTGGTACTTCGCTTAATGTCACCAAGTCCTCAGGTACATAATTTTCAGGCAGAGCTCTCGTTTTATTCACAAGTACATCGATTTTTTCAGGGTTTTCGATTATGATGCTATAATCCGTTTCCTCAGCCGGTTGTTCCTGTCCCGGCTCTTCTGGTTGCACAGGCTCCTCCGGTTTTTCCTCAGGTTCTTTTTCCGGCTCTACCGAAGTCTCTTCTTCCTGTTCATTATTAGTAGGTTCCTCCTCATGAACCTCACTAAGAGGTAGTTCATCCTTATTAAATTTATCTATTATCAGAAATGCTCCAAATAAGATAAAAAGCAAAGCGGTAACAAAAATTATAGTTTTTCTTATCTTACGTTTCTTATTTCTTCTCATTATTTTCTCCTAGTAATCAATCTCGCAGTCTCGCTGCACATTTTTGTCTGCTCCCTCCGGTCGCACAAAACTGGCGCTCGTTGCGAATGACCTACCGCTATTTTTCTCTCCTTTCAGTCGGAAAAATAGGGTTAGGGCAACTTCTTCCACATTATTAATGCATCCTCAACAGGTTTTACATAATATTTAGGTCTCTTTCCTACAGCAAAAAATCCATACTTTTTATACAAATTAATTGCCGGTTCATTAGATACTCTAACTTCAAGAGTCATAGCAGAAATTTCTGAGCATCTGCATATTTCAATCATCTTATTTATAAGCATTCCTGCTATTCCTTTGTTTCTGTATTCAGGTAAAACAGCAACATTGGTTATATGACATTCATCAATAATTTTCCACATACCCATATAAGCTGCAATCTTTCCCGATTCTTCAGCAACTTGATAATATGCCAATTCATTTTTTAATTCATTTACAAAGGATGCCTTAGACCAGGGCAATGAAAAACAAATTCTTTCAATATTCATTATTTGGTCTATGTCTTGAGAAAGCATTCCTCGAATTATTACCTCCCCCATATACACCTCTTACTTTCTGTTTCTTTCTGCTTGAGATAACCGCAAATATTGCGGCTTAAACTCCTTTGCCGAGACGGTATCCCCCTGAACCGCCATTTTATAGGCAATAAAAACAAGTGTTGATGCTTTAAGATAATTATAAACTTCCGGTGCAAAATCTGCTTTTCTGTTTAAACTATTCTCAATTCTTTCCCTGTAATTTACGGAGCCGTCTCCGTTGATTATTACAGACTCCTTATACTCATTCAATATTTCAATCAATTCATCAATATTGCATGGGAATTGTTCCATTATTTCCTTGCATTCTCCATTTTCCCATTTATATATGCCGGTATATATTCTTCCGGCTTTGGCATCCATCACAGGTACAATTAATTTATGCTCATCATAGACATTGGCTGCCAATGATTTCATTGTAGGAACACCCACAATCTTAATATCTGCAGCAAATGCTAAGCTTTTTGCTATTGCTGCTCCTATTCTTAACCCGGTATAAGAGCCGGGTCCTTGGGAAACTGCAATAACATCAATATCGTTGAGCTTAAGTCCTAATTCCTGCATTAAATCTTCGATTAAGGGCATAAGCTTTTCCGAATGAGTCTTTTTATGTCTTAATGTGTATTCTCCTAAAACTTTTTCATCATCAGCCACTGCACAGGAAGCTGTTACAGATGCTGATTCAATTGCCAATATTTTCATAGGTTTAACTCCGATACCAGTTTTTCAAAGCTAAGTCCTTTTCCTTCAATGCTTATTTCTCTTTTTGTATCATCAATTCTTTTAATTTCAATATGTATTCTTTCTTCGGGAAGTATTCCTTCTATTAAGTTTGCCCATTCTATTACGGTAACTCCCTCAGAATATATATATTCATCGTAGCCTAAATCATACATATCATCTTCCGAGCCAATGCGGTACACATCCATGTGATAAAAAGGAAGTCGTCCTTCATACTCTTTAATAATTGTAAATGTAGGGCTTACAATATATTCTTTCACACCGAATTCCTTGGCTATAAACTGAGTAAGAGAAGTTTTGCCGACCCCTAATTCTCCGTCTAAGCAAATTACAGTGCCCTTTTCAATGCATTTTGCTATTATTTTTCCTAACTTTTCAGTATCTTTTAGATTGTTTGCTATTATTTTCATATGAATCCTAACTTATTATTATAAGATTTGTCTTTGCTATGAATAACCCGCGGAGCGTCATTCTGAACGCAGTGAAGAATCTCATTTTTTAAACCCTGAGATCCTTCGCTATCGCTCAGGATGACATTGTCCTAAGATTCTTTGGATTGCATTTGTGTTTTAATCATAACATTGCTATTATACATTCATATATTTAAAAAATCAAGAAATAATAGAAATCGTAGCTCGATTAACAAAGGTTATTGCAACCCACAGATAAAATATTTTTAATGTAACGCAGGTATTGTAATCCTACAATTCATAAACCAACGGTTAAAAATTTTATTGAACAATATATATACTCGTGCTATAATACTATGAGATTTGACCGAGTAATAAACAAAATCTAAAAATCTCATCTCAACTGTGTTAATTACAAAGTAAATGAATAATATAAAATAAAATAAATGAATAACCAAGGAGACTACAATGAATTATAACTTTAATCATATATATTTTATCGGAATTGGCGGAATAAGCATGAGTGCATTAGCTGAAATAATGCTTGAGGAAGGAATCATGGTGTCAGGCTCTGACAGAAGCGATTCAAAAATAATTAGGAAACTTCAAACTTCAGGTGCAAATATTTACTTAAAACATGACAGCAATAACATTAGTAACGATATTGACTTAGTAGTATATACATCTGCAATTTCGGATGACAATCCTGAGCTTTTAAGAGCAAGAGATTTAAATATTAAAATAATGGGCAGAGCAGAATTTCTTGGAGCTGTAATGAAAAATTACAACCATGTAATATGTGTTTCCGGCACTCACGGCAAGACAACTACTACCGGAATGCTTTCATCTGTTTTAATTGAAACTGATTTGGCTCCGACCATTTTCTTAGGGGGCGAAATGGATTCTTTAGGAGGAAATTTGCTTCACGGCTCATATGAACTTCTTTTGACTGAAGCTTGTGAATATAAAAGAAACTTCCTTAAATTCAACCCTACAATGGAAGTAGTGCTGAATATTGAAGCAGACCACCTTGATTATTACACAGATTTAAATGATATTGAAAGTGCATTTGTAGAATATGCAGAAAAGCTGCCTGAGGATGGTCATTTGATTGTCAATGAAGCATACAACCACTTATTTGATAGTATAAAATGCAATATAGTAACCTTCGGTCTTGATAAAGGTACATATTATGCCCGGAATATAAAGCTTGTACCAGAGCCTTCATATACCTTGATGCACGGAGATGAGAAAGTAGCTGAAATCAAATTGAAAGTATATGGTGAGCATAATATTTTAAATTCAATAGCTGCCGGTGCTGCATGCCTAACATTAGGCATTATGCCTGAAACTGTTTTTAATGGTCTGTTTAATTTTAAAGGCACCCACAGAAGATATGAATATAAAGGCGTACTCAACGGAGCAGTTGTTATTGACGATTATGCTCATCATCCTTCCGAAATGAAAGCAACTTTAAAAACTGCCCACTCCCTTGCGGAGGGTAAAATAATTACTGTTTTCCAGCCCCATACTTACACAAGAACCATAAAGCTGTTAGATGGATTTGCTGAAGCTTTGGCAATGTCTGACGAGGTAATTCTTGTAGATATTTATGCTGCCAGAGAAAGAAACACTGGTGTAATTCATTCAAAGGATATTATTAAAGAAATGAAAAATTATTCAAAGGGCGGAATTTATGCAGAGAGCTTCCAAGAAGCTGCTGATATAGTAAGGTCAATAGCAAAAAAAGGTGATATAGTTATCACCATGGGAGCAGGGAATGTTGTCGATATAGCGGATTTGCTGCTGCGTTGAAAATGGGGTTAGGGAAAGACTCTAAACGGGGTTAGGGCATCTACTTTTCTCTGTTTGTAAGATATTTTGCTAATTCAATAAGGTAGACGGCTCTATTGCCGAATATACTCAAGCTTTCAATTGCTTGATGAGTGAATTTCTCAACGTCTTTTTTTGCTTCATCTATACTTTTAAATGTAAGATACGTTGTTTTGTTGTTTACAGCATCACTTCCGATTGCTTTGCCTAATTTTTCCTGAGTACTCGTAACATCTAAAATATCATCTACTATTTGAAATGCAATTCCAATTTTTTCAGCGTAATTTTCCAATAGTTTTATTTCATTTCGCGATGCTCCAGCTAATGTTGCTCCTGCTGTTACACTGCTTTTAATAATAGCTCCTGTTTTTAATGAATACATATATTTAAGCTCTTCAATTGAGCTTATTTTATTTTCTCCGTCTATATCTATTACCTGTCCTCCTATCATTCCTTCCGTGCCTGAGGAGTCAGCAATTATTTTTAGAGCCTTTACTGCATTACTGCTGTTTGACTTTATTGCAGCTTTCAATCCTGTTTCAAATGCTTTATTAAGCAGTCCATCGCCAGCAAGTATTCCATTCGCTTCACCAAATTTTTTATGATTTGACAGCATGCCTCTACGGTAATCATCATTGTCCATAGCAGGCAAATCATCATGAATCAAAGAATATGTATGAATCATTTCCATTGAACAGGCAAATGGCAAAGCTTCTTTTAAATCATCTTTGAAAAGTTCATATGCACCTAACAAAAGAACAGGCCTGAGTCTCTTCCCTCCTGATAAAAGGCTGTAATTCATCGCTTCGTATACCATTTTTTGAGGATTATCTTTTACTTCAATAATTTGCTCTAAATATTCATCAACAATATTTACTTTTTCCTTATACCATATTTTGAATTCCATATTAATATTTCCTTTTTTTAGATTCTTTTATGCGATCCTTTGTTACACTTAGGATGACGAGAGCTGTATCCTCGGATGAACTATGTCATTCTGAACCGCAGGTGTAAATCTCATGTTTTCTTTTTAATTATATCATAAATAAGTAAATTGTAAAACTATTCTGATAATGTTTGAACATGCAAAAAATCGGGATTTCTCCCGATTTTTTCTTTTAGCGCTACTTATATTCTTGTAACGTTAGCCGCCTGGTCTCCTCTGTTTCCTTGAGTAACGTCAAAACTTACTTTTTGACCTTCTTCAAGAGTTTTGAATCCGTCGCCTTGAATTGCTGAGAAATGTACGAATACATCATTCCCATCATCTTTTGTGATAAATCCAAATCCTTTTTCTGAGTTAAACCATTTTACTGTACCCTGTGCCATGAGTACCTCCTAAATATTATTATATTCCATGAGTAAAAAATTTCACATATTTTTACATATTATATACAGCTCGCCACATATAATATCTAAAAACATGTGAAATCCATAAATACATCTGTAATACAATTAATAGATTAACATATCAGAGTTTAATTGTCAATCATTATTTTTTTGGTAAATCAAGGAACTATATCATTTTTGAGCCACAGGCGAAGAATATCATGTTTATTAGTTGAAATCCTTCGCTGACGCTCATGATTACAAATAATTATTGTTTTTTATTTAAGAAGCTTGGTATTGTAAAATCAAATGGATTTTCTGTTTTCTTATCGTCTTTATCGCTTGATTCTCCCTCGGATTTTTTGGCTGTGCCTTCTGCAAAGCCTGTTGCAATAACCGTTATTTTAACTATATCTCCTACAGATTCGTCAATATTTGCTCCATATATTAAGTTTGCTTCGGGGTCAGCAGCTTCTTCAATTAGTTTTGCTGCTTCATTAACTTCATGGATTCCCATGCTTGTACCGCCTGTAATATTTACCAGAACTCCTCTTGCTCCATTGATGGATGTTTCTAACAGCGGACTTTGTATTGCCTGTTTAACTGCATTTAATGCTCTGTTTTCCCCTGAAGCCTGACCGATACCCATGTGAGCAAGACCTTGACCGGACATAATTGTTTCAACGTCTGCAAAATCAAGGTTCATTATGGCAGGAATTGCAATTAAATCAGATATGCCCTGTATACCTTGTCTCAATACTTCATCTGCCATAGCAAAAGCCTCTAACATTGTAGTTTTTTTGTCTGTTATCTCCAAAAGTTTATCGTTTGGAATAACAACCAAAGTATCTATATGATCCTTTAATCTTTTAAGTCCCATTTCGGCATTTTTCATTCTGCATCTTCCTTCAAACATAAAAGGCTTTGTTACAACTGCAACTGTAAGTATACCCATAGACTTGGCAATACTAGCAATTATAGGAGCTGCACCGGTTCCGGTTCCACCGCCCATACCTGCTGTTATGAAAACCATATCTGCACCCTCAACCAGCTCTGCAATATCTTGTTTATTTTCTTCAGCTGCTTTTTCTCCTATTTCCGGCTTTGAGCCTGCGCCTAAACCGTTAGTTAATTTTTCGCCTATTTGAAATTTCGTTTCTGCCTTTGATGAGTATAGAGCCTGCTTGTCCGTATTTACACTGATAAAATTTACACCTCTGACACCGGCATCTATCATTCTGTTTACTGCATTGTTGCCGCCTCCGCCTATACCTATTACTTTAATATTTGCAAGTCTTTCTGATGGTTCCTCAAATTGAAACATATTATGACCTCCTATAAGAGAGAAATTTTTACATACTATTTTAACTATTTTAACTATTTTAACTATTTTAACTATTTTAACTATTCTATCATAACTTTAATAATATTCATACATATTTTTTATAACTTAACCGCATTTTTTTAAAATAGCCTCAATATTGAGTTTACTTGTTATTAGAATATTTTTCAAGATATATATTGACTAAGATTCTTAATTTTTTATAAATATTATTTCCGAATGCAAAAACTGCTGCTAAATAAATAGGCAAACCTAATTGCTCACCCACAAATCCCAAGAACAATGCATATAACAAGTCTGTCAATAAAAATACAACACTTTTTGTAATTGTCAATTCAGATGTTTTATTGTCATGAAGCATATTTATAATTGTATTTAATATTGCTAATATTGCCAGCGATATATATACTATATAATTTGGATTGTAAACAAAATTTAAGTTCAATCCTGCAACTATACCTAAAATTAATCCGGCTGCAACATATATCATTTATTCTTCCCCTTCTTTTACTATTTCAGCATATTTGGTTTCATAATTAATTCCACGAAATTCCCTGACCGTCAAATTATAGCCTTGTGCAACAACTACTTCCATTCCGTAAGTATTCTTCAATTCATAAGCGTATGTACCTTCTTCAGTAACGGCATCATATAATTCATCCATATCTCCAATTGCGATTATTACAAAAGGAGCAGGTATTACTTCTCCGTTTACTCTAATTAAAGGCCCCGCACATACTACTTCCGAAATGTTGATTATTCTTTTCCCGTTAACTTCAATTGCTTCTGCTCC
>Ga0265293_10009759_pt1 | contig 13670 bp, 11 predicted proteins | sample Munlanlewell138R_FD_192505 | JGI IMG/M metagenome (GOLD analysis project Ga0265293, IMG submission 192505) | Leachate microbial communities from a municipal landfill in Southern Ontario, Canada - Leachate well 138R | ecosystem: Engineered > Solid waste > Landfill > Unclassified | place: Canada...
GTCGTGCTGGCCTTTTGGGACGGGCACTCTGCCGGCACGCGGCATGTCATTGAGCACTGTCGGCAAAGCGGCAAGCCTGTCCGTGTGTTTCTCAAAAAGAACGCCTGACCCCGACACAAAAGGGGGGCCGCCTCGGATGAGGCAGCCCCGCCGGGGATTTTTATGCGGACGCTTAGCGCGAGCGCTTCACGCGGACGCTTAGCGCGGACGCTTTACACGGACGCTCTGCGCGGACGCTTTGCGCGGACGCTTAGCGCGGACGCTTTGCGCGGACGCTTAGCGCGGACGCTTAGCGCGGGCGTTTTACGCGGACGCTTGCTTTATGCGGGATGGTTTAGCGTTCAATCAGCAGCTTGAAAAAACCGTCCAGCTCATACGGGGCGTCGGCGTTCTCGAGGGCGCTCTTTGGCAGCTTGTTGAGGGCGACAATGTCGCTTTGCCTGGCGTGGTAGCGTTTGGCCACGCTCCACAGGCTCTCGCCGTCGTGCAGGTACACCACCACCAGCTCGCCTGGCGCTTTCTCCACGGGGTGTTCGGTGTCTGCCTCCGCGCTCTCAACCACGCCGACCCGGTGCTGCCGATAGGCTTCCAGCGCCAGTGCCAGCTCACAGTCCGCCGACAGCCGGGCAGGGTCGATCCTGCCGCGGCCGGAGACAAAGGTGAGCACCGCGTGAAACTCCGCGTCGGGCGGCAGAGCGTCGGGCAGGTCGCACTGCAGTTTGAACGGGAAGTGGAAGTTCACCGCCGAATAGGTAGGCCGTCCCTCGGCGTTGTCGGGGGCGGAGGCGACAATCATATTGATTTTGCACTGCCCGGTGAGCTGCACCTTGTTGCCCTGGTGTTCCACCGAATCCATTTCTGCCGTGCCGGTGGTGCTGATGATGGCAATGGCGTCCTCGGCGTCGCTCTCGCTGCGGGACACGCCGCCGTCCACGGTGTAGTTGCCCATAAAATGCCCCAGTGTCTCGGCCAGCTGCATCTGCCGGCGGGAGACCGACACGGGATACTCGGCGGCATACACGTCCGCCAAGGTGCGCAACAGTTGGTTGGTGGCGGCCTGCCCCTCGAGGACAGCCGTCACATCAAAGGTCAGGGTATGGCCGCCCGCGCCGTCTGCCGACGCCGAGACATCCACCTGCTGGCAGCGCCCCCAACCCATGGCGGAAAAGGTGCCGTCCACCTCGTCGGCGGGCAGTAGTTCCTCAAAGGGGATTTTGGTCTGGGCGACGGTCGGGGGGCCGTCCCCCACCGTATACAGGCACCGCACCCAAATCTCGCCGCGGCAGATCGCGCCGCCCGAGACTGCCCGTGCCTCGCGCACCAGCACATTCCCCTCGCCCGAGAGTATCTCTACTTCCCCCTCGCCCCCCTCGGCCTTGGTGCTGTTGGTATAGTGCAGATCGGGGGAGAGAAGGGGGACGCAAAGCCGGCAGGGGACTGTCTTGGTCAGCAGTTCTATCTCCCCCGCTCCCTCCAGCCCCGAAAGGCCGTCCCTCAGCTCGGCCTCGCAGTACACGTGTACCTGACTGCCCACCACCGTGCGGATGCCTACCTTGCGGGGGCCGGAGAGCCGCACCGTCACATTTTCGGGGCGGCTGATGACCGAGGCCTTGGTCTCGGTCGGGTCGCACCCCTTGCGGGGCACGGAAAACTCATAGTCCGATTGCAGGCTGACCGCCGCGAGCTTGCCCTCTCCGCCGGTGTAGATGACGGTATGTACGCAGTTCCCCGCAAACTCGACCCTGTCGCTGCCGATAAACTGACCGGACGGCAGCACCTTGCTGGTGACGGACAGAATTCTTCTGATCTCAGGCATATAGTCAGGCAGCGTATACTCCCCCGTGCTGTCCGTATAGATCATGTCGGTCACATGGTCCTCTCCGATTTTCATGCCTGCGTAGGATGGTTTGTCAGCCATGTCGCTCTCCTTTACGGCTTGTATGTTGCTACAATATATGCAGCGCCCGTCGCAAACATGCCACCCCTGCCCTGATTGACAGGGGAGTTTTCCCCGCGGGAGACCGCCCGGCACGACTCAAAGGGCGGCGGGGCGCATAGAATGGCAGGGGAGTGCCCGCTCCGGCATCCCCCGGCTGTTTACCATAGAAAGAAAGTGAAAACTCACCATGGAACAAGAGCTGCTTTGGCTTTCCTACCCGCGCATGAAGCGCTTGCTCACCCTGTGCGGCCTGGCGTTTTTCAGCCTGGCGACCCTCTGGCTGCTCGCCAGTCTGGTGCTGGACGCGGTGCTCCCGCTGGTGGCGCCCGTCTTTACCGAGAGTCTGTGGTACCCCTGGTTCCTCACGGTGGTGCCCCTCTATGTCTTTGCCTTTCCGGTGTGCTACCTCCTGTTGCGCACGGTGAAGCCCAGCCCGCCCGAGCGGCGCACCCCCGCCTGGCCGTACATGGTGCTCGTGCTGCCCATCGGCACCTGTCTGATGCAGGTGGGCAACTCTCTCGGTATTTTCACGAATTTGATACTGGGGTGGGTGCTCGGCAAGGACACGACCAACCCGGTGGCGGATATGCTCACCGGCGCCAACCTGTGGATCGCCGCCGTGGTCGTGGTGGTGATCGCCCCGATCATGGAGGAGCTGCTCTTCCGCAAACTGCTGCTGGACAGGATCCGGGGGATAGGCATGTGGCCCGCCATGCTGCTGTCCGCCCTGTTCTTCGGGCTCTTTCACGGCAACTTCGGGCAGGTCTACTACGCGTTCGGGCTGGGGCTGCTGCTGGCCTTTGTCTACCTGCAGACCGGGCGGGTGCGGTACACCATGCTACTGCATGCCATCATCAACTTTTTCGGTTCTGTCTACCCCATGCTGCTCATGAACGGGCAGGACCTTACCGCGCCGGAGGATGTCGACCCGCTCACCCTTTTGAGCTCGGGGGGCTTTGTCATCGGCAACATCGTCGCCGCGGCGGCGGGGCTACTGCTGCTCATCTTGTTTTTCAGAAAGATACGGGACGCCATCCCGCCCGGCCCGGTGCGGGGCTGGCAGCACGTGTCGCTGGTGTATACCAATATTGGGGTGCTGCTGATGATGGCGGTCTGCGCGCTGATGTTTGTGCTGTCCGTCTTCTTCGGATAAGCAATTGTTCACATTTTGCACCTTGACGGGCATGCCCCCTATCCGCTATACTGGTCTTAGTAAGGAATGACGAAAGGGTTACCCATGAAAAAACTATCGGTGCTGCTGCTTGTCCTCTCCCTCTTGCTGGGGATGGCGGGCTGTAAGGGAAAAGATACCGACGACACCACCACGACGGTGCCGGGCGGGGAAATGTTCGACTTTTTCGCGGTGGAGGATATGGGGCGCTATGCCACCCTGGCCGTTGCCGACTACAAGGGCCTCACCCTCACCCTGCCAAGGGACGAGTTTACGGTCACGGAGGCCGACATTGACCAGCACATCCACAACCTGATGAAGCAGAAAATGTCGGGGGTGCCCGAGGTTGTGCGGGTCACCGACCGGGCCATTCAGGCGGGGGACGAGGTCTACCTCTTTTACACCGTCTACTATGAGGGCGTCGCCGTCCTGCACGGCTCCAACACCCACCTGCTGGAACCGAACGACCCGATCGTGGTCGGGCAGGGAGAGGTGCTGGAGGGAGTGGATAACGGGCTGTTGGGGCTGGTCCCCGACGACATGTCGGTCACCCGCACCCATGAGGGCACCGTGGCCTCCGACGACGTGGTCTACCTCTGGGACTTCACCATCACCTACCACCGCAACGACGGCAGCACGGTGGAGAAAAACTACACACCCTACGATGCGGTTAACAAGGTGCCCACCTACCACCGCATTGACCTTGCCCGACCCGGCGCCTACTCCGCCGCCTTTGTGGAGGCCCTGACGGGCCGGACCATCGGGGAGGGATTTTCCTTTGAGCTGCCGGGGGAGGGAGACGTGGAACGCGTGGAATACTCCGGCGGCGTGGGCTGGACCGCGCAGGAAGTCACTGTGGACCTGGAAGCCACTTTCCCCGAGGACGAGCTGCTGTTCGGCGAGCTGTCGGGCAAGACGGTGACTTATGTCGTGGCGGTGCTCTACATTGAGGAGGACATCTACCCGCCGCTGAGCGCCGAGATTGTCACCGACGTGTTCAAGTACAACGCCAAGACCCCGGACCCCGTGAAGGAATACCGAGACTATATCAAAGACCTGTTGCAGACACAGGTACAGTCCGAGCTGGACGCGGAGGTAGAGACCCGCCTTGCCACCATCATTACCGAAGCCACCACCGTGAGTAGCTGGCCGGCGGGGGCGGTGGAGTACTACTACAACCAGGCGTATCAGCAAATGGAGGACGCCAAAGCCTATTGGGAAAGCCTGGGCTACACCTTCCTTGACATGGGCGACTTCATCGTGTGGTACCAGCAGCTCAGGCAGGACACCGACGGCATTCAGTGGCTGCAAAACGAGACCCGCTCGCTGGTGCGCTTCCAGATCGCCATGTTCACCATCGCGCAGCAGGAGGGCATCACCCTGAGCAACGCCGAGTATGTCGCGCAGGTCGAGCAAATCATCAAAGCCAACGGCAACCAGTACACGGCGGACGAGATCATTGCGGGGTACGGGGAAACCTATATCCGGCAGCTCGCCCTGTTCCAAAAGGTGCTGTCCTTCCTCAAGGAGCAGACGACCATCACCCTGGAGTGACCGCGCCTCACCAACAAAAATCACCCTGCGTTCCGCGGAACGCAGGGTGCTTTTCTTTCGCCGGGATGTTCCTCAGCGGTCGGCGTTGGCCGCCTCGATGATGGTGGCGAACTTGGACGGGACGAGTGAGGCGCCGCCGATGAGCCCGCCGTCCACGTGCGGGCGGCTGAGCAGCTCCGCGGCGTTGGCGTCGTTCATGGAGCCGCCGTACTGGATCACCAGCGCCTCGGCCGCCGCGGGGGAGTAGAGGCGGGCGACGGTCCGGCGGATGACCCCGCAGGTCTGGTCGGCCTGCTCGGGGGTGGCGGTCAGCCCGGTGCCGATCGCCCACACCGGCTCATACGCGATGATGACACGGGAGAGGGAGGCCTCGTCGATGCCCTCCAGCGCCAGCTTGGTCTGCATGGCGACCACCTCGTCGGTGATGCCCGCCAGCCGCTGTTTTTTCACCTCGCCCAGACACAGAATCACGGTCAGTCCGGCAGCCAGCGCGGCCTTGGTGCGCAGGTTGACCGTGGCGTCGGTCTCGCCGAAGTACTGCCGCCGCTCGCTGTGACCGACAACGACATACTCCGCGCCGACCTCCCGCAACATGGACGCCGAGACCTCCCCGGTGAACGCGCCCTTGGCTTCATAGTGCACGTTCTGCGCGCCGATTTTGATACGGCTCCCTTTGGCCGCCTGCACGGCGCTCTCAATATCCACAAAGGGGACGCACAGGACAATGTCGCACCCGTCCTTGTCCTGTACCAACGGGACAAGCTCCCGCAGGTAGGCGCGGGTCTCGGCGGGGGTCATGTTCATCTTCCAGTTGCCCGCGATGACATATCGTCTCATGCTCATGCCTCCTGATCGAGCAGGCAGGCGATGCCGGGCAGTGCCAGCCCCTCCAGAAACTCGAGCGAGGCGCCGCCGCCCGTGGACACGTGGGTCATCCTGTCGGCGAAGCCCAGCCGCTCGACCGCCGCGGCGGAATCGCCGCCGCCGATGATGGAGACCGCGCCGCTCTCGGCCACCGCACGGGCGACCGCCTCGGTGCCGGCGGCAAAGTTCGGCCACTCGGACACGCCCATCGGGCCGTTCCAGACCACGGTGCCCGCGCCCTGAATGGTCTTGCTGAACAGCTCACGCGAGATGGGGCCGATATCCAGCCCCATCCAGCCGTCGGGGATGGAGTCGGAGTAAATGTTCATGAAAACGGTGTCCGCTTTATATTCCCGGCCCACCACGTTGTCCACCGGCAAGAGGAAGTTCACACCCTTTTCTTTTGCCTTTTTGAGCAGGGAGAGCGCGAGGTCCAGTTTGTCATCCTCACAAATCGAGGTGCCCACCGATGCGCCGGTGGCGCGGAAAAAGGTGTACGCCATGCCGCCGCCGATGATCAGGGTATCCACCTTGTCGATCAGGTTATGGATGACGCCGATCTTGTCCGAGACCTTCGCGCCTCCCAAAATGGCGATGAAGGGGCGGGCGGGGTCTGCCAGCGCCTTGCCCATGATCCCGATTTCTTTCTGAATCAGATACCCGCACACAGCCGGCAGGAAAGCGGCTACCCCCGCGGTGGAGGCGTGCGCTCTGTGGGCCGTGCCGAACGCGTCGTTGACATAGATCTCCGCCAGCGCCGCCAGCTGCCCGGACAGGGCAGGGTCGTTCTTTTCCTCTCCGGCTTCAAAGCGGACGTTTTCGAGCAGCATGGCCTGTCCGTCCCGCAGGGCGGCGACCTTTGCCTGCGCGTCCGGCCCCACCACGTCGGCCGCCAGCGGCACCGGGATGCCGAGCAGCTCGCTCAGCCGCGCCGCCACCGGCGCCAGTGAAAACTTGGGGTCGGCCTTGGCTTTGGGCTTGCCCAGGTGAGAGCAGAGAATGACCCGCGCCTGCTGTGCCAGCAGGTAGCGGATGGTGGGCAGTGCCTCGACAATGCGGTTGTCGGATGTGATGCGGCCATCTTGTAAGGGGACATTAAAGTCGCAGCGCACCAATACCCGTTTGCCGGCGACGGCAATGTCCTCAACTGTTTTTTTGTGATACATATCGTAACCCTCCTGCATTTGTTCGAATCTAAACACATCATGCATTTTACCATCTTTTCGCTGTGAAGTCAATCTCTCTCGCAAATTTCTTGTCCCGCCCGCCTTGGAAAAAAGGCGGGGCGGGCGCTGTGGCAAGCAGGTCTCCTTGACAGGGGGGCGGGCGGCGTGCTATACTGGACAAAAACCGACACACCGTCAAGGAGGCCGCCATGAACCCCAACAGCCCTGCCTTTCGCTCGGAACTCGCGCGGGTATTCTCGCTGTGCGGTCTGTCCAAACTGCTCAGTTTTGACCGCACCGAGCAGTTCGTCGCCCTCACGGAGCGACTGCTCACCGAAAACCAAAAGTACAACCTGACCGCCATCACCGAACCGGAGCAGATCATCCTGCAGCACTACGCCGACAGCCTCTCGCTCGCCGCGCTGCTGCCCGCGGGGGCGTCGCTGGTGGATGTGGGCACGGGTGCGGGCTTCCCCGCACTGCCGCTCGCCATCTGCCGGCCCGATTTGCGCATCACCGCCATCGACTCCACCGAGCGGCGGGTCTCCTATGTCGCCGAAACGGCGGCGATGCTGGGACTGTCCCACCTCACCGCCCGGACCCTGCGCGCCGAGGCGGCGGGGAGGGACGACGGACTGCGCGAGCGCTTTGACGTGGCGGTGGCGCGGGGGGTCTCCGAGCTGCGGGTCCTGTGCGAGTATTGCCTGCCCCTGGTGCGGGTGGGCGGTGTGTTCCTGGCCATGAAGGGGCGCCAGGCCGCACAGGAGAGTACCGCCGCCAAAAAAGCTGTCGCTCTGCTGGGCGGGAAGCTGCGGGAGAGCGTGGCGGTCCCCCTCACCGACGGGCACGGCGAGCCGCTGGCCCACGTGGTGGTAGTGATTGATAAACTCAACAAAACGCCCCCGGCCTACCCGCGCGACAACGCCCAGATTGTGAAGCGGCCGCTGTAACGCCCGTTGCCCGGCCGTGTCCCCGAAAAACTCTTATTTTTGATTGACAGCCCTTTTCTTTTGGGCTATAATACTACTATTCCTCTGAAATAACGTTCCGGATGCCGCCGCCCGCTTGCTCCGTGCGGGCAGTGGGCAGGATTTGACTGTGACGGAATCCTGAGAAGCACAAGGATGGGCTATGGGTTTTAAGATTACGCTGGCGGGAGACCAAGGGAGCGGGAAAAGCACTGTCTCCAAAATACTGATTGCGCGTACGGGTGCCGCCTACCACTCGACCGGTATGGTGGCGCGCGCGTATGCCGAAAAACTGGGCATGGATATTGCCGCGTTCAATGTGTATTCGGAGAGCCGGCCCGAGATTGACTATGAAATCGACGGGGCGCTTGAGGCCCTGGGAGAGTCCCCGCAGGATATGATCATTGACTCGCGCATGGCGTGGCACTTTGTGCGCGGGAACTTTGCGGTGTATTTGTTTTCCGACCCCGAGGTGTGCGCCGAGCGCATTTTTGCCGCCAGGCGCGCCACCGAGACCTTCCCCACCAAGGAGGAGGCCCTGCGCGCCATCCGGCGGCGCAAAGCGAGCGAAACCAAGCGGTACCGAGACCTGTACCGGGTGGTGATCGGGGACTTTACCAACTATCATTTGCTGATTGACTCCACCTATGCGCATCCCGAGGAAGTGGCCGACTACATTCTGGAGGGGCTGGCGGCGTGGCAGGCCAACCCTGCCTACCGCGGGGCGTACATCAGCCCCCTGCGGCTCTACTACCCCGACGAGGAGCCCGCGCAGGACAAGCTGTCCCGCCTCACCGCCCTGATTGAGCGGGGGCAGACCGTGCCGCCCGTGACGGTGGCCATGCGGGAGGACCGCTACTATATCCTGGACGGCGCCGAGTCGGCGGTGGCGTGCGCGCTCTGCGGGCTGTCCTTCGTCCCCTTTGTGCTGACGACGACCGGGGAGCTGACAGAGCAGAATTTTGTGAAAATGGAGAACCTCTACCCATGCTGACTTTTAAGAAAAACGCCGCCGCGGTGCTGGTGGAAGCCGCCCGGACGCTCTACCCGGATGTGACCCTCTCGGTGGAGGAGATCGCCCGCTTGCTTGAATACCCGCCCGACCCCGCCATGGGGGACCTGGCGTTGCCCTGCTTCACCCTGGCCAAGACCCTGCGCCGCTCGCCCGTGCAGATCGCACAGCAACTGGCGGAGGCCTGCCGAAGCTCGGTGGCGACCGGCGACGCCCTGTTTGCGCGCGTCAGCGCGGTGCAGGGGTACCTCAATTTTGCCATACACTATGCCCCCTTCGCCCGCCGGGTCATGGCCGATATCGAGCGGCGGGGGGCGCGCTACGGTTCGCCCGAGTGCGGGCACGGCAAGACCGTGGTGCTGGACTACTCCTCCCCCAATGTCGCCAAGCCCTTTCATATCGGGCACCTGGGCACCACGGTCATCGGGCACTCGCTCAAGCTGCTGCATGAGTTTGCCGGGTATCGCTGCGTGGGGATCAACCACCTGGGCGACTGGGGCACCCAGTTCGGCAAGCTGATTGTCGCCTACAAACAGTGGGGCTCCCGGGAGGCGGTGGAGCGGGGCGAGATTGACGAGCTGGTGGCGCTGTATGTGCGCTTCCACGCCGAGGCGGAGGCCGACCCCACCCTGAACGACCGGGCGCGGGCGGCGTTTGCCAAGCTGGAGGCGCGCGACCCGGAGCACATTGAGCTTTGGCGGTGGTTCATCGACATCAGCCTGCGGGAGTATGAAAAGACCTACCGCCAGCTGGGCATTACCTTTGACAGCTACAACGGCGAGAGTTTCTATACCGACAAGATGCCCGCGCAAATCGAGCGGCTGCGGGAGATGGGACTGCTGGAGCTGGACGACGGTGCCTCGGTGGTGCGGCTGGACCAGTGGCACATGCCCCCCTGCCTGATTCTGAAGCGGGACGGCACCACCCTCTACCCCACCCGCGACATTGCCGCCGCCGTCTACCGTCAGCAGACCTACCACTTTGACAAGTGTATCTATGTCACCAGCGCCGGACAGAGCCTGCACTTTGCCCAGTGGTTCCGGGTGCTGGCGCTGATGGGCTATGACTGGGCGGAGCGGCTGGTGCACGTCCCCTACGGCACGGTCAGCATCAACGGCGAGAAGCTCGCCACCCGCACGGGCAATGTCATTCTGCTCAAGGACCTGTTTGCCATGGCGATTGATAAGGTGATGGAGATCACCGCCCGGAAAAACCCCGCGCTGGCGGGGCGGGCGGACATTGCCGAGGCGGTGGGCGTGGGGGCGGTGGTCTTTCACTACCTCTCGGGCAACCGCATCAAGGACATCAATTTTGTGCTGGAGGATGCCCTTTCCTTTGACGGCAATACCGGGCCGTATGCCCAGTATACCTACGCCCGTACCTGCAGTATCCTGGCCAAGGCGGGAGATGCGGGCAGCTTCCGGCCCGTGACATGGACGGAGGAGGAGACCCAGCTCATCAAGGTCCTCTCTGTCTTCCCCGAACGGGTGGAGGCATCGCTCGCCGAGCTGGAGCCCTCGCTCATCACCCGCTACATTCTGGACCTCTGCACCGCGTTTAACCGCTTCTACCATGAGCATTCCATCCTCAACTGCGAGGACGCCGCCACCAGGGACAGCCGCGTGGCCCTCACCGCCGCCACCCGCACGGTGCTGGGGCGGGCACTGGGGCTGATCTGCCTCGCCACACCCGAACAAATCTGAGAAGGAGCACCGTATGTCAGGACATAGCAAGTGGAACAATATCAAACATAAAAAAGAGAAAACCGATGCCGCGCGGGCAAAGATTTTCACTAAAATCGGCAAGGAAATGGCGATCGCCATCCGCGCGGGCGGTCCTGACCCCGCCGTCAACGGCAAGCTGCGCGACCTGGTCGCCCGCGCTAAGGCCAGCAATGTGCCAAACGAGAACATTGAGCGGGTCATCAAGAAGTTCAGCGGCAACAATGACATTATCTATGAGGAAATCACCTACGAGGGCTACGGCCCCGGCGGGGTGGCTGTCATTGTGGACTCCGCCACCGAGAACCGCAACCGCACGGCGGGCAACATCCGCTCCTACTTTTCCAAGTTCCACGGCAACCTGGGGCAGAGCGGCTGCGTCTCCTTCCTGTTCGAGCAGAAGGGGGTCATCGTCATTTTGGACGAGGACGGGGAGATCAATGAGGACGCCCTCATGGAACGGGCGCTGGAGGCAGGTGCCGCCGACTTTCTCGCCGACCACGAGGAGGGCAGCGTGTATGAGATTTACACAGACCCCGCCGATCTGGAGGCCGTGCGCGATGCGCTGACCGCCGCGGGCTACCGGCCCGAGTCGGCAGCCGTTGAAAAGGTGCCGGGCAACTATGTCGCCCTCACCGACGAGGACGACCGTAAGTACATGGAGCTGCTGCTCGAGAAGCTGGAGGAGGACGACGACGTCCAGGCGGTCTACCACAACTGGGAGCGCTGAGCCGGGCTCCTGTACCGGCAGCCGCTCGGCTGGGCAATCCCGCCTTTCGCGACGATACGTAAACACGCGCACCGATGAAAAACCACCCGCAAAGCCCATCCAGGGCGCGGGTGGTTTTCTGCTCGCGGGGTGTGCGGGGAGGTCAGAAGATAGGGGTGCCGTCGGGGCGGAACAGCGGGAGCTTCTCCAAAAAGACAAGGTCGGTGCGCGCCATGGCGTCTCCCTCCGCCAGTACCGCCATTTTGCCCGCGATCTGCCCGCCGGCACGCTCTACCAACTGTTCCAGTGCCGCCAGGGAAGCGCCCGTGCTGACCACGTCGTCCACGATGAGCACGCGCCTGCCCCGCAGGTAGGCGGCGTCATAGCCGTCCAGGTAGAGGGTCTGGCGGGCGGTGGTGGTGATGGACTGCACCTCAAAGGCCAGGACATCCCGCATATAGAGCTTGACCGACTTGCGCGCCAGCACATACTTGTACTTGCCCGACAGGCGGGACATGGAGCAGATGAGGGGGATGCCCTTGGATTCCGCCGTGATCATCACGTCAAAGTCGGGGGCGAGCCGCAGCAGCTCCCGGGCGCAGGCCTCGGTCAGCTCGGTGTCGCCGAACATCACAAAAGCGCCGATGGAAAGGCTGTCGCTGATGGGGCACAGGGGGAGCTCCCGTTCCAGCCCCGCAATCTTCATTTTGTAAACCATGGTATACATGCCTCCTGTCTGTATCGAGAGTCTGTGTAGCGGCGGGTGCCCCTTTTTGAGGGGGTTTGACACGGTGCGCGGACTTTGGGCGACTTAGTAGTAGAAATCGTGGCCGCCGATGGTGAAAGCGTAGGGGCGGGAGCGCGCGATCCAACTGGTGCCGGGGACCTTGCGCGGGTTGAGGAAGAACAGTACGTCGTTCGAGACCGTATGCCCCTCCAGGCAAATCTTGGCGGCAATGACGGCGGAGGCGGCGGGGTCATGGTAGATGGTGCCGTTCGAGATGGGGGTGAACTGCACGCCGTACTTGGTGTCAAAGATGACGCCGTAGATGCTGTTTGGGTACTGCGGGCTTCTCACGCGGTTGAGCACCACGCTGCCCACCGCGATTTGTCCGAGCAGCGGCTCTCCCATGGCCTCCGCGGAGATGATGCGGGACAGCCAGTACACGGATGTGCCGTCATAGTAGGCGTTGCCGTCGAGCAGCGGGCGGTAGGTGCCCTGAAAGGCGGCGGTGCGGGCCCCGGTGCTCCAGCTGACCGTCAGCCCCGCCACTTTGGCGGCCATGCGGATGGGCACGTAGAGAGTGCCGTCCATGACCCGGGTGCCGCTCTGCTGCCAGAGGTAGCGGTTGTTGGCTTTGATGTATGTACTGCCTGCCGCGGCACTCACCAAAAGGCCGCTTGCCCGAATGGTATAGACTCCGCTTTCGTAGCTTTGGGTACAGGGAGTAAACAGGTGGAGAAAGGGTTGCAGAGGGATATACACGATGTCCCGGATGAGCAGTCCCTTCACCGGCAGGGTGGCCCCGCGGGCGGTGAGGGTGACGGTGGGGTAGCCGGACGGACTGTATGCGCCGGTGGCTGCGTATGTAGGCAGGGAGAGCGTCGGTACGAACACCGCTCCGAGGAGCAGGGCAGCCAGCAGCAGCGAACACAGCTTTCCGCTGGTTCGTCGCTTCATGTGGTAGAAGGCCTCCTTTGCGTGTCACCGCGCAGGGCGGTGTTGGCTTCATTGTACCACGCGGCAAGGAGGCAAGTCAAAGCACAATTGCTGGCAAGCGCCCAAGCATTTGCCAGCAGAATAGGGGAAAGGGGCTATTTTCACCCCATACCCCCCGTTATCAGCCCTCTCTTCGGGGGTGAAATTGCAGTGCGGCCAGCGTCGTGGTCACGCCGTCAGCGCGGCGGGCGGCGAACAAACAGCCGTCCGCCCCCTCCTGCCGTCGGTAGATGCCCACGGCCTCCCCCTCTCGGCTTTCCTGCAGAAAGTGGATTTCAAAGGAGGCAATTTCCCTTGCCTCGAAAAAGGCGGCGGGGAACGTATCGAGAAACATCCGCGCGTATACCACGTTGTTGGTGTGCCCGACCATGTCAATGTCGGTGCTGCGGATGGTGCGGGTATCCACCCTGTCCCGGTCGGTCAGGCAGTCCTCCAAGCGGCGGTAGGGCTGCTCACAGGGCTTGTCGGTGCGGTAGGCCATCTGCGCGGGGTAGCAGGTAGAGGACAGGCGGCGCACGTGGCGGGTGTCGGCGTCCATGATCACCCACTCCGCCCGTCCGTCCAGCAGTCGCCGCCCGTCCCGGGTGAGCAGGTAGTTGCGGTCGCACCGCACCCCCACGGGCTGTGAGGGCCAGGTCGTCACCGTCACCTCTCCGAGCAGGGCGGGCCGCTCAAACAGCCGCACCAGGGTGCGGGTCAGCACCCAGTGCGCGCGGCTTTCCCGCAGCAGGGTCACCCCGTCCACCCCCATTTGCGCCGAGTGCTGGGTGGCGACGTCCTGAAAGGCGTAGAGCGCCGCCAAAAGGCTCATGCGCCCCGACGCGTCGCACTCGCTCAGCAGCACCG
>Ga0265293_10009760_pt1 | contig 13670 bp, 12 predicted proteins | sample Munlanlewell138R_FD_192505 | JGI IMG/M metagenome (GOLD analysis project Ga0265293, IMG submission 192505) | Leachate microbial communities from a municipal landfill in Southern Ontario, Canada - Leachate well 138R | ecosystem: Engineered > Solid waste > Landfill > Unclassified | place: Canada...
ACATCAAGGACATCAAGGATTACGTTCTCAACGTAAAAAACCCGGAAAATAGCCTGGAGCACGCCACTAACAGCGCCTTGCGCCATGTGGTTGGCAGCACCGGCTTGAACGAGGTGATTTCCACAGGTCGCGAACAGGTAGGGCTGGAAGTGAAGGAGCGGCTGCAGCGTTACCTTGATCAATACGGCACTGGCATCAGCGTGGTCAAAATTAATATTCAGGAAGCCAAGCCGCCGACGGAAGTCAAGGCCGCTTACGACGATGTTATCAAGGCTCGCGAGGATCAGGAACGGGTGATCAATGAAGCCCAATCCTATGCCAACGGCATCATTCCCGAGGCAAGGGGTCGCGCCCAGCGGGTCATCGAAGAAGCCAACGCCTACCAGGCAAAAGTTGTCGCCGAGGCTGAAGGTGAGGCGCAGCGTTTCGAGCATCTCTTGACCGAGTATCAAAAGTCTCCCGACGTTACCCGGCAACGGCTTTACATGGACTCCATTCAGGACGTTATGAGCAACAGCACCAAGGTGATGGTCAATGCCGGCGATGGCAGCAATATTTTTTACCTTCCCCTGGACAAGGCCGTTGACAGCGGCGTGAGCGGCTCCCGAGCGACTCAGGGGTTGTCTGCAGCCCAAATTAGCGCTATTGCGGAGGCCATCGCCAAACGGGTGGATACCGAGCAGAGTGCCGAAGTAAAAAGAGGGTTGAGATAATGAATCCGAGATATGCAGGACTTTTTATTGTCATCGCCCTGGGGTTGCTGATTGTCGCCAATTGCCTCTTTGTGGTTAAGGAAACCGAAAAGGCCGTGATGCTCCAGTTCGGTGAGTTGATTAAAGAGGATATTCCTCCTGGAATCCATCCGAAAATTCCTTTTGTTCACCAAATCCGCAAGTTCGACTCTCGAATCCTGACCTTGGAGTCGGAAACAGAGAGTTTCTTTACCGTCGAACGGAAGCGCTTGATGGTTGACTCCTACGCCAAATGGCGCATTGTCGATGTGGGTGAATACTACCGAGCGACTGGTGGTGACGAGCTGGTGGCTCACAATCGCCTGGCAAACCGGGTCAACGATGGTTTGCGCAACCAGTTTGGTACTCGCACCCTCCATGAAGTGGTGTCCGGCGAGCGCGATCAGCTGATGCTGGATATTCTCGAACATCTCAACAGCACAGTGCGGGGCACTTTGGGTATCGAAATCATCGATGTTCGCGTCAAGCGTATCGATCTGCCCGACGAGGTCAGTGAGCAGGTTTTTCGGCGCATGACCGCCGAGCGGGAAAAGGAAGCTCGGGATTTGCGCGCCAAAGGTAATGAGCAGGCGGAAAAAATCCGCGCCGATGCGGATCGCCAGCAAACCATTATTGAAGCCAATGCCTATCGGGATGCGGAAAAAATTCGCGGTATTGGCGATGCCAAGGCCACAGAAATCTATGCCCTGGCCTTTAGCAAAGACCCGGAATTTTATGCCTTTACCCGCAGCCTTAATGCCTATAGAAACTCGTTCAATACCAAGAGTGATATTCTTCTGGTGGATCCTGACAGTGACTTTTTCCGCTATCTCGACAGCTCGGCTGGGCGCAGGTAGCAACAAGGCGCCCCACTTCTCTTCCCCGCAGCGTTGCTGTCGCGGGGAGGGGCGCGCCGGGTTGCATCTCCGGTTGCGCCAACAGAGGGTGCCCGATGGCGCAAACAGTGCTAAAATCCACCCGCCGGGGAGACCCGGTTTTTTTATGGCTTAATTTTGCCTGTTGAAACTGGCAGATTCTTCCCGGCAAGGCCGAAAAAACCCGTAAACGGTGGAATTGTTGAATGTGGTACGAATTGGCAAAGGCATTTTGTCTTCTTCTCGTCATTGAGGGCGTCATGCCCTTTATCGCCCCTGGCCGATGGCGGCAATTAGCCGTAAAACTTGCCGAGGTTGATGACAGAACCATGCGTATCATCGGCTTTGTCAGTATGCTTACCGGTGCCGTACTTCTTTTCCTGATCAAACACTTTTAGAGAAGCTGGACACATGACCAAAGTAGACCACTGGCTGTTGCCGGAGGGAATCGAGGAGGTTTTGCCCAACCAGGCCTTTGCGGTCGAGCGCCTGCGTCGGCAATTGCTCGATGTCTATCACGTTTGGGGCTACGATCTCGTCATTCCACCTCTGGTAGAGTTTACCGATTCCCTGTTGAGCGGTTCCGGGCGCGACCTGGATCTGCTCACGTTCAAATTGACGGATCAACTCAGCGGCAAGACCATGGGCGTCAGCGCCGATATTACGCCCCAGACCGCCCGCATGGACGCCCACAGCCTGAGGCGCGCCGGACCCAATCGCCTCTGCTATGCCGGAACGGTTCTCTATACTCGGCCGCGCAGTCCGATTTCATCCAGATCGCCGCTCCATGTGGGTGTTGAGCTTTATGGCGTTTCCAGCCTGGAAGCGGATCTCGAAGTCATCAGCCTGATGGTCGAAGCCCTCACGGATGTGGGGGTCGACCAGCTTTGCCTGGATCTTGGCCATGTCGGCATTTATCGCAGCATTGAGGAAAGTCTCCCTCTCGATAGCGGCTTAAAAACGGAGCTATTTGAGCTGCTGCAAGCCAAATCCTGTGAACTCGGCGGCTGGGTTGCCAACTATATTGAGGATGCTGACCTCGCCGCCATCATCATGGCTCTGCCGAGCCTTTCAGGCAACGCCGCGATTCTCGACGCGGCGCGGGATCTTTTTGCCAATGCGCCGGGAGAAGTGGAGCTGGCGCTTGACGAACTTCAGCTTGTCGTCGACCAGCTTGCCGAGCGCTGTCCCCACCTTCAGATTTATCTGGATCTCTGCGAGCTTGAAGGCTACCACTACCACACGGGTATCGTTTTTGCAGCCTATGCCCAGGCAGCCCGTCAGGCGCTGGCCAATGGCGGCCGCTACGACGACATCGGCGAAAGCTTCGGTCGCGCCCGTCCCGCCACAGGCTTTAGCATTGATCTCAAAGCGGTTGTCGATCTCGTCACCGCTGATGAAAGCCAGGGTTTTGATCAGCCCTGCGGCATTTATGCCCCGGCCTCGGAGGATCCTGGCCAGGAGAAATTTATCCGCAACCTTCGCGCCAGCAACGAAAGGGTTGTCTGCGGTTTCAGCGGCCAAAAGCCCGACTATGCTGAATTGCGTTGCGACAGAATACTGGTGGCTGACAACGGTCACTTTTCCGTAAAACCGATTATCAATGAGTTTCAGAGTTAAACAGTATGGGAAAAAATGTAGTGGTTCTCGGCTCCCAATGGGGCGATGAGGGCAAAGGCAAGGTGGTCGATCTGCTCACCGATCAGGTGTCCACCGTTGCCCGTTTCCAGGGCGGTCACAACGCGGGTCACACGCTGGTTATCGAGGGTGTCAAAACAGCGCTGCACCTCATACCGTCCGGTATCCTTCGCGAAGGGGTTACCTGTGTCATCGGCAATGGCGTTGTCCTGGCTCCCGATGCCCTCATCAAGGAAATGGAAGAGCTTGAGGCTAAAGGGGTGCCCGTGAGGGATCGCCTGCGCATTTCCCCCGCTTGTCCGCTGATCCTGCCCTGCCATGTGGCGCTAGATCAAGCGCGGGAAGCGGCGCGCGGCAACGCCAAAATTGGCACCACGGGTCGGGGTATAGGTCCTGCCTACGAGGATAAAGTGGCGCGGCGCGGTTTGCGGGTGGGCGATATGCTCAATGCCGACAGATTTGCCGTCAAGCTCAGGGAAGTGCTGGAATATCACAACTTCTCCCTAGTCCACTATTACAAGGCCGAGGCGGTGGATTTCCAGAAAACCCTGGATCTGGCGCTGGCCTGGGCTGAAGAGCTCAAGCCCATGGTGGAAGATGTTGTTGAACTGCTTCACGCCGAGCGCGAACGGGGCGGCAATATTCTCTTTGAAGGCGCCCAGGGGGCTCTTCTCGATATCGACCACGGCACCTATCCCTTTGTAACCTCGTCAAATACCACCGCAGGCGGCACTGCCACCGGCAGCGGTTTTGGCCCCCTGTTTCTCGACTATGTGCTGGGTATCACCAAGGCCTATACCACCCGTGTCGGTTCCGGCCCATTTCCCACCGAGCTCGATTGTGCCGTTGGCAAACATCTGGGGGAAAAAGGTCACGAATTTGGCACCACCACGGGTCGCCAGCGCCGCTGCGGCTGGTTCGATGCCGTCGCGGTGCGACATGCGGCGCGCATCAACAGTATCTCGGGACTTTGCCTGACCAAACTGGATGTACTCGATGGTCTTGAAACCATCAGTATTTGCACCGGATACACAGACAGCTCTGGCAAATCAGTATCTATGCCCTACGATGCCGAAGGTTGGCAGGATGTGGTGCCAGTCTATGAAACCCTGCCTGGCTGGTCTGAATCCACCGTCGGCGTGCAAAAACTGGACGGGCTGCCGGAAAACGCTCGGGCCTATATTCGCCGCATTGAAGAACTCACCGGCTGCCCCATCGATATTATCTCAACCGGCCCGGATCGCGTGGAAACCATTGTCTTGAGGCACCCCTTCGATTGATGTTGAGTCTATGAACAAGCTTGAGCAACTGAAAAAAATCACCACGGTGGTGGCGGACACCGGCGCTATCGATGATATTCGCCGCTATGCGCCGGTCGATGCCACCACCAATCCCTCCCTGTTGCTCAAGGTGGCGGCCAACCCCTCCTATCGGAATTTTATCCTTGAAGCCCGCTCACGGAGTCAAAGCCAGGGTGGCTCCGGCAGCGAGGAGATGGCCGATTGTATTGACCACCTCGCCGTGGCCATAGGTGCGCAAATTACCGCTATTGTCCCGGGCCGGGTCTCCACAGAAGTCAGCGCCAGGCTGTCATTCGACACCTCGGCAACCCTGGATAAAGCCAGAAAACTGATTCGGCTCTACGAAGATATGGGCATAGACCGGCAGCGGGTGCTGATTAAAATTGCCGCCACCTGGGAAGGCATTCGCGCGGCGGAAGTTCTTGAAAAAGAAGGCATCAACTGTAACCTTACCCTGCTGTTCAGTTTTGCCCAGGCGAGAGCCTGTGCCGATGCCGGTGTGTTTTTGATATCCCCCTTTGTGGGCCGCATTTACGACTGGTATAAAAAAGCTTTTGGCGAAGACTATCAGGGTGCCGCTGACCCCGGTGTGCAGTCGGTGACCCGTATTTTTAACTACTACAAAGCCAATGGCTTTAACACGGTAGTTATGGGCGCCAGTTTTCGCAATACCGGGCAGATCGAGGCGTTGGCGGGCTGCGATCGTCTCACCATCAGCCCCCAGTTGCTCGCCGAGCTTGAGGCCGACAACGGTCACCTGGAAACCTTTCTCGATGCCGAAGGAGTCAGTTCTGCTGATTCAAACCAGGTTCTTGATGAGGAGGGTTTTCGCTGGCACCACAACGAGGACGCCATGGCGACGGAAAAACTCGCCGAAGGTATTCGCCTTTTTCACAGCGACGAGCTGAAACTGGAAGCACTCATTCGCGAGCTTGGCTAAAATTTCTGTCTCAACATCACTCATTTGTGGAGCTGGCATCATGATCAAAAAACCTATGGAGCTTATTCAGGAGGCCAAATCTGGCGCTTTTTGCCTGACTGCCGAAGGCGCCCGGGCGCAGTTGCGCGAGGATCCGGCAACCCTGATTATTGATGTTCGCGAGCCGGAGGAGGTTGCCGCCAGCGCTGTTGCCGGTGCTGTCAATATTCCCCGCGGTGTCCTCGAAATGAAAGTGGAGCAGCTGGTGCCCGCCCATGACGCGCCTGTGCTGATCTGCTGTGCTTCCGGCGGCCGTGCGGCTCTTTCGGCAAAAACCCTGAGGGACATGGGCTACACCAATGTCAAGCTGATCGATTGCACCCATCAGGAAATTGTCGCGGCAATTAATAAAAATTAGTTCGCAAGGGCGGCGCTGAAACGGCTTGCCAAAGGCGACGCCGAGGAGAAATTGTGTCCGAACTCAAAGATCCACGGGTGCTCTTCGCTGCGGAACGCACCCTGCTGGCGTGGAATCGTACCAGCCTGTCGCTGATGGCTTTTGGGTTTATTGTCGAGCGCGCCGGCTTGCTTGTTCGAGCAATAACCCCTGAGCTTGCGTACTCGCAGCAAATGTCATGGACATTCTGGCTCGGTGTTGCCTTTATAGCTTTTGGTTGTTTCGCGTCGGCATACTCCGCCAGGCAGTATGCCGTTGTCTTGCGCACACTCACCCCAGAGGAATACCCGCCGGGTTATTCGGCACGATGGGGGCTGGCGGCCAACTGTATTCTGGCTTTATTGGGTCTGTTACTTCTCTTTGCCTTGGTGGCTTGGCACCTGTTGTAAAAGGGCTGGGCAAGCCATGCAAAATGCTTCTCTATGATTAATCCGGTGACACATCCTGTGTTCTGGTGGACTCTGTCACCCCTCTGAAGCGCTGGCGAAAATGTCGGCAAAAACTCTTAATTCCTGTTTGCCCTGGAGGATTTCCGCGGGCGTCAGGCCGTGAAGTTCGTGGGGGAAAACAATCCAGTTGTCGGTTTTGTGGATAAAATAATCCGGCTGCCTTTGGGTGAGATTGTTGCCCGGTTTGAAATAGGGGGTAGCGATGCGGATGTCGAGTTCCGGACATAATTGCGCCAGGGTATTGACGACCTGATCCAGCGTCAGGCCGGTGTCAAAAACGTCATCCACAAGTAGAACCTTTGCCTGGGGTTTCAGGGCTGCGGCAACGGGCTCGAGGCCTTCAATAAGAATTTCATCGTGGCGGTGGTCGATCCCGGCGTAGTGGCGGGTTTTGATGGCGTAATGGCGGTGGTCAAGCCCTTTGTAAGTCAGCCATTCGTCAATGGCGACAGCCACAGGGGTGCCGCCCCGCCAAAGGGCAATGAGAACATCAGGGTGGAAATGGCTGGCGGCGATTTTTTCTGCCAGGGCAAAGGCACTGTTGAGGAGTTCATTGGCGCTGATAAATATTTTTTCCGGCATGGCTTGCTTCTGATTGGGCTGCAGGATCTGGTTGGCTGCAGAGCATAGCAGGCCATGGCAAATAATTCCCGCTGCGATTTCCAGTTGGTGGCTATTGTCGCTATAATCGCCGCTGTTTCGATTTACTCAATTCCGTTATGGAGGCGTTTTATGGCAATGGTTAAAAAAGCAGGGTTGTCTGCTGTCACTATTTCACTGCTGCTGGGGCTTGCCGCCTGTAGTGGCGAAGAAAAAGAAGTGGTGCTGACGCCACAACAGGAAGAAGCCGTTGCTGAACGCCTCGCGCCCGAGGGCAGTGTGACGCTGGAGTCCGATGTGGTAGCCACAGCCCCTGCTATTGATGCTGCCGCAGGCGCCGAACCGCGCTCAGGTGAAGAGATTTACAATAAGTCTTGCACCACCTGTCACAGTACAGGCGCAGCTGGCGCGCCCAAACTGGGTGATGCCGCCGCCTGGGAACCCCGCGTTGCCCAGGGTATGGAGACTTTGTACACCCACGCTATCAGCGGTATTCGCGGTATGCCGCCGCGGGGGCTGTGCATGGATTGCAGCGACGATGAAGTCAAGGCATCCGTTGATTACATGGTTGAAAACAGCCAGTAAGGATTGTCAAATAGTGGCACAACAGCCGGAATCCTGGATTCCGGCTTTTTTTTGCCTGCCGCCAATGTGGAAAATGCGCCAGTTACCTGATTTTTTTGCCCTCAACGAAGTCAGATTCAGTGCAAAACCTTGATTCTGGAGCGTACGGATACGAACCAGGGGATTAGTCGAACAGGTTCTTGAGAGCAGCAATGGACTCTTTGCCGCGCACCTTGCGCACTTCGGGGTCGTCGTTACCAAAGCCGACCCTTTCAATATCTTCCTGGGGCAGCTCGTCGATAAAACGGCTCGGTGTGGTGGTAATAATTTCGCCAAATTGGCGCCGTTTTGCCGCCATGGTCATGGTCAATGTGCGCTGGGCGCGCGTAATGCCCACATAAGCCAGGCGGCGCTCTTCTTCAATATTGTCTTCTTCAATACTGCTGCGGTGGGGGAGAATCTCTTCTTCCATGCCGATAAGAAAAACATGGGGAAACTCCAGGCCTTTGGCGGCGTGCAGGGTCATCAGTTGCACCTTGTCGTCGGCGGATTCTTCTTCCTGACGTTCGAGCAGATCCCGCAATACCAGTTTGGCAATGGCATCCTGCACTGGAGTGCTGCCGCCGTCATCCGGGTCTTCGAGCATCTTGTTAAGTTGAGCAATCAAAAATTCGACATTGCCCCAGCGTTTTTCCGCCACAGCGGCGCTGCTGGCGTTTTGGTGGAGCCAGCCCTGATAATCGATATCTTCAAGCATCTCGCGAATGGCAGCAATGGGTTTGCCACCCTGGCAGTTACGGGAAATATTGTCGAGCCAGTGCTTGAACTGACGTAGGCGATTGAGGTTTTGCTCCGCCAGTTGGCTGGCAAAGCCCAGTTCGTCAATGGCCTGATAGAGGGAAATATGACGCTGGTTGGCGTACTCGCCAAGTTTAATCAATGTGGTGGAGCCGATCTGACGGCGCGGGGTATTGATAATGCGCAGGAACGCGTTGTCGTCGTCGGGGTTAACCAGCAGGCGCAGGTAGGCCATGACGTCCTTGATTTCGGTGCGGGAATAAAACGAGGTGCCGCCGCTGAGCTGGTAGGGAATGCTTTGCGATTGCAGCTTGATTTCCAGCAGACGCGATTGATAGTTGCCCCGGTAGAGCACGGCAAAGTCGCGGAAATGGCAGTGTTTGCTGAGGCGCATGGTGAGAATTTCGTTGACGACCCGTTCCATCTCCGTCTCTTCGTTGCTGCAGCGTATCATGCGGATAGGGTCGCCAAAGCCCAGCTCGCTCCACAGGGATTTGCTGAACACATGGGGATTATTGGCGATCAGCTGGTTGGCGCTGCGCAAAATTCGCGCTGTGGAGCGGTAGTTCTGTTCCAGTTTGACTACCTTGAGGTGGGGATAATCCTCCTGCAGCTGCGCCAGGTTTTCCGGTCTGGCGCCCCGCCAGGCATAGATGGACTGGTCGTCATCCCCCACCACGGTGAGGGCGCCGCGAGCGCCGCTGAGCAGTTTAACCAGGCGGTACTGGGAGAGGTTGGTGTCCTGATACTCATCCACCAGCAGATAGCGAATTTTGTTGCGCCATTTTTCCAGCAGCTCTGCATCGGCTTCCAGCATCTGCACCGGCAGAAGAATCAGGTCGTCGAAATCCACCGCATTGTAGGCGCGCAGGGAGCTGATGTAGCGCTCGTAGAGAACCGCAATGCCCTGTTCGCCGGGGCTTGCGGCTCTCGACAGGGCTTCTGCGGGTAGAACCAGCTCGTTTTTCCAGTTTGATATCTGGTTTTGAATGAGATTGATATGGTCGCTATCCACATCGCCGTCCCTGAGAATCAGTTCCCGTATCAGATTGCGGCTGTCTTCACCGTCGAGAATGGAAAACCCCGGTTTGAAACCAAAATGTTTGATTTCCTGGCGAATCATATTCAGGCCGAGATTGTGAAAGGTGGATACGGTGAGTCCCTGAGCCTCTTTACCTTTCACCAATTTGGCAGCGCGCTCCTTCATTTCCCGCGCTGCTTTATTGGTAAAGGTGACGGCGGCAATATGGCGGGCACTGAGGCCGCAGTCGTTGACCAAATAGGCGATTTTGCGGGTGATAACGCTGGTTTTACCGCTGCCGGCGCCCGCCAGCACCAGCAGGGGGCCGTCGATATAATGAACTGCGGTGGTTTGTTGCGGGTTAAGTGTAGTCACGGGAATAGGTAGTCACGGAAATGGATTGCCAGTGGAAGCGGGCAGTACGGCAATAAGGCTCAAGACAGTGTTGACGATAGAAATGCCACTTGCTTTGCAAAAATTTGCTGGTGTTCGTCACTGTAGCTGCGGAATTGCCACACGGATGCGGCACTGAATTCTTCGATAGTGCACCCCTGCAGCTGATCTTCGCTGAGGTTGCTTTTGTCGATGATCAGCTCCCAGGAACCCGTCAGGGGCAGCATATCGATAAGACGATTGATGCATTCTTCCCGTTCGAGGTCGTTGCGCCAGGGGCTGCCGTAGACGGAGGGCTCGCGGTACGCAGCGGTGATGCGAACCTCAAAGGGCAGGTGTTCGGTGGTGGCCACTTGTTCGCAAAGTTTAAGCAATGCATTGGCGCAGTGAATGGCTCTGGTGATCGGGTGTTCGTCGCCTTCGTCGTCGAATTGCAGCAACATAGCGCCACTTCTCGATTGCAGGCGAACGCCCTTAAATAACCTCAGGTGGGAATCGATGAGATGATCAATTTTTTCAAGCATCTGGCTGAAGGCGTCAGCGTTGAGCTGGGCACGCCACTTCGGCAGATTGGGAATGCTGATGGCCAGCATACTGTAGCGGTATTCCCGGTCAAAATTCTCCCCGGAAGTCTTTTGGATAAAAGGCTCGAGGGTTTGCTCAAGGGTGTCGAGTTCGGACTGGTGATGGTCGCTGTTATCACTGGGAAAACTGTTATTAATATGCTGAATTCGATGGGAATAGGCAACTGCCGTGCTGATCAGCCAGAAAGCGAACATCGCTGTCATCACCAACCAGGCGCCCAGGGCGATCCAGATGGGAGTGCGGTACAGGCTCAACATCCATTGTTTGTTGAGCTCAACACGCACCTGACCCATCATGGTGTTGTCGACGCTAATTGGGCTGGTATAGGCGGAAAGCTTGTTGTTTGCCGGTACGCTGCGCTGGCTTTGGGCAAGAATACGGTTGGATGATGAATACACGGTGGCGCGCACCACCGACTCCGTATCATTGAGGAGATTATCGAGAATCACCTGAATACTGATAACGTTGCCGTCAATCACCGGTTGTTTCAGTGATTCGGCCAGCTGCACGCTGAGGGCATGTCCTAGGGCGCCCTGTTGATCCGTTGCCAGTGCGCCCAGTTTGGTACTCAACACAATCGCCAGCACCAGTCCGGACACAACAGCGTATACCAGGAGCGCCAGTGAGATGCGAGCACCGAGATTTTTAGAAAATACAGGCATGGATTCTTAAGTTGCTGACTTTGAGGTCGTGCTATCTTACCAGTGGCTACCCTATAATAGCGACCTCGATTTTAAGGGTGCAGTGCTGTGAAGGAAATTCTGCTGATTAATGTTACCGGAGAGGATCGGCCTGGTGTAACCACCGCGGTCACCAGTGCCCTGGCGCAATACTCCGTCTCTATTCTCGATATAGGTCAGGCGGTGATTCACGACACCCTGACCCTGGGCATACTTGCCGAAGTCCCCACAGATCCGGAGTCGTCCCCGGTTCTGAAAGACGTGCTTTTCCAGGTTCATAAACTGGGCATGCAGGTGCGCTTTCAGCCCATCAGTGAGGAGAGCTACGATCACTGGGTTTCCCAGCAGGGCAAGCCCAGACACCTGATCACCCTGCTGGCGCGACGGGTAAAGGCGGAGCATATTGCCCGTGTGACATCGGTTACTGCGGCTCACGATCTGAATATTGACAAAATAAATCGTCTTTCAGGCCGTATTCCCCTTGACCATATTGATCTTCACAGCAAGGCCTGCGTCGAGTTTTCGGTGCGCGGCGCCCCCAAAGATTACAACGAATTTCGCAGTACATTGCTTGAACTGGCGTCGGAAATGGATGTGGATATTGCCTATCAGGAAGACAATATCTTCCGTCGTCACCGCCGGCTGGTGGTTTTTGACATGGACTCCACCCTTATCGAGGCTGAGGTCATCGATGAGCTGGCAAAGGAAGCTGGTGTCGGCGATCAGGTCGGCGCCATTACCGAGGCGGCGATGCGCGGCGAGATCGATTTCATCGAAAGCTTTACCCAGAGAGTGGCGTTGCTGAAAGGGCTGAGCGCCGATGTTCTCGACGGCATTGCGCAAAAACTGCCCCTCACCGAAGGCGCGGAAGAGCTCATTTCAACCCTGAAAAAACTGGGTTATAAGACGGCAATTCTCTCCGGTGGTTTTGAGTATTTCGGCCGCAAAATTCAGCAGCATCTGGGTATTGATTATCTCTTTGCCAATCAGCTCGAAATTGAAAATGGCGCGGTCACCGGGCGGGTTACCGGCACCGTAGTTGACGGCCAGCGCAAGGCGCAGCTTCTCAGGGAGCTGGCGGTAAAGGAAAATATCAGCCTGGAACAGGTGGTTGCCGTCGGCGATGGCGCCAACGATCTGCCCATGCTCAGTATTGCCGGACTGGGCATCGCCTTTCGCGCCAAACCCATTGTCAAAGCCAGCGCCAAACAGGCCATTTCCAAGCTGGGTCTGGACGGCGTTCTCTATTTAATGGGCATTCGCGACCGGGATATCCATATTTAGGCGGCTATCGCCTTAGATCATCGCTTGCCGGGCAAGCTCCCACAAGTTTTGCTTGTTTTCCGGGAACCGACCCTGCTGGCGAATAGGGCTGTACAGAGCGCCTTGGTACAAGCCGCTCTATCGGTGTCGGCAGCTGTTACTCCTGGGAGAAATCAAAGGTCATTTCCGGACTGGGTTCCTGAATATAGTAGCCCTGGAGGAAATCCACCTCGGCCTGCCACAGGCTGGGAATAATGGTGGCAGACTCGATATGGGGGACAATAATCTTGCAGTTTTTGCCTTTCAGTTCTGTCAGTAAATTGTTCAGGGTGGTGAGCGCGGTTTTATCCTTCTGGGCTTTTTCAGACAATACGCTATCAACTTTGACGTAATCCACAGCAATTTTGTTGAAAATGGTGAGGGGATTGATGGCGAGGCCGTAGTGGGTCAGGCCGGTGCTGGTGCCAAAATTGTGAAGGCGTTCAAGCATGTTGGCGGCGTTGCCAAGACGGGAGCTGATATCAATTTCGCGCATCTGAAAGATAAGATCCCGCGGCGACACCTGGCTGGTTTCAAGGGTTTTTTGCAGCCAGTGAATAAATTTTTCATCCTCGATGGTGGCCAGGCACAGGTTTATCACCAGCCTGGTGTTGGCAGCGGCTTTTTTCTTGCTGGCAAGTTTTTTCAGCGCCTCGGTGATGACGGCTTTATCCAGGTCGATGCCGATGTCGGTTTTGAATACTTTGCCGATAAAGTCATCAGGCAGTTCGCCTTCAGGAAAGCTGCCCGGCACCACGCGCATGCGCACTTCATAAATTTCATCGTTAAGGCCGTGGAGGGAAATGATTGGCTGGAATGCGACAGTGACCAGGTCTTTCTTTAGCAGCTGTTTGCCAATGCGTATGGCGTCGCTATCGGAAAGGGATTTGGAGCCAAGCTCCAGGACAGGTTCGTGAAATTTGACGCCGTTGCCCTGTTTGCCGGAGCCATTGCCGCTCTGGAGTTCGGCAATGGCTTTTTGGCAGGCGGTCAAGCCTTCATCTGCAGACGCGGTGGCTTCGCCGATAAACGTGATGCCAATGCTGAGGGTGCAGGAAAAGCTGCCGTTGTCGGTTTTGAATATCTGTGATGACACTTCTTTCACCAGGCGATTGGCAAAAGCAAGGCTTTTTTCGGCATCGTTGCTGGGAAGAATCAGCACAAAGGCCTCTTCGCGAATGCGACCAAAAACCACGCGCTCAGGGATGAGCGTGTCAAGAAAATGCGCCAGCTGGGTAATGCCGTCCTCGGTTTTGCCAATGCCCAGATGTTTTTGCAGGTTGTCGTATTGGTCTACCTGAATATAAAAAAGTAGGGCATCGCTGCCATTGCCCGCTGCCCGGCGAATGGCGCCATT
>Ga0265293_10009761_pt1 | contig 13670 bp, 6 predicted proteins | sample Munlanlewell138R_FD_192505 | JGI IMG/M metagenome (GOLD analysis project Ga0265293, IMG submission 192505) | Leachate microbial communities from a municipal landfill in Southern Ontario, Canada - Leachate well 138R | ecosystem: Engineered > Solid waste > Landfill > Unclassified | place: Canada...
GCGTCGCCTGGCCCTTCACGGTCATTGCGATTTCCGGGTGGCCAATCGAACGCGTGAACGGGTCGATGCCGTCGGAGAGGCGTGCCCCTTCGCCCGTGCGGTAGGTTAGCTCTTCCACGAAGCGGGCCATGCCCTCCATGTCGCCCCACTCGAGCCCGTTGCCCTCAGGCAGGTAGCCGCGCTGTGTCGCTTCCATGTAGGCGGAGCACGCCTGGCCGGTCTCGATCGCATCGAGGCCCCAGTCGTTCGTCCGATCGATGAGCCAGGCCACGAAGTTGATGTCGTCGACGCCGCAATTCGCGCCCATCGACCACGCTGGCTCGTATTCGACCGACTCCATCTTCACCTTCCACGGCCCGTCCGTGATTTCCACTTCCTTCTTGCAGGCCACCGGGCAGGCGTGGCAGGTCGGGTCCTCAATGAGGATGTTCTCCTTCACGTACTCACCGCTGATCAGCTCCGCGCGGTCGCCGAAGGAGGTCTCCTGGCTGTTGTGCGCGCCAAGCGCCCCGATCGTGTTCGTGATGTTCATCAGGACGTTCGTGCCATAGACCGAGAGGCCGCCCTTACGCGGCGAAGTGAGAGCCGCTTCGTCCATGATCTTGGCCAGCGCCACAGACCGTGCGCTCTTCCACGCCTCCCGGTCGATGGGGTGCGGATAGTTGCGTGTGGCCTTCACCACGACCGCCTTCAGCCGCTTGGAACCACCGACCGCCCCCGTGCCACCCCGGCCCGCAGCGCGCTCGTTCTCGTTCAGCCACGCGGAGAAGCGCACCTGGTTCTCGCCCGCCTGGCCGATGGCCATCACGCTGATGTTGTCGGCCCCGTGGCGCTCCTTCATGGTCGCGATCGTCTCGTGGATGCCGAGCCCCCAGATGTCCGTCGCGTCCCGCAGCTCGACCGTCTCATTCGTCACGAGGGCGTAGACGGGCGTTTCCGACTTACCACTGAAGACGAGACCATCGAAGCCAGCCCAGCGCAGCCGTGCTGCGCTCCAACCACCCATGTGGCTATCGGTCACCGTACCCGTCAGCGGGCTCTTGGTGACAAAGGCGAGGCGGCCGCTCATCGACGCTTCGGAGCCGGTCAGCGGGCCATTCATCAGGCAGAGGATGTTCTCCGGGCCAAGCGGATCGACGCCCGGGCCGTTTTCGAACACGTACCGGACCCCGAGCCCCCGGGCGCCGATATACTTCCGCGCCCAGTCCTCCGGGATGGGCCGGTATTCCACTGCGCCAGACGTGAGATCGATATGACCAACGCGGCCCGCATAGCCCCCTAGCGCCATTTCGCGCCTCCAGCATCTCTCGACGGAGAGGTAGTCAGGCCCGCAGACTACTCCAAATGTCAATATGCTGGGCATAGCAGAACGGTGTCCCGGTGTGGCGGGAGTGCTGGGTGCGCACTGCCCAGTGCGCCCGGCTTCCGGCTACCGGCTACCGGCTACCGGCTACTGACTAATGAACTCCACCCAGTTCCCGTCCGGGTCTTCGACCATGCCGATGCTCACACCGGGCCGAATCTCCCGCTCGGTGATGACGACGCGGTAGCCGGCGGCTTCGCACGCCTTCAACATCTCCCCCAGGTTCGAAACGGAGATGGTCCAGTAGCGGTAGCCGTAGGCGCCCTGGATCCCGCCAGCCGGCGCCGCGGCCGGCAGTTCCGCCGCCGGCACCACGAGCTTGATGAGACTCGTCCCGCACATCAGCCGCTCCATCGTCCCGCCGCCGCCCGGGAGTGGCATCGTGCCGACGTGCTCGAAGCCGAGCGTGTCCCGGTAGAACGCGAGCGCCTTCGCGCCGTCGCGCACCACGATACCGAGGTCGATTGAATCCTTCGTGAGCTGTACTCCCATGTCCTGTCCCTCCTGCTTCAGCGCGCGAGTTTGCCCAGGGCAAACGCGGCACGTTCGACGCTGTAGAAAACCGCCAGGCCCCGCGCGATCAGGTCGTCGCGGACGCTATCGATGAGCTCGCGGTGCTCCGGGTTCGGTGTCTCCGTCGGGCCGAGCACGACAGCCACCGGCTTCGCCGATGCCTGCACGACGCCAGCGAGGCGGTTGCACGCGTGACGCAGCCGCTCGCCCGCATCCGGGCGGCCCAGGAACCAGTCTTCGCCGATGTTCGCGATGGCAACGTCGTAGGCGTCGCTCTGCAGCATGAACTCGAGCAGGCCATTCGAAGACACACCGCTGCCGGCAAGGATCGACTGGTCGACCGGGTTGCCCACCCAGTCGGCGAGCATCGGCGCCCGCTCGCGCACCTTTTCGCGCACATCGCCGGGCAGGGGAACGACCTCGAGGCCGTTCTCTTCGCAGGCGTCGGCCGATTGCACGCTCCGGCCACCTCCACCACCGACGACCGCAATTCGGCGGCCGTCGAACCCGGGCAGCAGCGCGGCAGCCACCATCAGGTCGAGCAACTGCTCCTGGTTGCGCACCTCGATCGCGCCGGCCTGGCGGATGACCGTCGACCAGAGTTCCGCGGCGCCTGCGAGCGCGGCCGTGTGCGACACCGCTGAGCGAGCACCCGCGGTGGTACGGCCTGCCTTGTGGATGATGACCGGCTTCTTCGCCGCTGCCGCACGAAGCCCCTCGAAGAACCCACGCCCGTCGGGGACACCTTCGACGTAGGCGCCGATGGCCTTCGTTTCGTCGTCGTCGGCGAGCCAGCGGAGCATTTCGCCCGGCGTTATGTCGACGCCGTTCCCGTAGTTCGCCACCTTCCCAAAGCCGAGGCCCCGCGCACTCCCGCGCACGATGACTTCGACCGCGTTGTTGCCGCTCTGGCTCAGGAAGGCGACACCCCCGCGCGTCTGCGGCAGGTCCGGGCGGAAGGCCACGCCCCCGGCCGGGTGATAGACGCCCATGCCGTTCGGGCCGAGGATGCGAACACCGCCCGCGGCCGCACGCGCTTCAATCTCCTGTTCGAGCTGCGCCGCGGCGGCATCGCCGGTCTCGCTGAAGCGGCCGGTGAAGAGATGCAAGAACGGCACGCGCTTTTCGCCGCACTGCGCCACCAGGTCCAGCACCGCGCCCGCCGGTACACACGAGATCACGAGATCGACCTCGCCGGGCACATCGCGCAGCGCCGGGTACGCCTTGTACCCCGCGACCTCGTCCGCGCGCGGATTTATCGGGTAGACCGCACCTTCGAACCCGAATTCGCGCAGGGATCGGACGTAGTCGTGGCCCGGGCTATCGACGCTAGTCGAAGCGCCAGCGACAGCGACGGAACGAGGGCGGAAGAGGCGGGTCAGGTCACGGGTCGAAGCAGCCACGGGGCGATTCTACGCGAGGCGCTCCCTCCGGGCAGGGGCCGCCAGCCGCGCTTCGACCTCGGCGATGACACCGGGAAGGTCGGTGATGTGGCGCTCGCGGGGTTCGGCGCCGCGCAGGAACACGAACGTGCAGCCCGCCACTGGCCGCCCGAGCCGCCCGGCGAGTTCGCCCAGGGCAAGTGCGTAGACCGCGCCCTGGAGCCGGTACCGCTCCATCGCCGCGTCGATCTCCTCGTCTTTGTCCACGCGGTCGGTCTTGTAGTCGACGATCACCAGCCCCTCCGGCGTGTCGTAGAGCAGGTCGATAAAGCCTTCGAGGACGGTGCCGGCCGCCGGGGCGCCGACATACACCTCGCGCCAATAGCGGCCCTGCACGGCCCGCCGCACGGAGGGCGCCCGGAGTGCCGCGCGAGCTAGTTCGGCGACCTCCCTGGCTGCCCAGGGGATGCCCTCGGCGGCGGCCTGGGCCTCTGCAGCAGCATCGAGGCCCTCGCCGGTAGCGAGGTCGATCGCCTGCAGCGTGGTGTGCACGGCGCGGCCGATGTTCGTGCCCGCGCGGCCGCGGCGCCAGGTGTGCGAAGCGTCGTCTTCGGCTTCGCCGGTGCCCGCGATCTCCGTGGCGGCGCGGGCGCGCGGCGCCACCGCAGAAGCGATCAGGTTCTCGCGCTGGCGGCGCCACTCACCTTCGTCGAGCCCGTCGTCGGCCATCGTCACCGCAGCGGGTGTCATAGCATCGAGCGTGCCCGGCGTCTCTTCGAACGGCCGCCAATGGTCGCGGATCTCCTGGCAGGCGGCCCAGAGCAGCCCCGCGTGGGTCGCAGCAGGGTCCCGGTTCGGAATGTGATGCACGCTGACAATCAGGTGGTCGCGTGCACGCGTGGCGCCAACGTAGAGCAGGCGCAACTTCTCGTGCCTGTTCTGCTGGTTTTCGTCGCCCGCCAGTGCGGCATAGCCTGCGGTTTCGAAGCGCGACGTTTCGTTCCCTGTCCTGAACTCCGGGGGACCATCCTCGCGCCAGAGCAACTTATCGCGCGTACCCAGCTCCTTCACGTTCAGCCCGGCCAGCGCGACCACGGGGAACTCGAGCCCCTTCGCCGCGTGGATGGTCATGATCCGCACGGCGTCGTCGTCCTCCTGTGCCACCACCGTGTCGGTCACCATCACGTCGTCGTCGGCCTGCTGCCGAAGCCACGCGACGAACTCGCGGAGCGTGGTGCCACCAGCCTCGGCGAAGGCGCGCGCCTGGTCGAGCACGAAGCGCAGCCGCTGCCACCGTTCCCGCGGCCGGTTGAACGCGAACGCCAGTTCGAAGAGCTTCCGCTCGCGGATGACGCGTTCGATGAGTTCGTTCAGGCCGAGCCACCAGCGCTCGTCGTGGAGGGCGCGCAGCATCTCCATCGCCTCCGCCACCGGGTGATCCGCGGGCACCGGCTCCGGCCGCCCGTGCCGTTCGCCGGGTGCACTCGACCAGCGGTAGGTCGCCGTGTAGTCCCACTTGCCCCGCGCCTGCACCCACGCGACAAGTTCGTCGTCGCGGCAGGCGAAAGCGGGCGATCGCAGCGCGGCCACCAGGGCCACCTGATCGGTCGGGTCGTCGATGGCGGCGAGGATATTCGTGAGATCGCGCACTTCCTGCGTGTTGTAGAGCAGCGAACGGCTGACAATCCGGTAGGGCACGCCCTGCGCCTCCAGCTCCCGTTCGAGCCACGGCAGGGTGGTGCGCGTCGGCAAGAGCACGGCGATGTCGCCGTACTCTGCGGCGCGTTGCTCCTTCGTGTCGCGGTCGACGATGGTCCACCCCCTGGCCTTCACCTCGCGGAGCGCAGTCACCAGCTCGGCCGCTTCGAGGCGGCGCACGTCGTCAACGTTCGTGGCGGCTTCGTTCGGACGCCCGAGCAGCACCACCGGGAGCGCCGCGCTCACATCCGGGCGGCGTGCATCGAGTGCCACGTAGCGGGGCTGGGCGTCGCCGTCGCCCTCCCGCATGAGGCGCTCAAACACCTCGTTCACCCAACGGACGCTGCGGCGAACCGTGCGGAAGTTCTGCTTCAAGAGCACCTCTTCGGCGCCGAAGGCCTGGCGCGCCTGCCGATACAGCCCGATGTCCGCTCCCCGGAAGCGATAGATCGCCTGCTTCGGGTCGCCCACGAAGAAGAGGCGCCCGGGAGCGATCGGGAGCGCATGCCACGGCTTCCCGGCGACGTCCGGCTCGTCCGTCGCGAGCAGCGCCGCGATTTCGAGCTGGATCGGGTCGGTGTCCTGGAATTCGTCGATCAGGATGGCGCGGTAGCGCGCGGCGACCGCGTGGCGCACATCCGCATTCTCGCGCAGAAGGTCGCGCGCGAGGACGAGGAGGTCGTGGAATTCGAGCATGCCGCGCGCGCGCCGCTCCGCCGCGTACTCCAGTACGAACTGGCGCACCCGTTCGAGCAGCGGGAGGACGTGGGCCGCGTGGTACGCCTTCAGCACCCGGGCACGCGCCTCCTCGGCGCACTTCAAGCCCGCCCGCACTTCATCTCGCACATCCCGGCCGCCCCAGAGATCCGCCCTGCCGAGGTTGCCGCCGGTCTGGAATTTCGCCTTAAGGACGGCAAGGCGTTCGTCCTCCGACGTTGCGGCGAGCAGGTCGTCGTACCGGGCGACCGCTGTTTGCACCAGGGCGAACAGCCGGTCAGTCTCGTCGCGGCAGCACTCAAGCTGCCCACGAACGCCATCCAGTGCCGCAAACAGCTCCGCCAGGTCGAGCTTTGGTTCCGCCTCCGGGAACCGGAAGGCCGCCAGGCGGTCCCAGCGGGCGTGCAGCTCACGCGCGAGTTCGTGCAGGTAGCCCACCGTGAGCCCGAGCCGCAGTGCCGCCACGATCGGCAGGCCGTGGCTGTCATCGCTCAGCAGCGTCTCGATCAGCTCCCGCCAGCGCTCGTCGAAGGCGATGCGGCCACGCACGTCGTCGAGGATTTCGAGCTTCGGTGGCATGCCCGCTTCGAGCGGATAGAGCGCGATGATGCGCTGGGCGAAGCCGTGCAGCGTCGAGATGGAGGCGGCATCGATCTGCCCGAGCGCCTGCTGAAAGCGGCCGGCATCGTCGCCGCTCTCCCGGACCTCGCCCTCCAGCCTGGCGCGGATGCGGTCCCGGAGCTCGGCCGCGGCCGCCTCGGTAAAGGTGATGGCGGCAATCTGCTGGAGTTCCAGGCCGCCGCGAACGAGCGCGACGATGCGGTTCACCAGCTCGCTGGTCTTGCCCGTACCCGCACCCGCTTCGACAAACAGCGTGGCATCGAGGGCGGTGGCGATGCGTTCACGCGCCGCCTGGTCCGCAAGTGGCGCCGTCATGCCCGGCCCCCCTTCAAGGTGTGCAGCGGAAAGAGCGCGTCGTCGTCGATCTTTCGCTCCCAGGCGCGCAGCCGGTCGCTCGCGCAGAGGCTGTCATAGGGGCAGTACATACAGTTTTCAAACGTCTTCTGCCCCGTGTTGCCCGGCCGCGCGGGGAAGAGCCCGGCTTCGATTCCCTGCACGATCAGCGACACCGCGTCGCGGAACTGCGTCAGGGTCGCGTCATCGAGGTCGTAGCCCCGCAGCTCCCCGCCACCCTTCTGTTCGAGGAACCAGTACCAGGCCCCGACTGCCGTCTCCGCGTCCCCGAACGCCTCGCGCGCGGCGAGGGCGTAGACCGGGAGCTGGAGCCTTTCGCCACCGCCGAGGCGCGTCTCCGCGCTGCTGATCGGCCTGTACCTGTCGGACTTGCCGCTCTTGTAGTCGTACACAGTGATGCGGCCGTTTCCGTCGAGGTCGACGCGGTCGGCCTTGCCGCGAAATGCCACAACGCGTCCGCCGGGCAGCGTGACCACGAGCGGGCCCCGGAGCGCATCGCGCGTGCCGAACTCGAACTCGGCGTGGACGAAGGTGTCGTGCCGGGAACCGCGCTGCTCCTGTTCGGCGGCCAGGAAGGCCCGCAGGACCGCGTGGATGCGGCTGCGCTCAGCCTCCCAGAGCAGCGGCTTCCCAACCATGCCGCTGTCCTGCATCTCCATGCACTGTGCGTCCACGATCCGCGCCAGGCACTCGAAGTCCTCTTCGCTCCACGGCTCGCCGGGTGGGCGCCCGGCTACCCGTGCTTCGAAGAACGTTTCGAGGATGCCGTGAAACAGCGTCCCGCGGTCCCGGGCCGAAATCGTGAGCATCTCCTCCGGGCGCTCCATCTCGGCCACGTGCAGGATGTGCTTGAGAAGGTAGCGCATCGGGCAGGCCGCCCAGTCCTCCAGGCTCGTCGGCGACGCTGGCCGCTCAGCGGATGGCGCCAGCCCCGCGACTGGCCCGACCAGCCCGTCCCAGGGCGTGTACCACTTCCCCATCCGTGCGCGGCCCGCTTCGAGCCCCGCCCTGAGCCGCGCATCCCCATCGAGGACCGCCCGGTGACGCGGGTCCGCCGGTGGGAGCGCCAGGCGGCGCATGCGCCGTTCCTGTGCCGTCGCGGGAGTCGGTGCGCACGAGACGCCGTCAACGAATGAGTGCACCTTCGTCAGCCATTGCGAGGACGGCAGCGCCAGGAAGTCGGAGGTGTGTATGGTGCGGCCGGCGAGCGCCGATGCTGCCTCCGTGAGCCAACGCGACGGGAGGAGCGCCCGCTGCCCGCGAAGGTTCGCCCGCGGATAGAGGAGCACCCGTTCGGGCGCGGCGGCCAGCGCCGCCAGGAACTCGCGGCGCTGTTCGTGTGACCGCTCGCGCAGCTCGACGCCCGCCGCTTCCCGTTCGCGGTCGGGGAGCAGCGGATCTTCGTGGCCCCGCACGGGCAACCGTCCTTCGACCATCCCGAGGATGTAGACGCGCTTGAAGCGCATGCCCGCGGCCGTATCGAGGCCCGCGACGAACACCCCATGCCCGAACGGCCCCGAACGCCCGGCCGGGGCGGAAAGCAGCGCTTCGAGCGTCTGGCGCAGCACCTGTGGCGTGGCCCGGCGGCCGAAGTGGTCGAGCGCCTTCAGGCCCTCCAGGATCTGCTCGACCTGTTCGGCGGCTCGCACCTCCGCCTCGCTCTCCCAGCCGAGCCGAGACGCATCGCCGAGGTAGTCCCGCTGCAGCTCCAGCGCCCACTCCGCGAGCTCCGCCCAGGTCGAACGGCCGCCGGGGGACAGGCGCGCGTCGAGTTCGTCGATGAACGAGGCGAGCGACAGCGCCAGGTCGGCGTCCCGCTTCAGCGACTCGACCCGCCAGCCGGGTAGCGCCCCGTTGTCGCCCTCGGTTGGCTTCGAGACCTGGTCGCCGATGCCGGCAACAAACCGGGCAAGGCGGGTGGTCCACTGCTGGGCGCCGGCGACGATACCCACGCGCCGCGAAAGTTCATCCCAGCGGCGCGCCGGCGCCTCCGTTGCGCCATAGCGCACGGGCGCCGACGTGAGCCACCCCATCACCGCTTCGCGGCGAAAGTCCGCCTCGCGGAGGGCAAGCAGGCGGAGCAGGTGGCGCCCGGCGAGCGAGTCGGCGAGCGTGCGCGGCGAAGGGCCGTTCGCGGGGATGCCCGCGGCCGCGAGCTGTTCGTGTACCACCCGCGCGTACGGCTCCGCCTGCGGATACACGATGGCCGCCCGGGAGAAATCCCCCAGCGCCTGCGCGCTTGCCAGCAGGTCGCGCACCACCCAGCGCACTTCCTCTTCGACATCCGGGGAGACGACGAGCTGGTTGGCGCGCGGCAGGTCGACAGGCGGCACTTCGAACGTGGCGCCCAGCATCGCCGCCATGCGCCGGGCGGGCGCGTCCGCGTCTGTGTCGCCGGTCACGCCAAGGAAGACCGACACAACGCCCTGCGCCGCCAGCGCCGACACCAGCCGCGCCTCCGAGGGTACGAGACGGTGCGGAAGGTAGAGCACGACATCGCCAACATCCCGCAGCCCCGCGAGGTCGCCCGCTGCGATGGCCTCCGCGGCAGCATCGGCGCTATCGGTGTGGTCATAGAACTCCGCGGTGGCCGCCCGGTAGGCCCGGAACAGTGCAACCAGCGAGGCCGAGCGCGGCGACTGCTGCGAAATCGCCTCCAGCGTCGCCGCCGAGAGTTCGCGGAGCTCGCGGAAAGTGAGGTCGAGCGCCTGCTCCGTCCCGGGCTGTGCCGCCACCGGCTCGAACACGCCCGGGTCATCATCGAGCGCGCGGCGGATCGCTTCGGCTCGAAGCGCAGCGGTCAACGGTCTTCGCCCGGCGAGCGCCAGCCGGCCTGCGCCAAGCAACTCCACCACGCGCGGCAGCACCTGGAAGCGGACGTTCACCAGCCCTTCGCGTGCCAGCTCCCGGCGTAGCGAGAGCCCGGCATAGTTCGAGGTAACCACCACCGTTACCGGGGCGAGCGGGTCGGCATCCTGCGCGTCGGCGATGCGCTCCCGCAAGGCGGTGAACGCCGGTTCGCCGAAGGGCACTGCACGGAGAAACGTCACGGGGCACGCTCCACGAGCCGAATCCTACGTCATCGGCACGAATGATTCGCCTCAGTGGAACAGATGCTCGCGACAGATGATGTCGCGGCACAAAGTGGTGCCGGAGTACCAAAGTGCCGGAGTGCCGAGTCGCGAATCGTGAATCGCGAATCGACAGGGGGGTGTTGAGGGCGGCCGCGCCCCTAGGCCGCCCTCAGGCGGCGTCGCCGCCACCCTGCAGCGTCCGTCGCAGGCGGTTCACGCGCTTCACCGCCTCGCGTACGGCGTAGTCGGATTCCTTCCGGCCCTCCGGGTTCGCCTCCAACTGGGTCGCGACAAGGATCGCCTCGAGTGCCTCGACGACGTCACCCAGGCGCTTCCTGGTCTCCTCGTCCATACCTGCACTATGGCATGTTCTGCACCGGGAAACAGGGCAATTTCGGGGTTGGAACGGTGACAACCAAGGGGGCACACGGCGTCATCGGACGGGCTGCGAGCCGCCACACGCTTCACCAGGGCCGCATCGCTATAGCTTGCGGCGCCGGGGACGGGTGACTATCGTTCGCGCACAAGTCCAGTGGGGAGAACCGGTAATGGCCAGCGAGCAGCTTCAGGTGGTGCTTCGAATCCTGCAGGAGGGCCGCGAGGCGCGCGGCGATGCAACGCCCGATGTGGCCACAATGCGCGCCAACATGGAGGCCGTCGCCGCGAAGCCCGCCCCCGACGTGAAAGTCGAGCCGGCCGAAGTCGAGGGCGTGCCCGCCGAGTGGGTGAGGGCTCCCGGCGCCACGGCCGGCACGGCCCTGCTCTACCTCCACGGCGGCGGCTACGTCATGGGCTCCTGCGCGACCCACCGGGACCTCGCAGCCCGCATCTCGCGTGCGGCCGGGGGGCCCGTCCTCCTGCTCGATTACCGGCTCGCGCCGGAGCATCCCTTCCCCGCAGCGGTCGACGACGCCACCGCGGCCTACCGCTGGCTCGTCGCACAGGGCTTCGCGCCGGCGAAGCTCGCCATCGCCGGCGACTCGGCCGGGGGCGGCCTTGCCGCAGCCACGCTCCTCGCCCTTCGCGATGCGAGTGACCCGCTACCCGCCGCAGGGGTGCTCATCTCCCCCTGGACCGACCTCGCGAACACCGGCAGGTCGCTCCACACGCGAGCGGACCTCGATCCGATGGTCGCCAAAGAGGGCCTGGCCGACCTCGCGGGTGTCTACCTCAACGGCACGGACCCGCAGCACCCGTACGCCTCGCCGCTCTACGACGACCTCAGCGGGCTGCCGCCGCTCCTGGTGCAGGTCGGGACAGCCGAAGCGCTCTTCGATGATGGCGCGCGCTTCGCAGGACGTGCTTGCGAGGCGGGCGTCACCGTCACGTTCGAGCCGTGGGAGGAGATGATCCACGTCTGGCACGCCTTCGCGCCCATCCTGCCCGAGGGCCAGGCCGCCATCGACCGCCTCGGCGCATTCCTCCGCGAACGCTGGACCCAATAGGGCGTTCGTTCGCCTTCGAGACAGCCATGGGCCGCACCGTCTACGTCGTCCCGCACTGTCACTGGGACCGCGAGTGGTACCAGCCATACGAGCTCTTCCGCTGGCGCCTGGTGCAAATGATCGACGAACTGCTGGACCACATGGAGCAGCACCCGGAATACGCCCGCTTCACGCTCGATGGGCAGACGGTCGTCATCGAGGACTACCTGGAGCTGCGGCCAGAAAACGAGCCCCGGCTGCGCGCGCTGATCGAAGCGGGGCGCATCGTCATCGGGCCGTGGTGGGTGCAGCCTGACGAGTTCCTGCCGAGCGGGGAATCGCACATCCGCAGCTTCCAGCGTGGTATCCGGCAGGCCGGGGTGCTCGGCGGCTGCCTGCCGGTGGGGCACTGCGCCGACCAGTTCGGCCACATCGCGCAGATGCCCCAGCTCATGAGTCAGCTCGGCCTCACGTCGGCCTGCCTCTGGCGCGGCGTGCCAGGCACGGTCCCCGGCTGGAGTTTCTGGTGGCAGGCGCCGGACGGCACGCGCCTGCCCGTGCTCTATCTGCGCCACAGCTACTCCAGCGGATGGCGGCTGCCGATGGAGCCGGAGGACCTGCTCGAACGCACGCGCCGCCAGGAACGCGCCCGCCGCGAAGTCGAGCCGCTCCTGCTGATGAACGGCACCGACCATTCCCGCCTGGAGAAACATGTCCCCGAGGCGCTCGCGCGGGCCGCCGGGCAGGGGTACGACTACCACCTGGCGACGCTCGCTGAGTACGAACAGGCCCAGCTCGCTGCTGGCATCGACGATGTCTCCTGGCATGGCGAGCTGCGTTCGCCGGACAACTCCAACGTGCTCGTGGGCGTGCTCTCCGCGCGCATGAACATTAAGCAGCGTGACTTCCAGGTGTCGTCGCTGCTCGAACGGTACGCCGAACCGCTGGAACTACTGGCCCACCTCCACGACGGACCGGACGGACTGCCCGCGCTGAAGCACGCCTGGCGGCTGCTGCTCGAAAATTCACCCCACGACTCCATCTGCGGCTGCAGCGTCGACCAGACCCACCGCGAGATGCTGCCGCGCTACGACCGCGCCGAGCAGCTCGCCCGGCAGATCGCACGCGAATCGATGCACCACGTCGTCCGCCGCATGGAGGCACAGGGCAATGGCGCGCTCGCCGTGTGGCGGCCAGTGGCCCACGCCCCGGCGCTGCTCGAAGCGCTCGTGCCGGGGACGTGGACGGCGACCGCGCTGGAGCTTCCCGGTGGCCAGATCGTGGCCTGTGCCCTCGAACCCGCCGGCTCCCCCGAGGTGCTCTGCCACGAAGCAGACGTCACCCCACGCGGCGCGGGCAAGCACCTCGACTTCCTGCGCGAAGACCGGTTCGACCTCCACTCCATCGAGGAGATGCGCTGGGAACTCGGCGAAGACCGCGTGCTGCGGGTCGAGACCACCGTCGGCGACGACCTGAACGTGGTCGACTGGGCGACCATCCGCCACGAAGTGCGCGAAATCGCCGCGAACAACCTGGCCGACCGCGCCGAGCTGACGGTTACGCGTAGCGCACGGAAGCGGCTCACCGCCGTGCTCCCGCCGGCGGATGCGATCGGCGTGCAGTTGCTCGCGCCCGTGGGGTCGGCTGCCCCGTGCCCGGCGCCCCGTGCTCCGTGCCCTGCGACCAACGCGGCGTCTACCTCTCCCTCTCCCACCGCAGTGGAAGAGGGCCGGGGTGAGGGCGTTGCCGAAGACGGGGGCCGCGGTGAGCTCCCCTGGGCCGGCCCGGGGCGAAACGTCATCGGCAACCAGTTCTACGAAGTTCGCCTGCGGAAGAGCGGCCTCGAGGTCCGCGACCTCCGCACGGGCATCACCATCGAGCGCGCCCTCCAGTTCGTATCCGAAGGCGACCGCGGCGACGAATACAACGCCGACATCCTCGACGACGCCATCTATGCCAGCGCATTCCGGGCGGAAAGCGTGGCAGCGTCGCGCGTCGCGGCCACGCTCGACTTCGCGGCTGAGCTCACGCTGCCCGCTGACCTCGCCCGTTCGCGCACGCGGCGACGGCGGCGCGCCGTGGAGCGCATGACCCTCGCCGTGCGCGTCACGCTCCACGCAGCGCTTCCACGAGTTGACCTCCGCGTCGACCTCGAAAACACCGTCAAAGACCACCGCCTGCGGGCACTGTTCGCGCTGCCGTTCGAGGTCACGCAGGCCATCACCGAGAACACGTTCCATGTCGCAGAGCGGCCACTCGAACCGCAGCCATACAACGGGCAGGGCGACGAACAGCCGCCCACGACCTTCCCGCAGAAGACCTTCGCCGCGTTCGAGGGCGACTCCCTCGGGCTGGCGGTGTTCAATCGCGGCCAGCCCGAGGGCGAAGTCGTGCGGCTGCCCGGTGGGCGCCAGGCGTATGCGCTCACCCTCCTGCGCTGCGTCGGCTGGCTTTCGCGCGACGACCTCCGGTCGCGGCGAGGCGGCGCGGGCCCGATGATCGCGACCCCGGACGCGCAGATGCC
>Ga0265293_10009762_pt1 | contig 13669 bp, 11 predicted proteins | sample Munlanlewell138R_FD_192505 | JGI IMG/M metagenome (GOLD analysis project Ga0265293, IMG submission 192505) | Leachate microbial communities from a municipal landfill in Southern Ontario, Canada - Leachate well 138R | ecosystem: Engineered > Solid waste > Landfill > Unclassified | place: Canada...
GTGGTCGTCTCCTCCGGCGCTGCTGTCGCGCCGTCGTCTTCCCCGAGGGCGAGTTCGAGGTGGAGGCGGGCGGTGGTGTCATGCTCCCTGGCCTCGCGCGGCAGGCGGCGGAGCGCGGGCTGGGGGGCCTCGAGTTCGCGATCGGCATCCCGGGCTCGGTCGGCGGCGCGCTGCAGACCAACGCCGGCATCGGCGACGGCCGGTGTATCGGGGACCTCGTGCAGTCCGTGCAGGTACTGAGGAACGGCCTGCGCCGCAGCCTGGACCGGCACGAACTCACCTTCGACTACCGCACGACCTCCCTCCGCGGATCGGGGGACATCGTGCTTTCCGCGCGGCTCGCCCTCCGTCCGAACTCGCGCGAGGTGATCGAGGCGGAGATGCGTCGCCTGCTGGAGGCGCGGCAGGCGACCCAACCGACCTCGGAGCCGAACGCGGGATCGGTGTTTCGCAACCCGCCCGGTGACGCCGCCGGACGGCTGGTCGAGGCGGCCGGCTGCAAGGGCCTCCGCGTCGGCGGGGCGCAGGTGAGCACGCTGCACGCGAACTTCATCGTGCAGGACGGCACGGCGACCACGAGGGACGTGACCGATCTGATGGCGGAAGTGCGGCGGCGCGTCCTCGACCAGTTCGGGGTGACGCTGGTGCCCGAGGTCGAGTGGTGGGGGCGCTCGGCCGGGGACGAGAAGCCCGAGGCGTACCGCTAAGTCAGAGGGCGACGCCATGAGATCCGGATCTGCCTCCCCTCTCCCGGTTTCGGGAGAGGGGCCGGGGTGAGGGCCCTCGGCTACCCCTCGTCGACCGGGCGCACGCGGATGATCGTCCAGTGGCGGAGCATCGCGATGTCGGTGCCGCTCGCGTCCCGTACGAGGCAGTCGAAGTTGGCGGCGTGGTGGCCCTTGCGGTCCTCGATGCTCAGGAGGTGGGCGCCGGTCGTGATCGGCTGGTGGCCGTAGGCCGGGGCGAGGTGCTGGATGCGGCTGCGAAAGTGGATTGACTGCGGCATGGACACGTTGTGGCGCATGACGCGCTCGCCGCGGCCGGCGATCCAGCCGGGGTGAAGCCTCGGCGGGTCGCCGAGGAAGCGCGAGTCCGCCTCCGGGTGGCTGCGGCTCCAGTACTCCTCCAGCACGTCCGCGCCGGTGTCGTCCTCCTTCGGGCGCCAGTCGACATCGATGGGCGTCTCACCGAGGACGATCGGCGGGATCGGGTCGGGCGAGGGCTCCGCGGTCATCTTGCCCGGGATCACGTACTCGTCGAACCACGGCGCATCACCGAGGCCGACCGCGCCGACGACACAGACGACTCCGTCCTGGTTCGTCATCGTAAGGGAGTAGCCTTCGGGCGAGATGTCGCTGCCGGGGGTGAGGGCGATCGCAAGGCGGTCGCCGGGATAGGTGGGCTGGCGGAAGAAGACGTCCGCCCAGCCGCGGTCCAACCAGGACGCACCGAGGGCCTCGATCACCGCGGGCGTCGCCCAGCCCCACACGGTCACGCCCCCGACCAGGGCACCCTTGAAGCCGTACTTCTTCGCGACCTCGGTGGAGTGGATCGGGTTCCCGATGTCGGGGCTGTCGTCGTTCGAAAGAAACGCGTCGATGTGCTGTTCAACGGCGGGCATGGGGTGACCTCCCGTGGCTGTTCGAAGTGGGCCGCATGGTACGCCCCGCAGTCGAACGCCTGGTGAGGTTCATGCGAGGTTCACGGACCGATCGGACCCGCCACCGGGCGCCGTGAGAGAATCGCTGCATGACCGGCGCACGGGCTCCCGAGGACAACATCGAGGTCGAGTGGCAGTTCGAGGTCGAGGACCTCGAACGGGTGCGCGCCTGGCTGGAAGCGCAACCGGAACACGCGCCGCTGCGCTTCGCCCTCCGCAAGGACGCGGAGCAGGTGGACTCCTACTACGACACCTCGGACTGGCGGCTGTTCTTCGCCGGCTACTCGCTCCGCCGTCGCCGGCGTGACGGGGCGTACGAGGTCACCCTGAAGTCGCTCGCGCGCACCTCGGACGGCCCGATCTCGCGACGCGAGATCAACGAGGCGTCGGAGGACGGCACCATCCCGGCGCCCGACGGAGCGGGTGGCCCGGTCTCAGACCGCGTCCGCACGATCGCAGGCCGCGCACCCCTCGTGCGGCTGTTCGAGGTCCGCACGCGCCGCCGTTCGTATGCCGTGCAGCTGGGCGGCACCGGTGACTCGGATGGCTCGAACGGTGAGGCCGTCGCGCAGGTGGAGCTGGACGAGACCACCGTCGCGCCGCAGACCGCCCCCGCGACCACGTTCCGGCGCGTCGAAGTGGAAGTCACCGGCACCCCGTCACCCGACATCGAGTCGTTCGTGCAGGCGATGCGGCACGCGAACGGCCTGACCCCCACCACCACGTCGAAGTTCGAGGCGGGGCTGCAGGCAGCCTCGCTGGACCCGAACGCAGCACTGGAGTTCGGCCCGACCGAGCGCGACCCGCGCGCGGGCTCGCTCGAGTACGCCTACGCCTACCTCCGCGAGCAGTGGTCCGCCTTCCTCCGCCACGCGCCGGGCACCCGGCTGGGCGAGGACATCGAGGCACTGCACCAGATGCGCGTCGCCACGCGTCGCCTGCGCGCCACCATCCGCGTCTTCGACGCCGTCCTCCCCGCACCGTTCGAGGGCTATCGCGACGAGTTGCAGTGGGTGGGGCATGAGCTCGGCGCAGTGCGCGACCTGGACGTGCAGATCGAGGGCCTCGAGAAGCTGCGCGCGGCCTCCTCGTGGGAGGACGCGGCTGCCCTCCGACCGCTGATCGAGGTGATCGCGCGCGAGCGCGACGAGGAGCGCGTGCGTCTCCTCGAACTGCTGGATAGCGACCGGTTCGACGCGCTCGTGGATGCGCTCTCCTCGGTGCTGCGCGAGGGGCCTCCGGCCGATGCCGCCGCGCCCGAGGTCTTCCCGTACGCCCGGCCGGTCCTGGACCGGCGCTTCGCGCGCCTCCGGCGTGACGGGCGGCGTCTGCGGCCGGACTCACCGGCTGCCGAGTACCACGCGTTACGCATCCGCGGAAAGCGGCTGCGTTACTCACTCGAAGTGTTCGGTGACCTGTACGGACGCCCCGCACAACGCGTGACGGCGGCGCTCAAGTCGTTCCAGGAGATGCTCGGTGACCACCAGGACGCCGAGGTCGGCGTGGAGCGCCTGCACGCGATCGTCGCGGTCCACGGACGCAGTCTGCCACCGGAGACACTGGTCGCCGTCGGCACGCTCATCCAGCGCTACCGCCAGCAGGCCTCGACGCTGCGCGAGGCGTTCCCGGACGACTTCGCCCGCGTCCTCAACCGGTGGCGTGCCCTCGCCCGCGTCGTCGCGCAATCCGCCGCCCGCCCGAGCCGTCCCGCCACCCGCGAGGTCGCTCCGACGCGGACCGCGCCCCCGACGCCGAAGGCGGCCCCACCCGTCGAGGATCCCCTCGCCTCGATGCCAGCACCTGTGCCCTCGGAGCCGGAAACGCCCGAACCACCCGCACCAGAACCAGCGCCAGCACCAGGACCCGACGCGAAGTCAGCTCCGGAACTACAGCCCGCGCCGGCGTCGACGTTCACGTGGCAGCCACCGATCCCGCGTCCGCCCGCGTCTCCTGCCGCTGGGGTGCCGGATGACGGTGGCGAGGGCGGCTCACTCTCCCGGATGCGCCAGCTGTTCCATCGCGAGTAGCGCACCGCGGTCCTCGGCCGCGAGGACACGAAGGCCCGGCTCCGGACGGGCCGACCACCGACGCCACGCCAGCACCTCGTAGCGCGTCCCCAGCCACCCCGTCACGACCGGCATCCCGAGGTGCTCCGCGGCGAGTTGCAGCAGGCCTTCGACTACCGCGGGGTCCTCGGACAGATCGATCTCGACGAGGCCTGCGGAGGACGCCTGAAGGGCAGCGAGATACGGCGCGAGATCAGCGGGATGAGGTCTCCCCAGGGCATCGGAGTGCGTCGTCTGCATGGCAGGATTCTGGCAGCAACATAGCCGTTGTTTCTGACGATTCCACAGGTACACTGTGCCTAATTCGCATGTTTGCGTATTGTTTGATGCGTGGTAGAGACACCGCAATTCTGCGGTCGAACTCCATATTGGGCGGCAACCCTCAGTCAGAAAGAAGCAAGATGCCTCGTTTCAAGAAGCTCGATCCATCTGAGGTGGTCGTTGGTCGTGGTCCGGCCAAGATCTCCCGAGAGCCTTACCTGAAAGCCATCCAGAGCAACGAAGCCGGTTCGATCGAGCTGGAAGATGACGACCGACCCGGGACCGTGAAGCGCCTCCTCCGCGAGGCGGCACGCGACCTGGGCATCAAGATCCGCTCCTCCTGGGCGGACGACACGCAGCGCACCCTGGTGTGGAAGAAGTCCCCCGAAAAGAAGACGTCCGCTCGCGGACGCTAGTCGAACGTCAGCACCTCGACGAACCGGCGGCCTTCAGGCCGCCGGTTCCTTGCGTCCGAGACATCAGACCGGCCGTCCCGGCGGACGTGCATCCTCGAGCAGCTCGCGGATCTCCTCGATCGGGCGGTCGAAGGCGGGCTCCGGCGGACGCAGGTCGAGCGCTTCGAGGGCGGCGATGATCCGCTCAGCGACCATGACGCGCATGTGGTCCTTGTCGTCCGCGGGGATCACGTACCACGGCGCCCAGGCGCGCGAGGTGTTCTCAATGGCGGCCTGATACGCCGCGGTGTAGTCATGCCATCGCTCCCGGTCGCGGATGTCCTCCTCCCGAAACTTCCAGTGTTTCGCGGGGTCCTTCAGGCGCGCCAGGAAGCGGTCGCGTTGTTCGTCCGCGGAGACGTTGAGGAAGAACTTCACCACTGCCACCCCGCTCCGCGCGAGGTGCAGCTCGTAGTTACGGATGGACTCGAAGCGCCGGAGCCAGAACTCGCCCGGGGGCTCCGGGACGCCCTCGGTGTGGTCGGGGCCGTCTGGAAGGTGCTGGGCGAGGAGGAGCTCGGGGTGCACCCGCGCCACCAGCACCTCCTCGTAGTACGAGCGGTTGAACACGCCGATGTGTCCGCGAGCCGGCAAGTGCGGCACCGTCCGCCACAGGAAGTCGTGGTCCAGCTCGTCCTCGGAGGGCGCACGGAACGCAGTGACATGAACGCCGGCCGGATCCGCCCGCTGGAATACGCGCGCGATCGTCCCGTCTTTCCCGGCGGCGTCGCGTCCCTGGAAGACGACGAGCAACGCCCACCGATGGTCAGCGTACAACTGCTGCTGAAGCGCCGCCAGCCGCTGCGTGACCTCGTCGAGGCGTTCCTCCAGCCGCTCCTCGGAGGGGAGGCCGACCAGCAGAGTGGGGTGCTCGGCGAGATCGAAGGAACCGTTGAACGGCGCCAGCGTCGGGTGGTGGGGAGCGTCGAACACCTCTGAGCACCTCCGTGCCGTCTACTCACCGACCGTAAGCGACCCCCCATGCTAGGGTGACTCACTCTAGATCAAGGGGTTCGCGCCCATGTTCTCGCGGGCGTTCGTCGTCCTGTTCATCGCCATGTTCGTGGCCATGGCAGGGGTGGGGATGGTGTCTCCCCTCCTCCCCGTCTACGTGCGCGACGACCTGGGCGGTCCCGCCGTCGGCGTGGCGCTCTCCTTCTCCGGCCTCGCGATTGCCCAGATCATCTCCGCGCCCTTCGCGGGCTCCTTCGGCGACCGCTACGGGCTGAAGCCGTTCATCGTCGGCGGCTTCGCGATCTACGCACTCGGGGCGTTCGGCTACCTGTTCGCGAACACGTGGGAGATGGTCGTCTTCTTCCGCGTCCTCTCCGGCTTCGGCGCCGCGGGCGTGTTCCCCATGACCCTCGCCTACATCGGCCGGCTGGCGCCCCCGGGGCGCGAGGGCTCCTACATGGGTGGGTTCACCGTGGCGCAGGTGACGGGCTTTGGCCTGGGCCCGCTGCTCGGCGGCGGCATCCGTGACGCGTTCAACTCCGAGACCGCCTTCGCCACCATGGGGATCATGCTCGCCGGGACCGCGCTCCTGACGCTGCTCTGGCTCCCCCCGAAGCCCGGCCTCGCCTCCCTCGACGGCATCGAGGAGCCCTCGCTCCCGTGGTCGCAGATCGTGCGGCGGCGGGCGGTGCAGGGCGCCGTGCTGTTCATGACGCTGATGTCCCTCGGCTGGGGCGCGGCCTACTCCTTCATCGCGATCTTCGTGACCAGCGAGGAAGGACTGGGGCTGGACTCCGCGCTGTTCGTGGGCATCCTGCTCTCCCTGCGCCAGCTGACGAACGCGGCGCTCCAACCGATCACCGGCCGGCTGGCGGACCGGGTGGACCGCGTGAAGCTCGTCTCGATCGGCCTCGTGCTGATGGCCGTGGGCACGGGCCTCATCCCGCTGGTGCCCGACACCACGATCGAGGTCGGACCGGTACCGCTGGCGGTGTTCCTGTTGCTGACGGTGGTCATCTCCGGCGTCGGCGAGTCGCTCGCGATGCCGGCGCAGCAGGCCGTGTTCGTCACGCTGGGCCGCGTGGTGGGGATGGGCTCGCTGATGGGCTTGAACAACATGGGGAACTCGGTCGGGTTCCTCTTCGGTTCGCTCGTCGGCGCGGCCGTCGTCAGCTCGATGGGCCTCGGCGCGGTGTTCATCTTCGCGGCGGTGCTGCTGCTGGGCGGCATGTTCATCTACGTTGCGATCATGCGCTCCGCCGCTCGCGAGCTCGAACAGGCCGCCGAGGCTGCCCGCCGCGCCGAGGCGCTGGAGGCCGAACGAAACGCTGAGGCGCTCGAGAACGCGCGCGCGGAGGCGGCGGTCTGAGCCTCAGCCTCGCGCACCCGTCGTTTGATCCAGGGGCTATTCGTATCAAAACCATTCCGCATGAGATGACGGCATCCGTGTCTCTCATGTGATCGTTACGCTGTGCCCCGCCTGCTGGCGACGAACCCGGATCGAGTCAGTCCTCAGATGTCCGCCGAAGAATTCACCTCGTTGTTCGCAGAGGTCGCGTTCGTCCTGCTCGCGATCCTGACCGTCGTCCGCGCGATCCGGCGGCCGCGGCTGGTGAAGATCCACACGGCGGTCTTCTTCAGCATGATCGGCGCGATCGTCCTCCTGTCGTGGCTGGGCGACCTCGAGATCCTGGGCGAATCACGCGCTCGCAGCATCACCGTCACCAGCCTGCTGGTCGCGCTGCCCTACCCACTCCTCCGCCTGGCGGGTGACTTCACGGGCGTGCGTCCCTGGGTGCGACACGCGGCGGAGATCGCCCTCGCACTGTCGATCGCGGGCATCGGGCTGTTCGAGGAACTCCCCGGCTGGTTCGTCATCCTGGTGGTCGCGTACTTCGTCGCCACCACCACCTACGCCTCCGCGGAATTCACGCACGCAGCGCTCACCATGCGGAGCGTCTCTCGCTTCCGAATGGTGTTCGCCGCGGGAGGGTCGTTCATCCTCGCACTGCTCATCCTGGACATCGGTGTCCAGGCCTTCGTCGAATCGCCCGTGCTGACGGCGCTGACGAACCTGCTGATGGTCGCCTGTGGGTTCTCGTATTATGTCGCCTTCGCGATCCCTCAATGGGTGCGCCAGGCGATCCATGCGCGCCACCTGCTGCGATTCATCGACGAGTCCGTCGCCGCTGCCCCCGGCATGTTCGAGGACGACGCGCGCTTCGAGGCCATCGAGCACGCGGTCGCCGACGCGGTGGGGACGCCGAACGCCCGGATCGCGTTGTGGGACGAGGCCGACGACATCCTCTGGTCGCCCACACTCGGCCGCGCGGAGTCGCTGCTCGGCAACCCGCGGACCACGGTGCCCTACCGCGCCTTCCGGGAACAGGTCGCGATCTTCAGCGAGGACGCGGGGAGGGACGATCCGGAGAACGCGAGCCTGTACGGCGGCATGGTCGTGCTGACCGCGCCGATCACGCTGGACGCCCATCGCTATGGCGTCCTCACCGCCTACGGAGGCCTTCCCCCCTTCATCCACGACGACGACCTGGACCTGCTCCGCATCATGGCGGACCAGGTCGCGGTGGTCCTCCGAGGCCGCGAACTCGCCGCCGAAGTCTCCGCCGTGCGGGCGCGCGCGGAGACGCTGCGGCTCATGGACGACTTCTTCGCCGCAGTCGCGCACGACCTGAAGACCCCCCTCACCACGATCCTCGGGCAGGGGCAGCGCCTCCAGCGGCAGATCCGGCGCGAGCAACCGATCGACGGCGGTGCGATCGACAGCATCGTGCAGCAGGCTGTGCACATGCGCCGACTCGTGGAGGACCTCCTGGACGACGCCCGCGAGCGCGGCTCCTACTCCGGCGAACGCGTGCCCACGGACCTCAGGCAGATCGCCGCCGAGGTGGCGCAACAGGCGCCGGCCGCCAACCACACCGTGACCGTGGAGGGCGGCCCGGCGGTGGCGCCGGTGGACGCCGCGCGGATGCGCCAGGTCCTCACGAACCTCGTGGAGAACGCCGTCAAGTACAGCCCGGACGGCGGGCCGATCACCATCACGGTCACGGACGCCGGCGACTGCGCGGAGGTCGCCGTGACGGACCGGGGGATCGGGATCCCTCCGGGGGACCTGGGGACCATCTTCGAACGGTTCTCGCGCGGCAGCCGGGAGCCGGACCGCCGGTTCTCCGGACTGGGGCTCGGCCTGTACACGTGCCGGCGCATCGTAGAAGAGCACGGCGGCCGGATCGAGGTCACAAGCCGCCTGGGGGCCGGAAGCACGTTCACCGTGTCCGTCCCCGTCACACCTGGAGTTATGGTCAGCGGAGAGGCAGGCTATGCCGAAACTGGTGCTGGTGATTGACGACGAGCGCCCGATCCGGGAACTCGTCAGCACATTGCTCACGGAGGAAGGCTGGCCCGTCCAGACCTACTCCAGCGCACTCTCCGCGCTCCAGGCGATCACCTCGGGCGCGATCACCCCGGACGTGATCCTGCTGGACATGCGGATGCCCGGCATGGACGGCCCCCAGTTCGCGGAGGTGCTACGCCAGCACTCGCCGAACACCCCGATCGTGGTGATGACCGCCGCGCGCGACGCGCGGCAGTGGGCAGAGGCGATCAGCGCCGCCGGCTACCTCCCCAAGCCCTTCGACATCGACTGGGTCATCGACACCGTCACGGGCATCATCGGCCCGCCCGAGGACGGGCACGACGGAGCGCATCGCTTCGCGCTGCTCCCCCTCGCACCGCTGATCCAGGAGAAGGTCCGCGCGTGGGCGGAGCGGTCGAAGATGGCCCCGACGCCGGCCCCACTCGCGGTCCCCATCGGTTCGTAGCGCTCCCAGGTTCTGAGGGTTCCGACGAGCGTTCCGAGGGCCCTCGCGCGTTACGGTCGCCCGATCAGCTGGTCGACGGGCGCGTAATCGTCCCGGAGCACGCGCGCACCTCCCGCGAACGCGCGCGCCTGCTCCCCGGCCCACATCACCTCGGTCAGTCCGCGCTCCGCGAGGGCGGCCTGCACCGCTCCGACCTCGAGCGGTGCGTCTGACGCGACCAGGACGAAGTTCCCGCCACTCTCGCCCGTCAGGTAGCGCAGCGGCGCGATCACCGCGACGTGGTCGAAGACCTCGAACAGCGTCGCCACCTCGGCCTCCACGAACGCGAGGGGCGGGTAGTCGATCACGTTCACGACGTAGATCCCGCCGGGGCGCATCACGCGGTCGATCTCTCCGATGAACTCCCGCGTGGTCAGGTGCCACGGCACGCTGAGGCTCCCGAAGGCGTCTCCTACTACGAGGTCGAACGCATCGTCCTCCTCCTGACGGAGGCTGAGGCGCGCGTCGTCCACGACCACCTCGAGGTCCTCGGACGGTTGGAGGCCCAACTCGCCCTCGACGAGGTCGACCAGCGCGCCGTCGATCTCGAGCACGGTCGAGCGCGAGCCGGGGCGCACCTCGTTCACGTAGCGCGGGAGGCTGAAGCCGCCCCCGCCGATGAACGCCGCGTCGATCGGCCCCTCCGGCAGCGTCGCGATCACGTCGGCCATCTCCAGCGAGTAGCGCAGGTCGAGATGCGCGGGATCATCGAGGTCCACGTACGCGTGGAGGAGGTTGTCCAGCCACAGCTCGCGGGCGCTCGCGTCGTCCTCGGCGACCTCGATGCGGGCACAGAAGTACGACGTGTAGTACTCACACGGCCCCTCGGCGGCGAGGGCGCCACCGGCGCCGACCATGGTGAGGAGCACCGCGGGCACCACCGTCCGCGCCCCCATCGTGCGGACCGCCATCGCCCCGCCAAGGACGACGAGCAGCACGCCCATCCCCAGCACGAGCGGCCTCGAAGGCGCCGCCGAGAGCAACACGAACCCGGTGAGGAACGTCCCCGCGAGCCCGCCGATGGTGCCGATCGCGGAGAACGACCCGACCACGCTCCCCGTCTCGTCGAGTGACCTCAGTCGGAGCTTCACGATCACCGGCGTCACGGCAGAGAGCGTCGCCGAGGGGATGAAGAACGCCGCCGTGGTGAGGAAGACGATCTCGAGCGGACCGGCCGCGCGCATCGTGGGGCCGAAGAAGTCCACCACCTGCGGCGCCACGACGACGAACACGCCGGAGACCGCGATCAGCGGCCCGACCAGCGGTCCCGGCTCCGTGCGGTCCGCCGCCACCCCGCCCGCCCACGCCCCGAGGGCGATCCCGGCGAGCACCACCCCGATGATCCCGGTGAACGTCTCCAGCGACACGCCGATGTACGGCGCCATCAGGCGCCCGGCCACGATCTCCAGTACGAGGACGGCCGCCGAGGTGCCGAAGACGAGGAGGCGCGCTGCGAGAGGTGTCATCCGCTCCGGAGCGTAACGCTCCAGCGCCTGGAGGGGTCAGGCCCCCTCACGCGGTCGCCCCCCATCCCTGCGCAGGAACGGGGCGACAACGAGGAGGTGAGAACCGGGGGATCGGCCCTCCCCCTTAATGGGGGAGGGTTGGCGTGGGGAGTGCCTGGCGCGTCCAGGAAGTTCCCTCAGCAGCCGGCAGCTACGACTCGATCCCCTTGAGGAACGACTCCACGATCTCGTTGAACTGCTCGGGTGCCTCCATGTTGGAGAGATGACCTGCGCCCTCGATCGTCTCGAGGCGAGCGCCGGGCACGGCGTCTGCCATCTGCTTCGAGAGGTCGGGCGAGATCAGCGTGTCGGCGCTGGACGTGATGACGAGCGTCGGGACGTCGATGCCGGCGAGGTCGCCCGTCGAGTCCGCGCGCGCGGCCATCGCCAGCGAGGCGCGTGCAATGGCCTCGGGATCCTGACGCCGGATGATCTCGGACACGCGCTCGCGCACCTCGGACGGTGCGTTGTCGGAGAGCAGCGGCGGAGGGGAGTCGGCGAGGAAGTTGCCCTCCGAGCGCAGTCGCTCCGCGAGGCCCCGGCGGCGCTCTTTCGCGGCGTCGTCGTCCGCGTCGGCGCGCGTGTTCGCGAGGATGAGGCCCGCGACCTTGTCGCGGTGCCGGCGCACGTAGGCGAGGGCGACATACCCGCCCATCGAAAGCCCGCAGACCACCACACGGTCGATCCCCGTCCCGCCGAGGGCGGCATCCGCGTGGTCGGCCGCCTCGTCCATCCATCCGTCAGGCTCGTACATCGCAGCCTGCCCGAAGCCGGGCAGATCCACGGGGACGACGGGGACGGAGAGCGCCCCGACCTGCCCGTCCCACATGTCCGAGTCCAGGGGGAAGGCGTGCAGCGCCAGCAGTCCGAGTGTCATCGAGTCCTCCAGTCGTGCGTACCAACCCCGTCGGAAGCGCGGTACCTCGTATCGCCCCGAGTCATAACGCCCGCGAGTGTAGGGGAGCCCTCAAGGCGCACGTCTCACGGAGGGCACACCGACGGTTGAGGAAACATCAACCGTGTGCACGCATCGTCAGGCCCATGCACTACATGGAGCCGACCCGCTCTCGGCGGGTCGCTCGACGCACCGTGGCGCTGTTCAAGCCCCACCGCTGGATGTTCGCGGCGCTCGTCGTCGTGGCGGCGGCGGGGGCGACCCTGCAACTGCTGCCCGTCCTGATCATCGCCCGCATCGTGAACCAGATCACGCCGGAGGAGACGACGGGCATCGTCCCCGGGGACGTGCAGGAGGTCATGGTCCTCGTGGCGGTGGCGGCCGCGATGTACGTCGCCTCCGGGCTGCTCACCGTGCTGCGCTCCTGGATGACGCAGGTCATCGGGCAGGACGTGATGTACGGACTCCGGAAGCGGCTGCATGACCACCTGCAGAAGCAGTCGCTCCGCTTCCACACGGAGAACCAGACCGGCGAGATCCTGTCCCGCGTCACCACCGATGTGAACCAGGTGGAGCAGGCGGTCACGATCACCCTCGCCGAGTTCTTCGTGAACGTGATCACGCTGCTCATCGCCCTCGGCCTGATGTTCGCCCTCGACTGGCGGCTCGCGCTGATCGCGGTTCTGGTGCTGCCGCTCTGGATCCTGCCGACGAAGAAGGTGGGGCAGTACCAGCGCAAGCTCCGCCGCCAGTGGCAGGAGGAGACCGCGGCGATGTCCTCCCACCTGGAGGAGACGCTCTCCGTCTCCGGCGCCATGCTCGTGAAGTCGTTCGGCCGGCAGGAGTACGAGGCAGAGCGGTTCGCGAACTCCAACGCACGGCTGCGGCTGCTCTCGATCCAGCGGGTGATGGCGGGACGCTGGTTCAACATGGCCACGGAGCTCTTCGGCTCGCTCGCCCTGATCGCCGTGTTCGCCGTGGGCGGCGTCGCCGTCCTCCGAGGTGGCGCGGACCTCGGCACGGTCGTCGCCTTTTCCGTCCTCGTACAGCGCGTGTTCCAGCCGTTCGCCAGCGTGGCGCGCGTGAACACCACGCTCATCTCCTCCCTCGCCCTCTTCGAGCGCATCTTCGACTACCTGGACCGGCCCATCGAGGTCATCGAGCGGCGCGACACCGCCCCCGTCGACGCGGGCGCCGTGCGGGGCGCGATCCGCTTCGAGGGCGTCACGTTCGCCTACGCGGACACCGAGACGCCCGCCCTGGACCGCGTGGACATCGAGGTGCAACCGGGGCAGATGGCCGCGCTCGTCGGCCCTTCCGGCGCCGGCAAGACCACGATGGCGTACCTGATCCAGCGCTTCTACGACCCTCAGCGAGGGCGCGTGCTCGTCGACGGCCACGACCTGCGCGACCTCTCCTTCGCCGACGTGGCCGCCACAGTCGGCGCGGTGATGCAGGAGACGTTCCTGTTCCACACCACCCTGCGGGAGAACATCCGCTACGGTCGCCTGGACGCGACCGACGAGGAGATCATGGAGGCGGCGACAATCGCCGGCCTCACCGACCTGTTCGAGGGCCTCCCGCTCGGCCTCGACACGGTGGTGGGCGAGCGAGGCTACCGCCTCTCCGGCGGCCAGAAGCAGCGCGTCGCGATCGCCCGTGCGATCCTGAAGGACCCGCCCGTCCTCGTCTTCGACGAAGCCACCGCCTCCCTCGACACGCGCCTGGAGCGCGAGATCCGCGAGGCCACGGCCCGCCTCGCCCGAGGGCGCACCACGGTGGTCATCGCCCACCGCCTCTCGACCGTCCTCGCCGCGGACGTCATCTACGTCTTCGAGCACGGCCGCGTCGTCGAACGCGGCCGCCACGACGACCTCCTCGTCGCGGACAGCCTCTACGCCGCCCTCTACCGCGAGCAGTTCGCGGACACCGCCGAGGAGGACGAGGCGCTGGGCGCGTTCGCGCCGGGACTCGCGACGGAATAGCGCAGCTCCG
>Ga0265293_10009765_pt1 | contig 13664 bp, 15 predicted proteins | sample Munlanlewell138R_FD_192505 | JGI IMG/M metagenome (GOLD analysis project Ga0265293, IMG submission 192505) | Leachate microbial communities from a municipal landfill in Southern Ontario, Canada - Leachate well 138R | ecosystem: Engineered > Solid waste > Landfill > Unclassified | place: Canada...
CCTCACCGCCTTCAATATCGAGCGTTTAGCCGTTTCGCTTGGCCTGGCGCTGCTGGCCACGTTCATCTGCGTGCTAGTGGCCGTGCCGTTCACCTATCTGCTCACGCGCCTGCCGCGCCGCCGGCAAGCGCCCTATCTCGTGCTGGTGCTGGCTACCCTGTCGCTCTCTGAAGTGGTGGCCGCGTTCGCGTGGAGCCTGCTGCTCTCGCGCACCAGCGGTATCTCTAACCTGTTCGTGCGTTTAGGCCTGATGGAGAGCCCCGTGTCGTGGAGCCCGGGCTTCGTGGCCGTGCTGCTCGGGTTCGTGTTCATAGCCCTGCCGCTGACTATCTTGCTCCTGTACCCGCCAGTCTCAAGGCTGGATAACGAGCTGGTGGAGGCCGCCGGCACCATGGGCGCCGGCCCGTTCCTGGCGTTCCGCACGGTGGTCATCCCGGTGCTGCGTCGTGCTATCGCCGGTTCGTCCGCGTTGGTGTTCATCTTCGTGCTAGGCGCCTACGTGGTGCCGCAGACGCTGGGCAGGCCCGCGCAGTGGACGTTGCCGGTGCACATAACCGACCAAGCCATCCTGAAGTCGAACCTGCCGCTGGGCGCCGCTTTGGCCATGGTGCTGCTGGTGGCGAGCTCGGTGGTGGCGCTGATCATATTGGCGCTGGGTGGGCGAGAGAGGCGGGCGCAATGAGCCGCCCGGCTGCCGTGCCTGCGCCCCGGGCCGCTCGCCCGCTGCGTCACCTGGCGTGGCTGCGGCGCGCGTTCATGCTGCTGGTGCCCCTTTACTTACTGGCGCCCATCGTCATCATCCTGGGCGTGTCATTAAACGAGCGCAAGGTGCTGTTCTTCCCGCCTGAAGGATTGTCGCTAGCGTGGTACCGGGAGTTCTTCGTGGACCCGGCGTGGTCGCAGCCGGCCATCAACTCGCTCGTCATAGCGCTCTTCGCGGGGCTGGTGGCCATCTCCATAGCGTTGCCGCTGGCGTACACCGCCTGGCGCTACCGCCTGCGGTACGCCAACTTGCTCATGGGCTTGGGTTTGGCGCCGTTCGCTTTGCCGCCCGTCATTACGGCGCTCGGGGCGCTGGTGCTGTGGATTCTGCTGCAGAGCTACGGCAAGCCGTACTCGGTGGTGCTCTCGCACGGGGTGTTCCTCACCACGCTGCCGCTGGCCACCATCACACTGGGCCTGCAGACGCTGAAGCCCGAGCTAGTGGAGGCGGCCCGCACCATGGGCGCCGCGGGCGGCACAGTGTTCCGCACGGTCATACTGCCGCACATCCGGCCGTACGTCATAGCCGGGTTCACGTTCGCGTTCGTGCTGTCCTTGAACGAGTACATCATCGCGTACATGACCGTGGGCTTCACGGTCGAGACGCTGCCCGTGAAGATCTTCAACAGCTTGCGCTACGGCTACAGCCCCGTCATGGCGGCCATTTCGTTCCTGTTCTTCCTGGTAGCGGTGGTGCTGTTCGGCATCGTGGGGCGGGTGGGCGACCTGCCGCGGTTGCTGGGGGCGGACGCACCGGAGTAGAAGTTGTTCGGGAGGGTTCGAGAGCATTTGCGATTGATGCTGCGAAAATGTACAAGTTAGCCATGACTGAGGTGTCTGCAACGACCGCTCGCCAGAGGTGGGCCGAAACACTTGACACAGCCAAGGTCGAGCCCGTGCGCATAACCAGCCATGGCCGCGAGGTGGCTGTTCTCATGAGTGTTGACTTGGCTGACAGGGCGTTGGCTGCGCTTGTGGACGCTCTCGACATCGAGGCGGCCGACGCCGCGCTCGCCGACCCTGCTCCGCGGATCTCGCTCGAGGAGCTTGCGCGCGAGTTAGGGATTCCCGTAGATGACGCGACGCTTCAGCGTTGAGTCCAACAATCGATCGCCATATTGACAGATACGCGTGTCATTGACAACAAGAAATGTAAGGCATATGATTTGAAGCATGGAGCCTAGCCCTCTCCAACCCGGATCGCTTCAGCAGCACGAGGAATCAATCTTCGGCCTGCAGGAGCTGGTAGACGTGGCTAACGGCCTACTGCCCGCCTACCTCCCGAAGGACGCCGCTGGTCGCGCAGCCGACGACGTCAACCCACGGCTGGTGCGCTTCTACACCACCGAAGGGCTGATACCGGAACCGCATAAGGAAGGAAGGGAGGCACGGTACGTATACGACCACCTCCTAGCCCTGCTCCTCGTGCGGAAACTCATGGCCGAAGGCTTCGGCAGCGCCGCCATCCGCAAAGCGCTTAGCGGTCGGCAGCGTTCCGAGCTGGAGGCGCTACTTCAGGACGAAGTTCGCATCGAGCTGGCGCCCAGCCAGTCTGTAGCGCAGGCTGGGGAGGGCGTGCCTGGTGCGCCGACCTCCGCACCTACTCCCGCACCGACCTCCAGCGCCGCGTCGCCTGCGGCGGCTACGTCCAAGGCGGACTTCCTTAGACAGGTGCGGGCCCGCGCCGGGCTAGGGACTGAGGCTGCGGAACCGCTGGGGTACGTGGTCGGAGGATCGTCACCCCGGGGCCGCCCGCACGAGCAGCGCCTGGGGGCTCCGCTAAGCGAACCCGTAGTTCGCGAGAAGAGCCAGACCCACCAGCGGGGCGCGCTGGGTGAGCCAGATGCTTCTGCTCACGCGGAGCCCTCCGCCTGGATCCCGTACCGGCCGGCGCCACCAGGCGTGGGTGCGGCCTGGTACCGCCTCCTCGTCCACGACGGACTAGAGCTCTCGGTCCGGGACGACTTCACCTGGCCCGCCAACCACGTAGCCGAAGAGCAACTCTTGCAGCAGATGCGGGTGGCCCTGCTGCAGCTCGAGCAGGCCCGTAAGAAACAGAGGTCGTAGGCGCTCATGGACATGGACCCCAGTCACTAGGCCCTTTCACTAACTTCAACGAGCAGCACACGTAGACCACCGGGGAGTGACCCATGACGGGCTCACCCACGGGCGGCTCACCGGACCACCGGTGAGGGGAGACCTCACGCGCTTTTCAGGCGCGAGTCCTTAAGGGGGACGACATGACACAGCAACCGAACGGCACCGAACCCACCCCGAACGCGGCGACTACGTTGCCGCAGCCCACCATCACTGTTGTGCCGGCAAAGCCCGGCCTGCCCGCAGCGGGCGGCAAGCTCGACCTGTTGGTCACTGTCGATGTCGACCTGCCTGCCGTTGAAGTGGACCGCAAGCCGCTGAACCTCGCCCTCGTCATCGACCGTTCCGGCTCCATGAGTGGGCGGCCCCTCCAGGCTGCTAAGGCTGCCGCGCAGACCGCCGTGGGCATGCTTGTGCCCGGCGACTGGGTGTCGGTGGTTACGTTCGAGTCGGGCGTGAGCGTGGTGCAGCCGCTGGTGCAGGTGACCGCAGATCGCAGGGCCATAGTGAACGCCATCGAACAGGTCCGCGAGGGTGGCTCGACCAACTTCTTCGGCGGTTGGGCAGAGGGGCTTTCGCAGGCGCTCGCTTGCCCGGACCCTAACGCGGTCACGCGCGTGGTGCTCCTTAGCGACGGCATGGCCAACGTGGGGATCACGGATCCAGCGGCCATCGCCGCCGACGTCACGCAAGCGTCCGGTCACGGGGTGACCACCACCAGCATGGGTCTGGGCTCCAGTACGACGAGCACCTGCTGCGCATGATCGCAGACGCGGGCCGCGGCAACTACGTGTTCCTGAGCGACCACGAGGTCGTGGTGGCCGCGTTCCAGACCGAGGTGGCGGGGCTTAGTTCGCTGCGTGGCCGGCAGCTGTTCTTGTCCGCTACTCCCGCCGGTTCGGCCGCCCTCGGCTTTGCGTCGCCGGACGTTACCGCCGCCTCGGGTCTGCGGGTGGGAGCCGGCGGCGTTCACCTGCCGGACCTGGTCGCTGGTTTGCCCGTCGACCTGCTGATAACGCTCGACGTGCAGGCTGGCGACTTCGGTGTCGGGCTGCAACTGAGCTGGAGCGACGTCCTAACCGGGCGGATGGAGACGCTCGAGCAACCACTCGACCTGCCGCGCTTGAGCGCGGAGGAGTGGGCCGCAGCTGACGTGAACGACAAGGTGGCTCTCGAGCGGCTGCTACTAGAGATTGCCGCCACCAAGCGGCGGGTAGGCGAAGCCGCGCGTGCGCGCGATCTGCAGCAGGCTCAGCTGGAGGTCGAGGCGGCCTTCAAGATCGTGCTGCAATTGCCCTTGGGCGAGGAGCGCAGCCGCGAAGAGGCCGAACTGGCCCAGTTGAAGCGCCGCTTGGCGCAGCGGGACCACGAGATGACGGCGCGCTACTCCTCGCACTTCATGATGCAGAGGGCGCGCGGCGTCTCCGAAGAGAAGATGGCCTTCATGCGGGAGCGTGAGGAGGAGCTGCGCAGGCTGAAGTTCGGTGCCAGCCAGACGGGTACGGGTGGACCGTCGGGTAGGAGCGTTCCCTTTGCAGGTGCGGGCCCTACTGGTGGCCGCAACCTGCCGGACGCGAGGAACGAGGTGCTGGTGGAACTCAGTGTGCAGGGTGCTGGCGGCCCTGTGCGGGTGCAGGTGGTGCGCGGCCGGATAGAGGAGCAGGGCGTGGACGCCATAGTGAACTCGGGCTCGCGCAGCCTGATCATGGCTAGCGGGGTCACGGGCGCCATCGCCCGCGCTGGCGGCCCGGAACTGCGCAGCGCCATGCAGGCCGCGCCCCGCATGCAGTACGGCGAGGCCGTGTTCACGCACGGGTTCGACCTGCCAGCCAAGTACGTCGTTCACACCGCCGCGCAGCCCTACAACAGGGACGGGAGCTCCGAGTCGGTGCTCAAGCTCTGCTATAACTCCGCGTACACCCTAGCGGCGCGCCTGGGCGCCAAGTCGGTAGCGCTGCCTGCCATCGGCGCCGGTAATCACGGGTTCCCGCCCCAGGTCGCTGCCCACGCGGCCGCGGAGGTGACCGGCCTGTGGGCCCGCAAGCTCGGTCAGTTCCAACTCATCAGGTTCGTGGTGCAGGAACAGCCCACGGCCGACGCGTTCGTTCAGGCGTTCATGCAGTGGGAGGGGCGTCGGCCCGTTAGCGTCAGCTGAGCGCTGGGCGAGCCACCGGCGTCCGTCTAGTTTGCCCGGAGCTTCCCACACTCCGGGCAAACTGTTTTCTCCTGAAGAGGCCCGATTATCTTTTGTTGGTCTCTCGGTTGTTGTTGCGCTCAGGCCAGCCGCCTACTCGGCGAGCACGGTCGAGTAGTCCAGCTCCAACGTGCTGGTGTCATCGGCGCAAGCGAGCACGTAACTGGCCAGTTCCTCCGGGGTCTGCACTTGACCCCATCGGTTCGAGCGCAGGTCCAGGTCGATGGCCGCGCCATTGAGCGCCGCCACCTCAGCCGCAGCGGGCATGTAAGTGATGGGGAAGTCAAAGCTATTGTTGGTGATTGCGCCCGTGAACTCGTGGCCGTCGGAGTAAAGCCGTAAAGCCCGGCCGAGGTTACTGAACTTGTTGTTCCATACGGTTAGCTCCGTTGTGGCGTTGGCCACCACGTCCATGGCCAGCCACCCCGCTGAGGGGGCACCTCTTGCATGAACTGGTTGCCGGTTACAGCGACCCTGCCGCTGGTGGTCAGTTCCAGGAGGGCTCCGTCTACCGACGGCGCGGTAACGCTGTTGTTCGTGACCGTGGTCTCGCCGCCTTCGTTGGTCAGGAAGAGGCGGATGTTGGTGGAGGTCAGTTCGTTGTTGCCTATCGTGAGGGCGCCGGCTGAGCCGAAACTGAGCGTTTCCGTGACGTCGACTAAGTTGCCAGTGAATTCGGTAATGGTCCCGCGAGCGCTATCACTAACGTTCATGTGGGCACCGGGTCCGGTGATCAGGAAGTCGTTGTCGTGCACCATGAACTCGCCAACCTCGGTACCACTGCACTCAAGGTAGACGGACGGGTAACCTTCGTTCGACGAGACCTCGAACCGGTTGGCAGCAACGTCACAAAGTGGTGTGCCGGAACTTTGCGACCTGATCTGCACGCGGGCGTAACTGAGGGCGGCAGCGTAGACGTCGTTGTCGCTGAACCTGAAAGAGGGGGCGGTGGCTTCTGCCGGACCCTCGATCTCGCTTCGTTACCCTGGATTGTCACCCCGGAAGCGTTTATAGGGGTGACTTCTACCAGGCTACGAGCGTACATCGTCTTATTGTCAAGTATTTCTAGGGCGCCAAACTGGATGCCGATTTCGATGTTGCCCCTGCCCACACTTTCTGACTCTGCACCCAGCGCCTCCACCACGCTAGTGCTGAGGTGTAGCGTCTTAAGTGCTGGGGGCCCGTGTACGGCGCCAGACCCGGCGAATAGCTGCACGATTCCGTTCGTGACTCGTAGCGTGGAGCCCTTTACGGTTACCTCGAGTGCGGCTGTCACCGTGATCATCGACTCACCCACGAAACTGGACGATTCTATGACCGTAGCGCCGGACCAAGAGTCTGCCACGGCCTCGAAGGCCTCGACCGTACTGCCGCTGACGTTTACGCCCTGCAGGCCCAGCAGAACGGCGTCCCCGTCTGCTCTCACGTAGCTGGCGTTAAGCGTCAGAGCGCCCGGTAGGGGAGAGACGTGATACCAGTCGCCGTCGCCGAAGCTACCGGCTGTTAGGTCGACCCGCTCGAAGGTCACAGCTGTAGGTACCCAACTGGGATCCAACGGCTGCGTATCGGGTAGGGCCGCCAGATAGTCGGCAGTAGCAACGCTGAGTGTCAGGTCGTTCAGGCTGGCGCTCGGTGCAAGGCCAACAACTATCTGCAAGTCGCCGAGATCCAGCTGCGTTCCTTCCAGTGAACCGTAGAGGTGCATGCCGTCAAATGTCAGCGGCGCCCCGACCGAATCGAGGGTTCCTGGCGGTAGCAACACGTGCGAACCAGCCGCATGAGCATCAAGGAACTCTTGTAGGTCGGTTCCTATGCCAGTGAAATGGCTGCCCAGGAACAGCTCCGCCTGCGCCTCGCCGGCGCTGGTGACGCTGAGAGCGAGCGGCTGCCACGCCGCCTCTAACCCCGCCGGCACGACTACCTCTATACGTTCGTCGCTCTACGAAAGCGTGGGAGCGCTCACCGTACCGATGTTTACTGTGCCTGATTCGCCGAAACCGGTTCCGGTGATGACCACGCTCTGACCGGCGGTGGCGGCGCGCGGCTGGACGGACGCGATGGTGGGCGCCGCCAGGTCCGGTTTCTTCTCGTCTGGGGCCGCGGTGCCGCATGCCGTCAGCAGCAAGGCGGCGCCCAGGACGAGGGCAAGATGGATGTGTTTCCAGGTGCGTGCGCTCATGTGATCCTCCAGGCGGAACGTGACGGTGCTGTCTTCCTGGCCATCAGCTTGAAGAAAGTGGCGTCACACGGGCGTTATGCGCCGCCAACGTGTCCGGCTGGGTGCGAGCGCAGTTGGACTGGTTTCAGTCGAATAGACTCACTAGGATTGAGGAGGTCGAGGTGAAGAAGGTCAGCATGCGCGAAGCCAAGACGCACCTGTCTCGGCTTGTGAAAGAAGAGTTCGCCATCACCGTCAACGGTAGGCCCGTTGCGCATGTCCAGCCGCTCGGCGGCGCGGCGGCGGGCCGGGTCGGATTCCTGCCTGAAGCGCTGGCGAAGGAAACGCTGGTGCCTGACGACTTCAACTCAATGGGGGCCAGGCAGATAGCTGAGTTGTTTGGCGCTAATCGGTAGGGCAGCAATCCGAGGAACTAAGGTTACAAACCAGGTGGGCACCGCGGAATGCACGTTTACTCAAAGGGCCGGCCCGGACCTTCGTGTTGGCTCCGGGCCGGCCCTTGCTGCTTAGGGAAGCGGTTTCTGAAACCTACCTGAGGTCACCCGATGCGACCCGCAGGGTGCAACTGAATGTGTTCAGCGCAGCGTGGAGCACTGGCCGTCGTAATCGCCGTGCACGGTGTTGCCGCTGCCGGTGGGGGCGGGCACGTTGCTCTCGCACTGCAGATTGCCGAGGATCTCGTTGTTGTTGATGGTCACGCCGCCCGTGTTCTCCTTGGGCTGCACGTCGCCGTACACGCGGTTGTTGTTGATGGTGACCATGCCGGTGTTCTTCTCGGGCTGGATGTTGCCGTCGACCTGCACGCTTACCACCGTGACGGTGCCGTTACGCTCGGGCTGGATGTCGGAGGTGCTGCCACCCGTGACCACCAGGCTGGCGGTGCGCCAAGTCTGCACGTTGCCGTTCAGCTGCACGTCCTCGATGTCGATCAGTGTGGCGCGTTCGGCTTGCACGTTGCCGTTGATGGAGGTGCCGGTAGCCACGTACTTGGCGTTCGGGTACACGAGGACGTTGCCGTCGACGTGGCCGCCGGTGGCGTCAACGCGGGCGCCTGGGGCGAGTATCAGGTTGCCATTGATGGTGACGTTATTGAAGGTGCAGACCAGGTCCTTAGGTACGGTCACGTCGTCATCGAAGCTGCGGTTCTCGACCACGCAGGAGTCTCCGCCTTCCGCCGGGTTGGTGCCGTCCGTGATCGTGGATGGCAGGTGCTCCAGCGGACCGCCGGGGATCTGCGTTTGCGCAGCAGAGCTACAGGCGGCGAGCACCAGCGCCAGGAGCGCTGCGGCCAGCAGCCGGCCCACGGCCACCACGCGCGTGCTGGCGGGCGAGCCTGCCGGCCTGCGGATGCTGTTCCCAATTACTGAGTTGTTGCTCATGTCCATCCTCCTGACTTGAGTGTCGGTCAGGAAGCTGAAGTGAATCTTAAGGCGGGCCCTCAGGCGGACAGCACCGGGGGCTGCCCGTCCGCGTCGCCCCGCATCACGTTGTCGCGGCCCGAGTGGCGGATCCGCACGGGATATCTCCGGGTCCTATACCGAATCCAAGACCAGGTGCTAACGATCGTTGTTGTGGCTGCGGGTCACCGCAAGGACGTATACCGCTGAACCCGCCAGCAGCTAAGAAGCACGCCTCGTTAGTAGGCGTCGCTACCCGTTCTTCGCGGCTTTACGTGCTTCGGTCCTAAGCGCCACGGGCCGGACCGCGGTCAGGTCCAGCTTGGCGGCCCCCACGAAGCGTTGCAGGTTCCCTAACCCGTGCCCGAAGGCGGTCGCGAACCCTGCGTCCTTGCCGGTAGCCCGTTCCTCGAGCCAGAACCCGAGCACCTGCAGCGTGTTCGTGGCGCGGTCCAGCTTGAGGTCCGAGCGCGCCACCAGCGAGTCGCCCCACAGGATCGGCAGCACGTAGTAGCCCCAGATGCGCTTCTCTACCGGCTTGTAGACCTCCCACACGTAATCGAAACCGAACAGCTTGGCGGAACGACCCCGCGCTGAAACCGGGTCGAGCGGAGCCAGGAACGTGACGGCTTCCTCGGTGGTCTCGCCTAACGGCCGCCAGGCCGCCGGCACGCGCCCCAGCATGAGCTCCTCCAAAAGCGGCATGTCGGAGCTCAGAATGTACTGCTTGCCGCGCTGACCCTCCACCGCCAACTCGCGAAGTTCGCCGCCTTCTGCTAACTCCTGCAGGAGAGCGCGGGCGGGGCCCGCCTTGTACGCGCCCGGCACGGGGTAAGTGCCCTGGTCGTTGCGAATGCCGTTGAAGGCCACGTTCTTGAGCATCATGAAACGCTCGGTGTCGTGAGCGGGGGCCTCGTAGATGAACTCGGTGGGCGCGATCCGTTCGGTGAGGTCGTACACGCGCTCGAAGCGGTTGCGGTCATGGATCATGACGTCGCCCATGCGCCACAGGTTGTATAGGGCCACGGCGCTGTCCTTGCGGCCGCGGTAGCTGTTTACTCGCTTGCGCGAGCTCATGTCGAAGTCGCGGTTCGAAAGCGGGCCCTCTTCCCTAAGCGCCGTGCGCATCTCGTCCAGCAAGCCGGGGTGATCCTTGAGCCAAGCCGACATCGCGGGGTCCTTCACGCTGTCGACCATGTAGCGGCGGAAGTACGGCAGTTCCTCCATAGGGCGCACGGCCAACCAGCCGCCCCAATCGAAGAAGCGCCGCCGCCCGTACGCTTGGTGCTGCCACGCCTCGGGCTCGTAACCCGCCACGCGGGCGTGCAGCATGAGGTCCTGGCTGCGCGCCGTGATGTTGAGAGGGTCTAGCTGCAGGTGCTCAACGGCGCGCATGGCTTGCTCCACGCCCTCGGGGCCACTCCAGCGCCTGCCGGGCCATAGGCCCTGCCGGCCCAGAACGAAGCGGCGCGCCACCTGGGCGGGTACGGTCAGCTGCTCTTTCGGCACCAGAGCACTATAGAATCCCAGCCGCTCGTTCGTGCGCTTGAGGCTTGTCGGGCACAGCCGAAAGCTCGACGATTCCGGTACTTCCGTCCCTCAGGGGGCGGCCGTGGCAGGTCCTATGCTGAGGTAACCCGGTGCGCGGGCCTTGCGCGACGCTCCGAACCCCTATCTCCTCGCTGCGAAGCAATGGGCCCCAAGCACCGGGGTGTAATCGTGCCGGACGTCTCTTGCTGGTCCGGCGCCGGAAGGGGTTATTTGTGGCACGTTTCGATGGCAAAGTAGCGATAGTCACAGGTGGGGCCAGCGGTATCGGCCTCGCAACCGTAGAGCGTATGGCGGCCGAAGGCGGCATCGTCGTGGTTGCCGACGTTCAGGACGATAAGGGCAAAGCGGTCGCGGAGCGCCTGACTGGTGAGGGTTACAAGGTTAGCTACAAGCACCTCGACGTAACCAGCGAGTCCGGCTGGGAGAACGTGGTCGCCGAGGTGGTTAGCGAGCACGGCAAGCTCAACATCCTCGTCAACAACGCCGGCATCGGCGATAACGAACCCATAGAGGTCACCACCAAGGAGATGTGGGACAAGGTAGTGGCCGTGACCCAGACCTCCGTGTTCCTGGGTACAAAGGCTGCGGGTGAGGCGCTGAAGGCGTCTGGCAACGGCTCCGTGGTGAACACCAGCTCCATGTTCGGCATCATCGGTGGTTTCGGCACCGCTCCCGCTTACCACGCTGCTAAGGGCGCCGTGCGGCTCCTCACCAAGAGCACCGCGCTGGGCTGGGCAAAGCAGGGCGTGCGCGTGAACTCGGTGCACCCGGGCTTCATCCAGACGCCCATCCTGGGTGAGACCGACCAGCAGATGCTCGCCGACATCACCCCCATGGGCCGCATCGGCCAGCCGGAGGAGATGGCGGCCGTCATCTGCTTCCTGGCTTCCGACCAGGCCTCGTTCGTGACAGGTGCCGAGTTCGTGGCGGACGGCGGCTACACGGCGGCGTAAGCCGTTCTAGCGGAACGGTAACCGAGGCGCGCCCCGCGGTACTGGGGCGCGCCTCCTTCGTGCCTGGCCGGCCGTCGTGCGTCTCGCGCTCGCCTCGTTTCGAATGCTTGTCGGGTCTGAGCCCGGCCGCGTGGCGGCGGCGTGACAGACTCGACTCCTATGAGCAAACGGATCGGCTTCCTATCTTTCGGCCACTGGAACCCGTCGCCTCACTCGGGTACCCGCTCGGCCTCCGACGCTTTGCTGCAGTCCATCGACCTGGCTGTGGCGGTGGAGGAGCTCGGCGGCGACGGCGCGTACTTCCGCGTGCACCACTTCGCTCGGCAGCTCGGTTCGCCCTTCCCGCTGCTAGCGGCCATAGGCGCGCGCACCAAGCGCATCGAGATCGGCACCGCCGTTATCGACATGCGTTACGAGAACCCCATGTACATGGCCGAGGACGCGGGCGCAGCGGACCTCATAGCCGGTGGGAGGTTACAGCTAGGTATCAGTCGTGGTTCTCCCGAGCAGGTAATGGACGGTTGGCGTTACTTCGGTTACCAGCCGGAGGAGGGCAAGACCGATGCCGACATGGCTCGGCACCACACGGAGGTCTTCCTGGACGTCATCCGCGGGGAAGGCTTCGCGCAGCCCAGCCCCACGCCCATGTTCCCCAACCCGCCCGGGCTGCTGCGGATCGAGCCGTACTCGCCTGGGTTAAGGGAGCGCATCTGGTGGGGTGCCGGCTCTAACGCCACTGCCCAGTGGGCGGGCCGGCTCGGCATGCACCTCCAGAGTTCCACCCTCAAGTTCGACGAGACCGGCGAGCCGTTCCACGTGCAGCAGGCGCAGCAGATCCGCCTGTTCAGGGAAGCGTGGCGCGCGGCGGGCCACCCGGGCGAGCCGCGCGTTAGCGTGAGCCGCAGCATCTTCCCCCTCGTAACCGACGCCGACCGGGCCTACTTCGGGCGGGGCCAGAACGAACAAGATCAGGTGGGTTACATAGACGAGCAGACGCGGGCGATCTTCGGGCGCAGTTACGCCGCCGAGCCTGACGCGCTGGTGGCTCAATTGGCTGAGGACGAGGCCATAGCCGAAGCTGACACGCTGCTGCTGACCGTACCGAACCAGTTAGGGGTGGACTACTGCGCGCATGTGGTGGGCGCCGTGCTAGAGCATGTGGCTCCTGGCCTAGGTTGGCGGTAAGAACGGCTGTTACCGAAAGGGCGCGGGACAAACTCCTCTTCTACCTGGCTTCTCGGCCTGCCACCATGCAGGGTGTGAGCGGGGTGCCGAAGCTCCGCTAGGCACGCGGGTGCGGTTCCAGTTAGCGCTCCCCGCTGAGTCTGACCAGGTCGAGGCCATGGTCGCCGCTGCCGTGAAGGCGTATGGTCGTCTGGACGTGGCCGTTAACAACGCCGCCCTGACCCCAGACGATAAGCCCGCCCACGAGTTCGATGAGGATTACTGGGATCGCCTCATGGACGTGGACCTTAAGGGCACCGCCCTCTGCCTGAAGTACGAACTGCGCCAGCTGCGCGAGCAGGGCCACGGCGGCTCGATCGTTAACATCTCGTCCGTGTCGGGGTTCCGGCCGCAACCGAACAACCTGGCTTACGTGGCCGCTAATCACGGCGTGAACGGCCTCTCGAAGGTTGCGGCGCTGGAGAACGGCGCGCTCAACATCCGCGTGAACACTGTGGCGCCGGGCGCCATCGACACGCCCATGTTGCGTGCGGCGCTGGAGCAGTTCGGGTTGGACCCGGAAGCGTACGCCCCGCAGCTCAGCCTCCTGAACCGCTTCGCCAACGCCGACGAGGTGGCGCAGGCCAGTCTGTGGCTGGCGTCCGATGCTTCCTCTTACGTGACCGGCACGGTCATACACGTCGACGCCGGGTACGTTCAGGGCCGCTGACCTACCGTCCTTAGGCTCAGGTCCGGGCTCTGTAGGCGGCCGCCTACCGGTGCCAGGTACTTACCCGCGCCCCAGTAACAGGGGCGCGGGTTTATGTTGGGGTCGTGAAACCAGCACCCGCGACCGTGGCACCCGCGACCGTGGCAACGGCGACCGTGGCACCCGAGGACCTGGCGTCCGAGGCCCTGGCACCCGAGGCCCTGGCACCCGAGGCCCCGGCATCCGAGTCCTTGACACCCGCTGGCTCCGCCTGGCTAGAAACGCCTCTGGGGCCCATGCTGGCGGTGGCCAGCGACAGCGCCTTACTGCTGCTGGAGTTCGAGACCCGGCGCGGCCTGGCGGAATCCCTCGAGCGGCTCGGCAAGAGGTACCGCATCGGCGCCGTGCGCCCCGCTCCGATAGCCAGCATCGAACGCGAGCTGGCGGCTTACTTCGCGGGCGAACTGCGCGAGTTCAACACGCCGCTCGAGCTTCACGGCACGCCGTTCCAAGTAGGCGTATGGCGTGAGCTGCAGCGTGTGCCGGCGGGCGCGACCGTCTCGTACCTCGAGCTCGCTACGGCGGTCGGTAACCCGCGCGGCGTGCGGGCCGTGGCGCAAGCGAACGGCGCCAACCGGCTGGCGGTCGTAGTGCCATG
>Ga0265293_10009766_pt1 | contig 13663 bp, 8 predicted proteins | sample Munlanlewell138R_FD_192505 | JGI IMG/M metagenome (GOLD analysis project Ga0265293, IMG submission 192505) | Leachate microbial communities from a municipal landfill in Southern Ontario, Canada - Leachate well 138R | ecosystem: Engineered > Solid waste > Landfill > Unclassified | place: Canada...
TACATTAAAATAGCAATAGCTATAGGCAAAATAAGTAAAGGATCACCCTTTGATAAATCAGCTATCCACAAAAACGGTGTTTTCCTAAGTTCTACAGCAATTCTTATGGTGTTATACAGCGCTATCAAAACGGGAAGCTGTAATAACAAAGGCAAACAGCCCCCTAAAGGGTTAACATTATTTTTTTGGTAAAGCTTTAGTATCTCTTCATTAAGTTTTTGAGGATTGTCTTTGAATCGATCTTTTAAATCTTGAACCTTTGGCGCAATTTTTTGCATGGCAGCCATCGACTTCGTCTGTTTTAAGGTGAGCGGATAGAGAACTATTCTCACGACTATTGTCAAGAGTATAATTGCCAAACCGTAATTTGGAAACAGAGAATAGAAAAACTGTAAAATACGCATTAACATAGTGCTCAAAAAGCCATATTCCGAAACAGTCGGGCGATTAACCTTCATCAGTTCGTCAAGAATCATTGGCCCTGCGTAAACTTTGAACGAAAGGCTTCGAGAATCATTCGGCTCAAGAGCAAACATAGGAAGCACACAATTCATCAAATGTCCTCTGTGCTTAATCTTCTTTCCGTCTTTTTCGCCTTGGACATCAAAAGCGACGGCGTTTACCTTTACTTGAGGAACAGCGCTTTCAATTAACACGCAAAAATATTGGTCTCTTATGCCAACACCATTTAAAGCCCCGGCAACTAAGCCGGCCGAATTTAGCTTAGTAAAATCCGAAAAAGATTGAACATTGCCGCTTGCTTCTAATCCCAATAGGGTTGAAGGTCCGAATGGATCCATGAAAAGGCCGGGACCGAACGACATCTTAACACTGCCGTTGGTTTCATCACCGATAACGGTTTTTCTGTCATTTAAGTTCGTGACAATATACTCTGCATCAAAAAAATAATTTTTTAAAGAAAAAGTAAATCTCTTTACAAGCGAAATGCTCTCTTGACCGTCTTTGGGAGGCGGAATATTTGCTATAGCACGAATAACTACAGAATTCAGCTGCTCATCTTCAACTTCTATTTTATAGCCGGAACTGAAGTCGACACCGACTATGTCTGCAGTAAAAGGCTTTAAGAAGTTTTCTTCTAGTTTCACACCCTGATCTTGAAGAGTTGAAGGCAAAATATTTTCTTCAAAATTAGAGCCTTTCAAATAATATACCGATGGACTTCCTGTTTTACTTGAAATGACTACTCTCAGAAGATCTGTTTCGACTGTTACATCTTTAAGACCGTCGTTGTCTAAGTCGTCTAAGGAAGTTGTCAATATGGATTGATTGCCGGTTTGAAGTTGAGCAAAAGCAGAAATTTCAAGAAAAAAACAAAAAAACAGCAAAAGAAACGAGCAGAATAAACTGCTCGTCTTAGACTTAACGCGAAATATATTCATTCGATGGTTGTCTCCGAAATTCTAGATCAAAATTTTTATTTAACAGGGTCATCCCCGCCCTCACTAAATGGATTACACCTGCATATGCGCCAAAAACCCATTATTCCACCTTTAACCAGCCCATACTTAACAATTGCATCGTATGTGTAATGGGAACATGACGGGCTAAATCTACAAACGTTACCTAACAATGGGGAAACCCACTTTTGATACAAGCGAATTAGAGCCAAACCCAAGTTGGCAGGCAACGAAAACATGCCTTTCAAAATCATATAGCCTTCACCGACATTTGTCCTTGGACATTTTTTCAAAAGCCCAATCACAAGCCAACTTCAGCCTTGCGTAAGACAATTCGGCACATTTAGTGCTTACCCCAAAAACCACTTCTGTCATTTCAGGTAAAGAGTCACTTGTTCGAACTATCTCTTTTAAACGACGACGCACCTTATTTCGTTCTACCGCCTTGCCAAATCTTTTAGGAACAGAAATAGCGAATCGAAAAACGAGTCCGGCGGTTTTACGATAATAAAATACCAGCCCATTCCGAAACACACGGGTTTTTGCTGAATAAACTCGTCTAAATTCGGAATGAGCTCGCAATGTTGAGCGAAAAACGCTCATGGGTTTGCTCAGACTGTCAATTTTTTTCGACCACGTAGTCTGCGACGTTTTAGAACGTTGCGACCGGAGGTAGTAGACATTCTTTTTCTGAAACCGTGTGTTTTTGCACGTTTACGTTTGTTAGGGTTATAAGTAAAGCTCATGGGTCATCTCCTGAGAATAAAGTCCTAATATAGGTGATTCAGGATATAGTAAAATTTCAATTTTGTCAAGTGATGTACATTAAAAACAAGAAAAAGAATTTTTAAATAATTGTTTTTTTTATTCTCTTATATATGATAGAATCTCAGAGCAAATATAATATAATGCTTGGCAACAAGCTTTTGGAAAGGAAATTATTTTGAACAAAAAAAATGAAATCTCGTATTTTAAAGTTCCGTCAGCCTGGGACAAACTCCCGGCCTCTGAAAACGCAACGCTCGAAAAAAGAAACAATGAGTATCTTAAATTTATCAGCGAGTGCAAAACCGAGAGGGCCACAATAAACTATCTTAAAAAACTGGCCGATAAAGAAGGATTTAAAATGTTGCCTGAACTCGGAAAAGGCAAAAAACTGAAATCCGGCTCAAAAGTTATGTTCATTAATAAAAACCGCGCAATGGGTCTTGCCATAATTGGAAAACGCCCGATAGAAGAAGGTTTTAGAATGGTCGCGGCTCACCTTGACGTGCCAAGAATCGACATTAAAGCCCAACCTCTTTATGAAAAGCAAAATCTTGCACTATTCAAAACACATTATTACGGCGGAATAAAAAAATATCAATGGGTTGCTCTACCTCTATCTTTGCACATATTTGCAGTAGACAAAAACGCCAAAACACTGAGTTTCGTAATTGGTGAAAAACCCGGCGATCCCGTTTTCACAATTAGCGACATAGCACCTCATGTGGGGCACAAAGTCCAACTGGACCAAAGAAAAGCCAATGATACAATAATGGGCGAAGAACTCAATATAATTGTCGGGCACAAACCCGAAGCTATGAGCGGCAAAAAAGACGAACCCGAAGCTCCAAACAGAGTTAAAGCTGCCGTATTGAAACATTTACAAAATGAATTTAATCTCACAGAAGAAGACCTTGCTTGGGCTGAAATAAGAGCCGTACCTGCGATACAACCAAGCGAAGTTGGCTTTGACAAAGCTATTATCGGCGCCTACGGCCATGATGACAGAGCCTGCGTATACGCGGGATTCCAAGCTATAGCAGAAATTAAAAACCCGGAACACACCGCCTGCGTCCTATTCTTAGACAAAGAAGAAATCGGTTCTACCGGACCAAACGGAGCACAATCAGAATTAGTAGTTGATTTATTAGCCCAGTTAACTGAAGCAACTTGTGGCGACAGCTCTTATGCAACCATCAGAAGAGCGATTTGCGAAACACAAGTGCTTTCTGCCGACACTAACGCTCCCATGGACCCAACCTTTGAATCTGTAAACGACCCCATGAACGCGGGTGTTCTCGGAAAAGGCGTATGGGTAACAAAACATTCGGGTAAAGGCGGCAAAGCCGGAAGCAGTGAAGCTGATATTGAATTTATGGCACTAATCAGAAAAATGCTCACAACCGAGAACATTCCCTACCAATTCGGGGAAATGGGCAAAGTTGACGAAGGCGGCGGCGGCACAGTAGCATACATGCTCGCAAACAATAACATGCATGTCATTGACCTTTGCTTACCTACACTGAGTCTGCATTCGCCTTTTGAACTAATTTCCAAAGTTGACTATCACTACTCTGTAAGCGCATACAAAGCTTTCATGCAAAACCATTACTGACAAAAATAAAAGGGCTTAATTCGCAAGAACTAAGCCCTTTTATATTTTATTATGAAGGATTCATAATTTGGACGCAGAAACTCTTGAAAAACTTATCAAAAACGGCAAACCGGCCAATCCTGTTTATATTTTTGGCGGGCCCGAAGTTTTTTTAAAAAACAAAATGTTTGCGCTTATGATAAACAAACTTGTTCCGCCCGAAGAGAGACAAGAGAACGTATTCAAATGCATTTGCAGCGGAAAAGTAAAATCTGAAATTCTCGACTCAATATATGGTTTTTCATTCAATCTAAGTCCTAAATTATTTTACATTCAAGATTTTGAGTCTTTACCGACGAAACAAAGAAAAGAATTTACCGACGCTCTCCACGAAAACGGCATTCCACCTAACACAATAATTATATTTACCAGCTCAGATCAGCGAACATCAAACGAATTAGCCACAAAGTTCAAACAACAAGCTGATAAAATAGACTTTTGGACACCATTTGCAAACAAACTTCCAAGCTGGGTAAAAAGTGAAATGAGCAATCAGGGAGCAGAAATCACCTCTGACGCTGCCGACCTTTTGATAGAGCTTCTTGGCTCAGATCTTTCAATTCTTTATCAAGAAATTACCAAATTAGCTTTGGCAAACAAAGGAAAAATCATAAACTTACCTGAAGTAAAAAAAAGCGTAAGTTATCAAAAACAAAACTCCATTTATGATTTTTTGAACGCTTTCACGTCAAGAGACATCAAATCATCTGTTAAGTCTCTCGAAAGTCTTATAAAAAGAGGAGAAGCGCCTCAAAAACTGTGGTTTATACTATCAAAACAAGTTCGTGAAATCAGACTTTTTCATGACATCAGCAAAGATCGACCCGACATATTGGCCGAAATTAAAAGATATTTGACACAATATTCAGCAATTGCTAATAGAACTGACTATAAATCAAATCAAGAAAAAAAAGAGATATTAGCAACTATCCAAGAAAAATCGGAAGAAATCCCCGAAACAATCGTAAAATCTCTCGGCCTAAGAAACCAAACCAAAATCAAAAGCCTGCATTACGCTTTAAACTTTAAACATTCAGAACTTATAAAACTATGGCCGGAATTACTTAAAACCGACTTGGATATGAAATCCGGCACCACAGACCCCGCAACACTGCTGACTACATTTATTCACAAATCTCTTTCAGCTTAATTTTTTTAAATAAGCGAACTAAAATCATTTACCCGGCAATGTTTTATTATATTATAAAACAACGCCGGGTAAATGGCTAACAAGCATCAGCAAAAACAACCGATAATTAGTTTTGGAGTTTATTTACAGCCTTCATGATGCGGCTGATTTTTCTTGCAGCTGTTTTAGGATGGATATAGTTGTTAGAAGCAGCTTTAGCATATTTACTGCAAACTTCTTTAGTAGCGTTCGCTATTTCCTCTGCAGGCTTTTTGCTTTCAGCAGCGGTAAGGGCTTTCTTGCGAAGAGTTCTGAGTTCTGATTTTACCGTAACGCGAACAAGATGTCGCTTAACGGCTTTACGTGCATTTTTTGCAGCTGATTTTGTATTAGCCATGATATTCACCTTTCATAGTTCAATTTGGAATTTAAATTGTAGCACAAAAAAAAATAAAATTCAACATTCATTTTTAAAAAGTTGTACACAACATAATAAAAAAGCCTAAACATACGTTTAGGCTTTTGCAACTTTTAAGACAAGTTATTTGATTTCATGATAGCTGATCATATATAAATCTTCACTGTAGTTTGCTGTTAAGATTTGACCGTTTGAGGCAATAACCCTTTTACGCGGAGCTGCCGGAGAAAGAACCGGACTGGAAATTATATCGACACTGCCTAGTTTTTTCCCTTCCGGGGTACACTTATAAATTCTCTCGCGATAAATAATTCCGTCGATATCGCATACGATCAAACCGACATAAACATTACCTTTTTCGTCGCATCCGTATACTTCTCCGCCTGAGAACCAAACATCTTTCGAGTGAATCAGTTCATACTCAAACTCGGCAATTTTTACGGTAGAAGTGGCATTGTAATCTTTTTGAATAAAAAGCTCGGCTTTTTTATCAGCGAACTGCAGCCCATAAAGCCCGCCCGCAGTGCTTTCAATTATACTCAAAGTTTGATTCCCGGCATAAATTCCGCGCAACTGCCCAACTTGATCAACACAAACCTTACCTTTTGCAACAGGCAGAGCAACAAGCAATTCGCCTTTTGAATTAAATTCCATTGAAGTAGCGGTTACAAATCCTTTTAGGACATTTTTTATTTCACCGTTTTTGTCAGTTACAAAAATTTCTCCGGAAACATTATTGAAAAATGCAAAGGTATCATTATTGTATACTGCAAAATCCATAATATTAAGGCCCATTTCGGCCAAAACGATCTGATTTTCAACCTTATTATCTTTGCCAAAAAGCTTAAGACGCTTATTAACGGAATCTAAAACCCAAACTTTGTCTTCGGAGACAGGTCTAAAGGTCCAGGGCATACCTTCTGTATAGCGTTCCAGATCTTGCAAAAACCCACCGACTTCGTCTTTTTCATTACCAAAGGGAATTTCATAGAGTAGGCTGGGCATTTGCGCAGCTGCCATATTTTTATGGTATTTTAGATTATTGATCATGATTGGCTTACCGTCATCGGCAGGCTTATCAGCGTCAAACACAGAAGCCCCTCTTTGGCTCATGAACAACCATACGGCAGAAGCTAAGACAACAACAACAATTAACAAAACAATATTTTTTATATTCATAGAATATTTATATCACTTTGTTAAAGGAATTCCAAGTTTTTGAGGATCTACCGCAGTGCCATTGTATTTGATACGCATATGCAAGTGCGAGCCGGTAGTATAAACGCCTGTATTATCTGCTAAAGCCACTTTTTCACCCGCAGAAACTTTGTCTCCGACAGATACCAGTGATTTCAAAAGATGACAATAAAACGATTCATAGCCGTTTGCATATCTGATAATAAGATAATTGCCGCCGCCTGACTCATAACCTGAAGCAGTTACCACTCCGCCGGCTAACGCATTCAACCTTGAGCCGGAAACACATGGCAAATCGACCGCATCATGAAACGATGACCTTACACCTGTTACAGGGTGGGTTCTATATCCGAAAGGTGAACTGATGTACTTTGCGGGAGGTTCATTAGGATAAACCCCACCCCAACCACAACTATCTATAGCTTTTTGCGAGATTATTACACCGGCATCTGTCGATGATGAGGAATTCTGCCAGGGATAAACAACAGGAGTCTTTCCGGCGGGTTTAAAGCCGGTAGAAACATAATTCATATGAATATAGCGTGTTTGACCATTAATAATGGCTTTATACCAAACGCCTTTTTTGCCGACTATGCTAACCGTGTCCCCTGTTCTCAGACTGCTGACTACGGTTTCCCATTCGCCTGTTCTTACATTTAAAGTACTGTTTCCTACTTCAACGGTACCTGTGATGGGGGGATCAAAAACATCCGGATCTGCTTTTGCTTTACTTTCTTCGTCTTTTTTCTCTTCTTCTTCTTTTTCTTTTTCTTTTTTAGCAGCCTCTTTAATACCATCATCGGTTGCCGTAGTTTTAGAGACTTCAGATGAAGTTGAAGACTTTTCTACGCTTACTTCTCCTGCGGAGAAGGGGTTTACAGACTCAGCAGACCAAAGAGTCGGTGTGGACACAAAACATATAAGTAAAACAACAAACAACAACGAATAGATTTTATTCATAAACTACCTCGCTTTTACTTTCGTTCCTGTCAAATTATACTATATAAGTTTTTAAAAGTTTAAATTTTGTTTTATAAATTACAGACTATCGTACAATAATTAACTTTCTTTTGTTATTGAAATGAATTGAATAAAAGTTTATACTTCGAGTCTGTTACCTTACTGATGTATTAAATGGAGTTTTTCACAATTGAAAGTAGATTTTCTAAACGCACTTACCTCACTTGAAGCCTTCAAAGAGTTTTCATATCTTGATGAAAAAGATGTGAGCTTTTTACATACATTTGAGGATTATCGTGGATTTGCAATCAGATTTTATAATGGGGGATCCAATGACCCCTGGAAAGCCTTTAAATTTGGTGCAGTAAAAGATTTGTCGATCGAGGAGCTATGTGATTTTTCAAAACTCCCCTTTTCCTCTGATTATCGTGATTTTGCAAGCAAAAGAATTAATGGTGAATTATGCCGAATTATTATAGTGCCTTTTCACGTTAAGCAATCACATTTGGCAGAGTTGGTAACAGTTGTAACTTTTGACACAAAATTTCCATATGAAGAATGGTGTATTTTTTCAGAACACATGGCGGGGCTTATTTGTTCAAAATACCGATTTCCTCTTCACTTATTGTATTCTGAGCACGATGACCCAGAGAAACTGCTCGTATTTCTTCACGAGATCCAGAGTCTGCTTAACACAAGCAGGATGATTGACGCATTGCCGCCGGGAAACCCGGAAAAGCAATCACGAGAGTGGTTTGAAGACGATTCTCCGGTTCTTATTTCTTTTTTGCAAAAAATTGTTCATGAGTTCAATATCTTGGGTGCATTTATTGTTCAACAAGCTGCTCCGAATTTCTATAACCAAATATCTCTGATAGCTACTGATGACAGCACTGACTATGAACTTGACGTAGCTGATATGCTTGAAGAAATGATGAGCAAAAACCCGATCAATATTAATCCAAAAACTCAAAAACTTGTCATTAAAACCGGGAAACAAGACTTCCCTCCTTCCAAGCCAATTCCTTTAATTTTTTCTTGTCAAGCAGGCGGAGTAACATATGGGCATTTTGGAGTATTAGTTTCGGAAAGGCAAACTCACCGACATATAAACCCCAACTCAAAGTTTATTCCCATGCTTGCAAATCAGCTCGGACTATACTTCAGCCACTTCTACCAGTTACGCAAAGAAGCATTACACGGCAGAATGCTTCAACAGATTAATCAAACATGCAATACCATAAACTCTTCTGTGGACATAGGAGCGATCTTATTCAAATTGGTTGAAAGTCTAAACTATCTTTTTGGTCAATATTCGGGAGCTATTTTGTTGTTTTCAAGAGAAACGGCTGAGCTTGAAGTTGTAAACTTCTTAGGCGACAGAATTCCCGACGGCGTAACCATTGATCCTGTGAGCGCTCTGGGAGCTCCCATACTGGAAGCCATAAAGGAAGGCTCTGTATTCGACAACAGAAATAAAAAATATAATTTACCAATTCGCTATGTTCTTCCATTAGCAACTACTCCGCAAACCACATCTTTCTCTGAGTTTGTACCAATGCACTCTCTGGGCGGCGTTCTGCTCTTTGAATCAGAGAGCAATGCAAGACTAACCGAAGAAGACTTAACCAAGCTTATTCCCATACTGTTAAACGGAATAAGCGCTTCATTGCAGGTAGCATGCAATTATGAAGAAAAGCTGGGCACCATAAAAGATCTTGAAGGCTTGATGGCACGCTTAAACGATTCAGACGGTTTGTTGGATGAAATGATTTTAATCATCAGACGCTTATTAAAAGTTAACAGAATTTCATTTTTGGAAACCGAGGATTCAGGTAATTTTCTTGTCATAAAAAAAGGCTTTGGCTTACCGGAAAACATAATAAATACGAGAATCCCCATCGGAGAAGAAATATCGGGATATGTTGCTTTGCATCAAAAGTCTTGCCGAATTGACGACATTGAAAAAGAGGGTCTCTTCAAAAAAAGGTCCAGAGAGGCTTATTTCAACAAATCTTTGCTTTCGGTTCCGCTTATCAGTCAAAGAGGAAACCTTAAAAGACGTGTTTTAGGTGTTATTAACGTTAACAACAAAACAAACGGTTTAACATTTACAAACCAAGACCAACAGTTGCTTGAGGCGGTGGCTCACCTTGTTGTGACAGCACTTGAAAACGTAAAATTCATGTATGAAGAACATGAAAAGAATCTCTTAGAGCGCCAGCTGGGTGATGCGAGAGACATTCAAATGTCGCTGATGCCAAAGACTTTTTCTGACTTGCCGCTTTCAATGGATGTTTTCGGCAAAAGCAATCCGGCAAAACACATCGGAGGGGATTTTTTCGATGTAATTGCTCTTGATGACGGAAGATGGTTAATAGTTTTAGGCGATGTATCCGGAAAAGGGATGCCTGCCGCAATACTAATGGCAATAACGAGAATGATTATTCATAGTGTTGTCCAAGACTGTATCGATCCGGTAACAATTTTGGAACGAATAAACACAAGACTCTGCAAAGAGCTCGACTCATATCACTTTGTAACTTTGCAACTTGTTGCCATTGATCCCAAGACCGGGGAATGCGAAATGTCTTCTGCGGGACATGGGCCATTAATGGTAAAACTTAACTCATGTTGTCAGCTCATAGAAACCCAGAGCGGTGCCCCTGTCGGAATAGTGGGTTTACCCGCAATTTATCACAAAGAACCGTTTAAAATGATAAAAAATGACATTCTGATAATGTTCACAGACGGGTTAACCGAAGAGCGTTCTCCTGACGGAGAAATGTTTGGCAACGACCGAGTTATGAGCATAATGAATGTAAAATCAAACAATTCAGCAAAAGAACTTAGTGAAGCCCTTATAAATGCTGCGGTCAGTTGGCGTAAAAACGCTGAAGCTCACGATGACCTCACTGTTCTTGCTCTTAAATTTAAAGGGACTCAGAATGAATAACTCCAAATACGTTGAAACCCTGAACTTCTACGCCGTATTGGCCCAAAAGACAGCAGAAAAAGTAGATCCTCATTATTCAGTCGAATCTATTATTGCCGAAACAGTTTTGTTTATGAACGCTACCTCGGGCTCAATTATGGTTTACGACAAAGAAGAAAACTGTTTAAAACTATACGTTTCTGCCAAACACCCTGCCGTCAAAAGCGATAATAATCAGAAAGGGCCTATAGCCAAAATCTCTATAGGAGACGGAATTGCCGGCAATGTATTTAAAACCGGCATAGCTGCAATAAGTTCGAGCAACAACGATAACAGCTCAGACACAAAGCTTGTCAGAAAAGCTGACAAAGGCTCTTTCCTTTCTGTTCCTCTCAGATTTAACGGACATCCTATAGGCGTAATGAACCTCAATCGATCAGAGGGCTTGGAAAGTTTTAACGAAAATGATCTTGCTTCATTAAAATCAGTTGAAACAATGATTTCCAGCCTTATTGAAAAAGAGAGACTTATGAATACCATTGAGGAAAACCGTCGTGAGATCGCGGGGCTTTACTCAATGTCGACAATTTTATCTAATTCAAAGGATTTTGTTGGGCGAATAATAGAATTTTTAGAAAAACTTTCAAACGAACTTTCACTTGAACATTGTGCTGTGATAGAAATTAAGACAGATCGCCATCAAAAAAGCAACGCCCCAAAGATTTCTCCTTTTGAAATAATTGCGGCTCATAACCTTGGCGAAACTGAATTACAGCAAATGTTTACCTCTGTCTCAGAAAATTTAAGAGCTCAAATTTCGGCTCCTGCAAACATTTACCAAGATTCGGAAGTGGAGGCGCCTTTTTCACTGAAGTTTAATAATCATGGCACAGAAAAAGAGATGTATTGCCTGCCTTTACTAGTTGAAGGCACTCTTTCTCACATGCTGTTGGTAAGTCGAAAGTATCTTAAACAAGACAAGCAAGAAGCAAAAAAGCACTACAGATTCTTATATCTGATTTCTCATAATTTGGCTTCTTCCATTTCAAGAGAAAAAATGTTTCAAAGAATTCAAGAAGACCAAGACATATTACTTGAAAATGCCACCAGGAACCGAGTTTTTCTTGAAATTAGCAAAGACTTGGCCAGTACTCTTGACCCCTATTGTATTTTGCAAAAGGCCTTCGATCAGTTCAGAAAAGTGATTGCATTTACTACGATTTCTATATTGCTCTATGACGACCTAGACGAAAACTATCGCCTCATAGTACAGCCTTGCAAGCCAATTTCAGCACGATACCAAAAAACATTATCTGACACAATATACAATTTATTTGTGGACTACCCTGCAGACCCGCCTCTTAGCAGAGGAATCTACAAAGAATTTGCGACCTTTAAACCTCAAACCGCTGAAAATAAGAGCGAAGAAGCTTTTGTACATGCTTTACATTTACCTATCATCTTTGGAGACAAAGTGAAAGGCTTGATTCATCTTGCAAGATCTGCAGAAGACAAGCCTTTCAACAACAACGACCTGGATATAACTTCTCAATTCACCGGTATATTTATAACCAGCATCAAAAATGCTATGATTCATAAAAGGACAGAAAAACTTGCTTTTACCGACCCTTTAACAGAGCTATTCAACCACCGTTATTTTCAGGAAACCCTTAATCATGAATTCATAAGAGCGAAACGTTACAATAAACCCTTGTCTCTGATGGTTATTGATATCGATTTTTTCAAAAAATTTAATGACAAATATGGTCATTTAGTCGGCGACAAAGTTTTAAGGCATGTAGCGGGTATATTTAAAAGTTCTCTCAGAGAACAAATCGACACTGTAGCACGCTATGGCGGCGAAGAATTTGCTGTTATTTTACCTGAAACTTCATTAGAAGGCGCAGAAGTATTTGCGGAACGTATAAGGTCTTCTGTAGAAAAAACCAAACTTAAACATGAAAGCTCTGAATTGTCTGTTACCCTCTCTGTCGGAGTTGCCTCAACAATGACTACGAACTGCGAAAAAACGTCGGCTCTTATTGAAGCTGCCGACACTGCTCTTTACAGAGCAAAGGATAACGGCCGCAACAAAGTCGAAAAATATACCGAAAGAAAAATATAACATGGAAATAACTCAAACTTTCGATAGATTATCTAAGCTTTCAGATATCACCATGGCCCTATCATCGGGCATGGAACTGAATAAATTTCTCGACACGCTTGTTAAATCAGTAAAAGAATCTATTAAAGCTGATGAAGCATATATAATGCTTCTTAATCGCGAATCTTACGAATTGATCTTGTCTTCGTTTTCAGGGCCTCGCCGAAAAAGGCCTTTAAAAATTAAATGCACTGATCGCAGGATTATTTTGAGTTCAACGGAAGAGTTTGGATTCGCCCCTTGTCCCGTCGGCCGAAAAATGAATAATGAAAAGAAGCTCAAAGGCGAATTTTTAATGCTTTTTAACGCATTTTCATCGAAACAAAGACTAATATTTCCGGGCGACATGTTTGACCCTATATTTTCCGGCGCTCCACAAAAGAATGCCATGGTAATACCTCTACAAACGAATACGCAATGTGTCGGCCTATTAGTTTTAGGCAATCTGAGAAGCAAATCAGTTTTTTCAGTAACGGATCTTGAAGAAGCGACGATTTTCGCCAACTTGGCCGCCATGCATATTGAGCACAATATATTCAAAGAAGAACGAGAATGCAGGCTACGGGAAATGGAAAAGTTGAACACCCTTGCAAAGAGGTTTTCAGCGACACAAACCCTTGAGGGCCTTATCGGCTTGTCATTTGAGTATTTAACCCAGCTAATCCCCCACGAACTTGGAATAGTAAGTCTTTTTGACAAAACATCAGAAACACGATATTACGTTTCTGAACTCCATCTTGAGCCATCAAGCTTAAAAGCCTTAAGCAAACACATTGATGTTATTGGCGAAGGAATTGCGGATAAAAAACCGACTAAGTTGCTTTCACAACAAATTTTTCTGCCAAACACCGATAAAAAGCAATTTAATAAAGTTTACAGACGTAAGCTTCACTCATTTTTGACTATTCCTCTTACCTTAAGAGGGAAAAATATCGGCTTGATTAATATTTCATCATCAAAGGAAAAGGCTTTTTCCAGAGAACATCTGCAAACCTTCTCCACTCTTGCAAATTTGCTGACCAC
>Ga0265293_10009768_pt1 | contig 13661 bp, 11 predicted proteins | sample Munlanlewell138R_FD_192505 | JGI IMG/M metagenome (GOLD analysis project Ga0265293, IMG submission 192505) | Leachate microbial communities from a municipal landfill in Southern Ontario, Canada - Leachate well 138R | ecosystem: Engineered > Solid waste > Landfill > Unclassified | place: Canada...
AGATCGACGAAATGCCAGTAGAGGCCGGCGATCTCCACGTTCTGGTAGCGGCCGTTGCGGTCGTAATCGCCCCTGAGCACCTTGCGGGCGATCACCGCGAGATAGATCACCCCGGCGGAGACGTGCAGGCCGTGAAAGCCGGTGATCATGAAGAAGGTGGCGCCGAACTGCGCGGCGCCCAGGGGGTTGCCCCAGGGCCTGACGCCCTCGTCGACGATGAGCTTGGTCCACTCGAATGCCTGCATGCCGACGAAGCTGGCGCCGAGCATGATGGTCAGCAGCAGCATGGTGGCGGTTTTGCGCCTGTCCCTGCGGTAGGCGAAATTCACCGCCATGGCCATGGTGCCGCTGCTGGTGATCAGCGCGAAGGTCATGATGGCGATCAGAATCAGCGGCAGGTGATGGCCGAAAAGGGTCAGGGCAAAGACTTCGCTGGCATTCGGCCAGGGCTCGACAGTGGCGATCCGCACCGTCATATAGGCGGTGAGGAAACAGGTGAAAATGAATGTGTCGCTGACCAGGAAGATCCACATCATCCCCTTGCCCCAGGGTATGTGGAATACCTGGCGGTCGCCGGCCCAGTCCTGGACGATGGCCGGGTGGCCGTCATCGTTGGCGGCGATGGGGATGTCCTGTGCCATGGCGTTGCCTCCCGTTCAGGTGTGCAGCAGCAGGGCGAACAGCCCGAGCCACAGCAGTAGCAGGTAGTGCCAGTAGACGCTGCACGACTCCACGTTGAGACGCAGGCTGCCCAGCGGCGCGCCGCCGAGCAGCCGCACCGCGCCGACGCTCCACACCAGCAGCCCGCCCAGCAGGTGAGCGCCATGGAGGCCCGTCAACAGGTAAAAGAACGAATTGGCGGGATTGCCCGCTACCCGGTAGCCCGCTTCCCCCAGCTGTTGCCACACCCACAGCTGGGCGGCGAGAAAGGCCAGGGCGAGGATGCCGCCGCCCAGGTAGCCGGCCCGCACCAGGCTTGCGCGCCGCTGTTTGATGCCGCGGCGGGCGACTTGCAGGGCGATACTGGCCGCCGCCAGCAGCGCGGTGTTGAACCACAGCGCTCCCGGGTCCGGCAGCGGGTGCCAGTCCCCCAGGTGCATGCGCATGTGATAGGCGGTGACGAACAGCAGGAACAGCGAGGTGATCACCACCATGAACACCCACAGGGCCAGCTTGCCGGCCACGTAGGATGAATAGCCAGTGGCGGTCGCCTCCCGGGGATCGATCGCGACGCCCTGTTCCAGCCAGGGTTTGGCGGTGACGCGCTGGAGGATCATCCACCACACGAAGATGGCCATCACCGACACCATGAACAATACGATGATATTCATGGCTGCGCCTCCCGGCTTTCGGCGCCATCGCCATCCGGCTCGTTCTGAGGGATGAAGTCCCTGCTTGCACCGGGCACGCTGTAGTCATAGGCCCAGCGGTAGACTACCGGCAACTGCGGCCCCCAGTTGCCATGGGCCGGCGGGGTCTCGGGTGTTTGCCATTCCAGGCTGGTGGCGCGCCAGGGGTTGGGATCGGCCTTTTTGCCCCGGCGCAGGCTCCATACCAGGTTGACCAGGAACAGGATCTGCACCACGGCCACGAACAGGGCGGCGATGGTGATGCCGACGTTCATGTCCTGGGCCGAAGCGGGAATGAAATCGGTGCTGAGGTTGGCGTAGTAGCGGCGCGGGATGCCGAGGATACCGAGGTAGTGCATCGGCAGGTAGATGGCGTAGGTGCCGAGAAAAGTCAGCCAGAAGTGCCACTTGCCGAGGGTCTCGTCGAGCATCCGCCCGGTGATTTTCGGAAACCAGTGATAGATGGCGCCGAACAGCACCAATATCGGCGACACGCCCATCACCATGTGGAAGTGGCCGACCACGAAATAGGTATCCGACAGCGGCAGGTCGACCACCACGTTGCCGAGAAAAAGTCCGGTGAGACCGCCATTGACGAAGGTGAAGATGAAGCCGATGGCGAACAGCATCGGCACCGTGAGGTGGATGTCGCCCCGCCACAGGGTCAGTACCCAGTTGTAGACCTTGATCGCCGTGGGCACCGCGATGAGCAGCGTGGTGGCGGCAAAGAAGAAGCCGAAATAGGGATGCATGCCGCTGACGTACATATGGTGCGCCCAGACCACGAAGCTCAAAACGCCGATGGCGAGCAGGGCCCACACCATCATCCGGTAGCCGAAAATATTCTTGCGGGCGTGAACGCTGATCAGATCGGAGACGATACCGAAGGCCGGCAGGGCGACGATATACACCTCCGGGTGGCCGAAAAACCAGAACAGATGCTGGAACAGGATGGGGCTGCCGCCTTCGTGATCGAGGATTTCACCCTGGGACAGCAGCGCGGGCATGAAAAAGCTGGTGCCAAGGGTGTGGTCCAGCAGCATCATCAGGGCGCTGACGAACAGCGCGGGGAAGGCCAGCAGGCCGAGGATGGTGGCGACGAAGATGCCCCACACCGTGAGCGGCATGCGCATCAGGGTCATGCCCCGGGTCCGCGCCTGGAGCACCGTGGTGACGTAGTTCAGCCCGCCCATGGTGAAGGCGACGATAAATATCCCCAGCGACACCAGCATCAGGATGATTCCCCAGTCGGTGCCGGGAGTGCCCGGCAGGATCGCCTGGGGCGGATAGAGGGTCCAGCCCGCCCCGGTGGAGCCGCCGGGCACGAAGAAACTCGCCATCAGCACCACCACCGACAGCAGGTAGACCCAGTAGCTGAGCATGTTGAGGTAGGGGAATACCATGTCGCGGGCGCCGATCATCAGCGGGATGAGGTAATTGCCAAAGCCGCCGAGCAGCAGCGCGGTGAGCAGGTAGATCACCATGATCATGCCGTGCATGGTGACGAACTGATAGTAGGCGCTGGGGCTGATGAAGGAGAAGCTGTGGGGAAACCCGAGTTGCAGCCGCATCATGCCCGACAGAACCAGTGCCACCAGGCCGACGGCGATGGCGGTGAGCCCGTACTGCACCGCGATGACTTTGTGGTCCTGGCTCCAGATATAGCGCGTGACAAAGCTCTTCGGCTCGTGGTGCTCATACACTTCATCGGCGATGGCTACCTGTTCCATGCATTTCCCCCTGCCCGTTTCGGTGGGCGCATTACTGTCAGGGCGTGGTCGCCCGGTGCTGTGCGGCCTGGCGCTCCAGAGTGGCGATATAGGCGATCACGTCGTCGATTGCCCGGTCGCCGCCGAGAATGGATGCCATCGCCGCCATCTGCTGGCCGTGCTGGTCGCCGCGGTGGGTGCCGCGCAGGCCGTCGCGGAAATGTTTCAACTGGGTGGCGAGATAGCCGCTTTCCATCCCCGCCAGGCGCGGCGCGCCCATGTTCCAGATACCCTGGCCCCGGTCGCCGTGGCATACCGCGCAATTGTGGTAGAGGTTTCTACCTCGGGTAGCGCTGCCCGGTATGGCGCCCTGGTCGCTGCCCGCCGGGCGGTGGGGCAGCGCGGCGATATAGGCGGAGACACTGGCGATGGCGGCCTCGTCCGGCAGTGTGTTGGCCATCGCCGCCATCTGCTGGCCAAAGATGTCATCGGGACTGGCGCCCCGCCTGCCGTCGCGGAAGTTGTGCAGTTGCCTGGCCAGGTAATGCTTGTCGAGCCCGGTGAGTTTGGGGGCGTTCATCTGCGGGTTGCCCTCGCCAGCGCCGCCGTGGCAGGCGCTGCACGCGGCGTAGTGGCTGGCGCCGCCGCCGGCTTCCTCGGCGGCCGCGGCGAGCGTGCCGGCAAAGGTCGGCTGGGCCGCCAGCCACTGATTGAAATCCGCCTCCTCGACCACTACCACGCGGCCGCGCATCACATAGTGGCCGATACCGCACAGCTCCATGCACAGCACATCGAATTCGCCGGTGCGGGAGGGGGTGAGCCAGAAGTGGGTCACCATCCCGGGCACCATGTCCATCTTCACCCGGAACTGGGGCACGGCGAAATTGTGCAGCACATCCTTGGCGCGGCCCGCCACTTTCACCGGCACTCCCACCGGCAAATGGAGTTCGTGGCTGGCGACCAGAATATCGTCGCTGCCCGCAGTATCGTCGGGATCGAGGCCGAAGGGATTGTCGCCGCTGAAAAAGCGCGCGTCGCTGGCGCCGAGTACGCCGTCTTCACCGGGGAAGCGGTAGCTCCAGCCCCACTGCTGGCCAACCACTTCGACTTCCATCGCGGCTTCCGGCACTGCGACGAACCTGGCCCATACGAACAGCCCGGGGGCGAGCAGCACCATGATGCCGATGGTGGTCAGCGCGATGAGCCAGCCTTCAAGCTTTTTGTTTTCCGGCTGGTAGGCGGCTCGGGCGCCCTCCTTGTGGCGAAAGCGGATCACCGCGTAGGCGACGAACAGGTTGACGGCGATGAATACCAGGCCCGTCATCCACACGGTGAGATCGACCGTGCTGTCGATCATGTCCCAATTGGAGGCGATGGGCGTGAACCACCAGGGGCTGAAGATATGGAACAGGACGGTGATGGCCACCAGGGCAACCAGGGCAAGCGCTATGGCCATAGGCGGTACTCCCCCATTGGCGGGCCGGCGGCCCGTTATTGTCCTGTCCACTGGCCGGGTGGCCGCTGCGAACATCAACGGGTGATTGCGGTTGCGTCAGCGGCCCGGTACTGGCCGTGGCGCCTGCGTGTCATTGGTATTATCGGACCTGCTGCCGCCGGGACCGGATTCGGCGCTGAGCTGATCCGTCAGGCTCAATAGTAAAAGTAATTTATATTCATCCACTGTCAAGGCGGGGAGCGCCTGGCCGTCGACGGCCCGAATTAATTTGTCATAAGTGTAGATTTTTTGTGGCTCTGACCTTATCGTTCCATGGCGCCGCCGGTGCGCCGTCACGCCTGTGGCGGTGATCGACAACCAACATAATACGGACCGACTCCATGCAGATTACGGTTATTCGACAATGGGCTGGGCTACTTGGTATCGCCTCGCTGTTCTTGCTCCTGCCGGGTTTCGCCACCAGCGGCGAGATCCCCCAGGGCCAGTCATTCTGGGTCGAGGAAATGGCCGCGGGCCTCAACGCCCCCTGGTCGATGGCCTGGCTCCCGGGCGGCGAATTGCTGATCACCGAAAAATTTGGCGGTATCCGGGTGTTTCGCGACGGAGAGCTGCAGCCCAAACCACTGCCCGGCGGGCCGGACAACGTCCACCAGGCGGCCCAGAGTGGCCTGCTGGACATCGTTCTCGATCCGGACTTTGCCGCCAATCAGCGTCTTTTCATTGCCTACACCGAGGGTGACGCCAAGGCCAATCGGGGTGCCATCTACCGCGCCCGCTACACTCCAGAGGGCTTGATAGAAGGCGAAACGATCTTCCGTGTCAGTCCCGACAGCGCGATCTTCCCCCTGCCCCTGGCGGGGCGCATCCAGTTCCTGCCGGACAAGACCCTGCTGTTCACCTCATCGGACGACCACGACCGCCGCCACCTGGCGCAGCGTCTCGACAATCATCTGGCGAAGATCCTGCGCCTCGACCGCGACGGCAAGGCGCCTGCCGACAACCCGTTCGTCGATACCCCTGGCGCCCTTCCGGAAATCTACGCCTACGGCACCCGTGCGCCCCTCGGCATCACCCGCGACCCGCGCAACGGCGATATCTGGGAAGTCGAGAACGGCCCGCAGGGTGGCGACGAGTTGAATGTCATCCGGCGCGGCGCCAACTACGGCTGGCCGGTGACCACCTACGGCATCGAATACACCGGCGAGCCGATCAGCGAACTGCAGGAAGCGCCGGGGATCGAATCCCCGGTGACCTACTGGTCGCCCTCTATCGCGCCATCGAGCATCGCGCTGTTGCTGGAGGACACCTATCCCCAGTGGTATGGGGATCTGTTTGTCGGCACCCTGCGCGGCCAGCATCTGCTGCGGGTGAGGGTGAAGGATGGGCTGGTGGTGGAGCAGGAGCGGCTGCTGCTGGATTTGAACGAACGCATCCGCGACGTGCGGGTGGGGCCGGACGGTCTGCTCTACGTACTGACCGACAGTACCGACGGCCGCCTGCTGCGGCTGCGCCCCGGCAGCCCCGGCGAGGGTGATCGGGTGGCGACGGCGCCGGAAGTGCCCCAGGGCCTGCCCCTCGGCGGTTTCCCCGGGCCGCGGCCGGAGGCGGATCTCGCCCGCGGCGAAAAGCTCTTCGCGCAGCACTGCATGGGTTGTCATGGCCTCGAACCCGGAGCGCCGGGCATCGGGCCGAGCCTTGCCGGGGTGTTCGGCCGCCGGGCGGGGGGCGGGGATTTCGCCTACTCGGCGGCGATGACGGACCTCGATGTGGTGTGGAGCGAAAAAACCCTCGAGTATTACCTGGCGTCGCCGCAGGGCTACGTCCCCGGCACCGCCATGGCGATGGCGCCGATGACGGACGAGATCGAGCGCCACGACCTGATCGGCTTTCTTGTCCAGGCGACGGTGCGTCCCGCCGCGCCCTGAGCGGCCGCGGGTGTCAGGATTTATCGCGCCTGACACCTTCCACCAGGGAGGTGATGAGGTCCACCGGTATCGGGAACACCACGGTCGAACTCTTGTCGCCGGCGACCTGGGTCAGGGTCTGCAGATAGCGCAGTTGCATGGCCGCCGGCTGGCTGGAAAGTATCTCCGCCGCTTCCATAAGCGCCTGGGAGGCCTGTTTCTCGCCCTCGGCGTGGATCACCTTGGCGCGCCGTTCGCGCTCGGCTTCGGCCTGGCGGGCGATGGCCCTGATCATGGTGTCGTTCAAGTCGATGTGTTTGATCTCAACGATGCTGACCTTGATGCCCCAGGCGTCGGTCTGGGCGTCGAGGATCTGCTGCACGGCGAGATTGAGTTTTTCCCGTTCCGACAGCATCTCGTCGAGTTCATGCTTGCCGAGCACCGCCCGCAGCGTGGTCTGCGCCAACTGGCTGGTGGCCTCGAAATAGTCCTCCACCTGGATTATCGCCCGCTCGGGGTCGACCACCCGGAAATACAACACCGCGCTGACACGGACAGACACATTGTCGCGGGAAATCACGTCCTGGGTCGGCACATCCATGGTCACCACCCGCAGATCCACCTTGGCCATCTGCTGGGCGCCGGGGATCACGATGATCAATCCCGGCCCTTTGACCTTCCAGAAGCGTCCGAGGGTGAAAATCACCCCGCGTTCATATTCGCGCAGAATGCGCACCGCACTCACCACCAGCAGGATAAGGATGATCACCAGGGCGGTGAGGCCCATATTGGCATCGAGCATCATGTCGGGCTCCTCGCAGAAGGATTATCGGAAACGGGCTCTACCCGCAGGGTCAGGCCGTCCATGCCCAGCACACGTACCTGTTCACCCGGGGCCAATGGGCGTGCGGCGCTGATCCGCCAGTTCTCGCCGTGGAGCAGGGCATAGGCGTCACCGTCACCGGCGTGGGTGACGATACCGGTGGCGCCGATCATTTCTTCCCGGCCGCTGACCACCAGTTGGCGGCGGGCGCGGAGCGCCAGCACGCCGATCGCAAACAGCAGCAGGGCGCTGGCAACGCCGAGACTGATCATGAACGGCAGCGAAACCTCGAGGCCGGGAACGTCGCTATCCACCAGAAACAGGCCGCCGACGACGAAGGCGATGACGCCGCCGATGCCCAGCACCCCGAAGCTGGGGAAAAAGGCCTCGGCGGCCATCAGCACCACGCCGAGCACGATCAACGCCACCCCGGCCCAGTTCACCGGCAGCATCTGGAAACTGTACAGGGCCATCAGCAGGCAGATCAGGCCGGCGACCCCGGGCACGCCGAAGCCCGGCGTGGTGAATTCGAAAAACAGCCCGTAGATCCCGATCATCATCAGCACCAGGGCGATTTGCGGATTGGAGATCAGCGCCAGAAACTGATGGCGCCAGTTGGGGCTGATACGTTCTACGCCACTGTTCGCGGTGGCCAGGGTCAGCAGGCGGCCACCTTCGAGGCGGACCTCCATGCCGTCGATCCGCGCCAGCAGGTCGTCGAGATCGCGGGCGACGACATCGATGACTCCCGCCGCCAGGGCTTCGCTGGCCGACAGACTGGCGGCGTCGCGCACCGCCCGTTCGGCGAAATCGCTGTTGCGGTTGCGCAGCTGGGCGAGGCCGCGGATGTAGGCTGCGGCGTCGTTGGTCAGTTTGTCGGTCATGGTGTCGCCGCTGCTGATGCCGCTCCCCTTGGGCGCGGTGTCCGCTTCATCGCCTGCCGGCGGCGGTTTTTTTTCGCCGCCAGCGGGCTTTGTGTCCGGGCCGGACCCGCCGATGGTTACCGGTGAGGCGGCGCCGAGGTTGGTGGCGGGCGCCATGGCGGCGATATGACTGGCGTAAAGGATAAAGGTGCCGGCGCTGGCGGCACGGGCGCCTTCGGGACTCACATAGGTGGCGAAGGGTATGGGCGAGGCGAGGATCCGCTTGATGATCAGGCGCATCGACGAGTCGAGGCCGCCGGGAGTGTCCATTTCCAGCACGACCAGTGCCGCGTCACTGGCCTCGGCCGCGGCCAGGGCGCGGCCGACCAGGTCGGCGGTGGCCGGGCCCACCGGGCCTTCCACGGCTACGGCGATCACCTTGCCGCGCTCGAGGGGGGCCGTCGCCTGGAGCTGGTTGAATGCCATCAACAGGCCGCCGCACACAAACAAGATCGTTGCCAGTCGTCGGCACATTGCGGTGCTCCGTGGTGCCTGGCAGTGTTCCCGGGCGTCGGCGCCGGCCGCCATGGGCAGTCCGGGGGGCCGCCGCAATGGGCTCGCCGTCACCGAGGGTTCGGGGGCGAACCAGGCGTCAGGGATAAGTGTAGTGCCTGGGGCGGGGATCTGCCCGGCGATTGCGGTGAGTGATGCTAAACCCTGCATCAGCGTCGGAGCGCGCCAGCCCGGGTGCCGCCTTCCCGGGCTGCCGGTGGATGGTCGGATGAAACCGGCGGCGGAGGGACGTCAGCCCTCCAGCAGTTTGGCCAGATCCTCGAAGCTGATACCCAGTTGCCGGGCGGTGGTCATCGGATCCATATATTCCCGCCAACCCTCGATCAGGCCGTCGTCATTGACGTCGAAGACCGAATTGATGGAGATGCTGAGAGGCTTGCCGAGGGTGAGGAAGGAATCGACGCGCTCGACGAACACCTGCTTGCCATTGTTGGCCACGGCGTTGATCACACATTTGGGATTGCTGCTGTCACGGGCCTGACGTTCCAGCTCCTGCCTGAGGGCGGCACGGCCCTTTACCGGCGGCGTGGTGGGGTAGACCACATAACACACGCAGTTTTCGGCAAACATCGACACAGCCTGGTCGAAATCGGGCCACTGGTCGCCGTGGAACAGATTGAGAAAGCTGAGCACGACGGATTCTTTATCGACGGACATAAGGAGCTCCTGTGAGAGGTTTTATTGTGATGGGGACGGTGGCAGCCTGAGCGGATGCCGACTCGCAGCGATATTAAGACGGCTGTCTGGAAATAGCAAAGCGGGGTTGCCGTGTCCGCTGCGATATCGCATGGCGGGCAGGATTACCCCCTGGCTCTCTTGTTGCGATACATGCGCTGATCGGCGCGGTTGATCAGGGTATCGCTGTCGTCGCCGTCCTCGGGATGGAGACTGATGCCGATGCTCACCGAGATGGCGACCTGCTGGCCGGCGATCGAGTAGGGGCGGGCCACCTCGCGGTGAAGTTTGGCGGCGATCTGTTCGGCGTCGGCGCCGCTCGCCAGATTGTGGGCGATCACCAGGAATTCATCGCCCGCCAGGCGGCCGACATGATCGGATTCGCGCAGGCTCTGGCGCAGGCGCTGGGCATAGGTTGCCAACAGTTCATCGCCGGCCAGGTGTCCCAGGCGATCGTTGGTTTCCTTGAAGCGGTCGAGATCGAGAAACAGCACCGCGAGCAACTGGTCGTGACGCCGGGCAAAGGCGATCGATTGGCGCAGCAGGTCGAGAATCAGTGCCCGGTTGGGCAGCCCGGTCAGATTGTCGTAATGCGCAGCTTGTGCCAGCAACTGTTCGATGCGCTTTTCCTCGGTGATGTCGCGAACCATGCAGATCAGGTAGCGGTCTTTTTTTCCCGGCATCCGGAACGGGGCGTTGAACCATTGACAGAGGATGACGTGGCCGTCCTTGCGGACATTGGTGTTTTCGTTGTTGACCGTGGCGAGGCTGGTGCGCACCCGGTCGAGCGCCTGCGTCACCTGGGCGCGTTCGCTCTCGGGCACCACGACATCGAAAATATTCCTGCCGATGACCTCGTCGGCAGGCCACTGGAAGACCTGTTCCGCCATTTGGTTCCAGACGGTCACCCGGTTTTGCTCGTCGAGTACCAGCAGGCTCAGCGGCGCGTGGTCGAACAGGGTGCGCAGCTGCTCGACCTGGATCTTGGCGTGGCGGTACAGGCTCACCATCAGCAGGATGCAGCACACCAGCAGGCCGGCGATGATCGCCAGCAGCGCGATCTGTTGGCGGTAATGGCCAAATGTTGCGGGTGGCAGCGGGAAAACGAAACCGGCGATCTCCTCGCCGTGGTCGACACCTGGCGCCGCCAGGTTCACCAGCGGCACGACCGAGGCGAGGATGACAAGCCGTTCATCGCTGCAGGCCGGCGGGAAGTGACCCGGCGCATCCTCGGCGATGATCAGCAGCATCAGCAACAGAAGGTGGCGGAGCGGTGGTGTCGAATCCGGCTGGCAGAGCGGCATGCGCTTCAGGCGAGCCAGAAAGTTGCCGATACACATGATGTCAAGGCCCCGGGAGTCATCTGGTCTTTATTGAGAATAAGCCACTCTGGCGTATTTGACAGTGACCGGCGCCAGGGTTTTTTGTTTGCCGGGCCCGGCGATTCTTCGTCGCCGGGCATTGCCAGCGCCGCCAGGCGCGCTAAAGTGGAGGGCCACACCGGCAAAGTGAATTCCATGGCCATCGCCAGCCCTGACCCGATCGACGATTTTCTCGCCAGCAACTGGTATATCCACCCGTATCTGACAGCGCCCCAGCGCGCCGTGGTGCTGGCGTTCACCCGCACGTTTTGCGCCAATACGACGTTCGTGTTTTCGCCGCAGGTCGAGCAGGACATCGGCCTCACCTGGTTGGTGGGGGCCAGTGCCGCGCTGGTCGGCGGCGCCCAGCGAACCAGCTGTTTCGCCAGTGTCCGCTGGGTATACCTGCTCGGCGACGACGACCTGGAGGCACTGAGCGGCGACGCTTTTGGTCAGTCGACGGTGCGGATCAACGCCTGGGACCTGATCGAGGAATCCCGGCAACGCATTCCCGGCCAGCAAATCGCCATTCACGAATTCGCCCATATCCTCGACGACCTGTTTGGTATCACCGACAGCACCCGGGGCCTGCGCGATGGCCTGGAATTGCACCTCTACAACCGCCGTCACGGTATCGACGATATCGTCAGCGACCATGTGCTGCCCACCATCATCGAGGAAGATTCCAATGTGGAATTCTTTGCCTATGTGTCGGAAGTCTTTTTCACCGATCCCGCCAGGGTGCGGGCGTTTCACGCAGGGTTGTACGATGACCTGGTCAGCCTCTACGGCCTCGACCTGGCCGCGCAGTTGCCGCCGGTGGCGGATCATGACGGATAGCCGAGGTGGCAGCGGGCTGATGAATCCGACTGTGGCGACGCCTTGCGGTGATGACTGGCGAATATCGTTGTCCAACTGGCCAGGGGCGCGCGGTATCCACAACACCTGGCAGCGCCGCCTGGAGGAGTGAGCCCTATGCTGATCAAATCACCGCAACGCGGCGCGCCCGGCGAGAGCGACGCGACCCCTAGGGAAGTTTATCTCAACCGCCGGCACCTGCTGCGGGGGCTGGGTTTCGGGGCCGCCCTGGCCGCCACCGGGGCGAGGGCGGGGTTGCTGGACTTTTTCTCGCCTGCGCCGCCGCCGGCGACCGGCGCGCTGGCGGCGTTGTCGTATCAACCGGACGCGGCTGCCGGGGGGCTGGTCGCGACACCGGAGCACAAGGCCACCAACCATAATAATTTCTATGAATTCGGCACCGGCAAGACGGACCCCGCGCGACACAGTCAGGGCCTCAAGACAGAGCCCTGGACCCTGCGGGTCGAAGGTGAGGTGGCGAGGCCGGGCACGGTGGATATCGGCGCCCTGATCGCCGGCTCCACCCTGGAGGAGCGGATCTATCGAATGCGCTGCGTCGAGGGCTGGTCGATGGTCATTCCCTGGCTGGGGATCGGGCTCGGCGCCTTCCTCAAACGTTTCGAACCCACCAGCAGGGCGCGCTTCGTGGCTTTTGAGACACTCTATGACCCGCAGCAGATGCCGGGGCAAAAATCCCGTTTCACGGGGGGCGGTATCGATTACCCCTATGTCGAAGGCCTGCGTATCGACGAAGCGATGCACCCCCTGACACTGCTGAGCCTGGGCATGTACGGCCACACCCTACCGACCCAGAATGGCGCGCCGGTACGCCTCGTGGTGCCGTGGAAATACGGTTTCAAGGGGATCAAGTCCATCGTCGCAATCCGCCTGGTGGAGACCATGCCGCCGACCACCTGGAATCTGCTCGCTCCCCACGAATACGGCTTTTATGCCAACGTGAACCCCGCAGTGGACCACCCACGCTGGTCGCAGGCCAGCGAGCGCTTCATCGGGCCGGGCGGGGTGCTCGACGTGAGCCGCCAGCCGACCTTGCCGTTCAATGGCTACGCTGAGCAGGTGGCCTCGCTGTACGCGGGGATGGACCTGCGCCGGTATTTTTGACAAGCCCCAGCTCGAGGGAGGATCGCCCGCTGCCTTCGTCCGATTTCCGCGCGCTTCCCGGTCGAGGGCTGCGCTGCGCCGTTCACCTTGCGGCGCTGGCGCCGCTGCTCTGGCTGTTCCATGCCGTGCCGCGGGGCGCCCTGGGGGGCGACCCGGTGCAGGAGTTGATCCATTTTCTCGGTATCGGCGCGCTGCGCTTGCTGTTGCTGACCTTGGCGGTATCGCCACTCGCCGGCGGACTTCGCGCCAGGGGGTGGAGGGCTGGGCCGCTGCCGACCTTGCGCCGCCCCCTGGGGCTGTGGTGCTTTGCCTGGGCCTGCCTGCATTTCGCCGCCTGGCTGAGTCTCGACCTCGCCTTCGCCTGGCCGCTGATCGGCGGGGAACTGGTCAAGCGCACCTATATCCTCGCCGGCTTCAGCGCCTGGTTGATGCTTGCCGCCCTGGCGCTGACGTCGATCCCGGCATGGGTGCGGCGACTCGGGCGGCGCTGGAAACAGCTCCACCGGCTGGTCTATCCGGCCGTCCTGCTGGCTTGCCTGCATTTCTGGTGGTCGCTCAAAAGCGGTTGGGTCGAGCCGGCCATCTACGTCGCCCTGGCCCTGGGCTTGCTGTGGTTTCGCCGCGGCATCTTTCTGCCGGGCCGCGCCAGGCGGCCGGCCGCCGGGGAGTAAATGTGGCGGTCAACCGTTGTTCACGGGGTCATCGCCGCCGACCGCTGCCATCATCCGGCGCGGCGAGTATCGGCAGGCGCTTGCCGTCGATGATCAGGTCCGGCCAGCGGGGGCTTTGCAGGGTGAACTCGCCATCCGCTATGGCCTTGGTCCACTGCGCGAAGCGCAGGTTGTGATTGACGGTGGCGACATGGCGCCAGCCGCTGTCATCGGCGGCGAGCACCATGGCACTGGTAACGCCCATCGTATCGTAAGCGGTGAGCAGCAAGGCTTCCTCGCGCCCGTCGTTGTCGAGAT
>Ga0265293_10009769_pt1 | contig 13660 bp, 14 predicted proteins | sample Munlanlewell138R_FD_192505 | JGI IMG/M metagenome (GOLD analysis project Ga0265293, IMG submission 192505) | Leachate microbial communities from a municipal landfill in Southern Ontario, Canada - Leachate well 138R | ecosystem: Engineered > Solid waste > Landfill > Unclassified | place: Canada...
ATTTCTCTATTTATTTTCCTTGTCCGAAGACAACAATCATTTGGCGGGAATAGTAATTCAGTGTCAGCAGTAGGTATCGGTGGCTTGGTAAGTGGAATCTTTGGCATGGGCTGTGCCGCTTGTGGCACATTTATCTTGAGTTGGGTGTTAGGTCTGTTTAGTATGGCTGGATTTGTTTCTCTCCTACCATATAGAGGAGAAGAGTTCGGAGTTTTAGGGGTAATACTACTTGCTTCGTCAGTTGTGGTTACAGCAAGGAAAATAAGCAAGCCACTTATATGTGAGGTATAAGAAGTAATACTAAAAGGTAACCTTGTATTGTTAGTCGCATTACTATTACAAAGACCCCTCCATATGGGGTGGTCTTTGTAATAGTAAATCCCGGCTGTATAATTAGATAATGAAAAAAATATTTATACTAGCACTGTTGCTATTAGTAATAGTTATTTTAGGTGGTTGGTATTTTTATAATCAATTAGTGACGGAGTTCTTGGGGCAAGAAGAAAACGCTATAGCTACCTCTCCGAGAGAAGCGACTTATTTAATAGATGGAGAATCGTTCACACTTGTAGATGGCTATGCTGAAAAAGAAACAGCTCCTGGTTCAGCCACCATGAACAAGGTTTCAGTATTTGGTGAACCGGCCTTTGGTGACATTGATGGTGATGGTGACGAGGATGCGGTTCTTATCTTAGTAAATGAACCGGGTGGAAGCGGAACATTTTACTACGCAGTAATCGCAATTAATATTGATGGTCAGTATCAGGGAACAGATGGTATTTTGTTGGGTGACCGGATAGCGCCACAGAATTATCGTGTTTACAATCGGCGAGCAGAAGTGAATTATGTAGTCCGGCAGGCAGGAGAAGACTTCTCAGTTCCACCGTCAGTGGGTAAGACTCTTCACTTACAGTTCGACCCAGAAACCCAAAGACTAATTGAGGTTATGGTTGACTTTGAAGGTGAGGCTGACCCGGCTCGGATGAGTCTTGATATGCAACCTTGGACCTGGATTTTAACTAGATACTACGATGATGATACTGAGAACTTCGTTGAGGGTAATTTAGAAAATATTGTCGAAGTAAAACCAAGAAAAGTGGATGCTTTTAAACTTGCCTTCCAAGAAAATCAGGCTGTTTCGATAGCAACAGATTGTAATATGGTAAGTGGGACATACACTTTAAGTGGTAATAGAATTGTCTTTAATCCAGGAGCTACCACCCTAATGTTTTGTGAAGATTCACAAGAACAGGAATTTTTACAGATGCTTGGAGAAGCAGAGACTTACGCTTTTACTGGTAAAGGAGAGTTGGTCCTAGAATTAAAGGATGATAAAGGTTCAATAATTTTTAGGTAGATTTTTCCAGTCCTATCTGTAGGAAAGTAACTTCTGCTACTGCTACAATACCAATATATGAAAACAACATACGATTGGTACCAAACATTGATTAAACCAGACTGGGCTCCACCAGCCTGGTTGTTCGGTCCTGTTTGGAGCTTCCTTTACGCAATAATTTTTGTTTCCTTTGGATACGTAGCTTATTTATTCTTTAAAGGTTCAATTCCTTTCATTGTTTTGCTACCTTTTATTTTAAATTTGTTATTCAATGTAGCCTTCACACCACTTCAGTTTGGTTTAAAGAATAATTTATTAGCGGCTATTGATATTTTATTAGTGTTAGGAACTTTGGTCTGGGCTTTATACGCTATTTACAATTTTGCTCCCTGGGTAACTTATGTAAATATCCCGTATTTGCTCTGGGTAGCTTTTGCTACGGTTCTCCAGCTAACTGTCACTTACTTAAACTTCTAAAATGGGTACGCTATAACTTTTGTCATTCATTATGAAAATTTCTGTAAATGACAAAATGCAAACAGGCTATTCATATACTAGAACGGAAAAAGCTGGAGAAAACTTTCATCCTGATTTTAAGCCACACCTAACCCCGAAAGAGATGTTAGAGTTAGGTGTGTTTGGTGGTCTATATTTTAGTGACCAACCGCAGGAGTTCCCACAATCGTGGTTTAAAAAGGCAAAATTATCTCCGGATGGTAAGAGTCATAAGGAATTAAATCTCTATGGTGTAAAAGCCAGCCAATCTCTGGCCACCTGGAGAGAAAAAGGCTGGATTCATAAAGACGATCCGCGTGGCTGGTTTCAGTGGTATTGTCGATATTATTCGGGGCGTAGACATAAAGATGATGAAAGGCAAATTAAAAGATGGAAAGCTATGGTCCGTCACGCTACCCAAATAAAAAATAATTGCCGGAGCAATGATCAACATTGTCGTCCTAAACAAAGACAAGCTATCTTGCAATGGGCATATGACCCGCGAAGGTTATAGAAAAGAGTTCATAATTTATGAAAGAAAAGTTAAGAGATCAGTATGACAGTTTATACACTGCTCAAGATGATGTTTTTGGTGGCGGGCAGCCGGTGGAAGCAGTGTGTCAAATTAAAAACTATATAGATAGTGGCCGAGTTTTAGATATTGGTGGCGGTGAAGGAAGAAATGCACTGTATCTGGCTGAACGGGGATTTAGGGTTTCGGTTAATGATCTTTCAAAAGTTGGTTTAGATAAAATAAAACTTATTGCCAAAGAAAAAGGCTTTACAATCGACACGCGCGTTGCAGATGTTACAGAAGATACTATTGAGGGTGAATATGAGGTTATTCTTCTAACTTTTGTCTTACATCATATGGATAAACTTGAGGCAGTAAAAGTTATAAAAGAAGCTCAGAAACACACGGTAATTGGAGGAATTAATGTAATAGAGACGTTTGTAAACAAAGGTGGTTTGTACGAACGCAACAAAGTAACGGGCCGGTTTTATCCGTGTCAAAAAGAAATTGAAGAGCTCTATAAAGATTGGGACATAAAAGAGCTGTCTATTAAGGAAATAATGACCATGGCTCGTAATAAGGAGGGAAAACCAATGAAGAATCATGCTGTATCCTTGCTGGCACAAAAGAGTCGATAGTCTGGTAAATGATTTGACTTATTTCAAATAGGTGTTACTCTAGCCAGGCTTTTGAAACTCGTGTGGGGCTCACAAGCTCTATGATACTCGGATATATTATTTCTGATTTCTCTATTTTATCACCTGCACAGCCCCGAAATATCAACTCTTGATATTTCGAATCTAAATATATAAACAATGCAAAAAACCCAAACCCGTCGTCCGCAAAGCGGACGACGCAGAAGTGTTAATGTTTCCAGTAATCGACCAACCAGTCGTGGTGGTAGTAATAACCGCCGCAGCTTTTCTCGTGGACGAGGCGGTTCTCAAAGCCGTGGTAAACGAGTGATGCCGACTTTTGATCCGACACAATTCATTAACAAAAACCCAATAGAAGTTAAGGAGGATAATTATGTTCCAACACATAAATTCAGTGACTTCGCTATCGATGGTCGTCTACAGAAAACTATCTCATTGATGGGTATTACCACTCCATCACCGATTCAGGATAAAGTTATTCCAGAAATATTAGAAGGGAATGACGTTGTTGGTCTGGCTGAGACAGGTACAGGTAAAACTGCGGCTTTTCTTATTCCATTAATCGAACGTAAGAAACAAGATTTTCGTTCAACTACTTTAATTCTGACTCCAACTCGTGAATTGGCACTACAAGTAGAAGCCGAATTACAAAAACTAGCTCAAAGCTTCCGTTTCTTTTCGGTTGTCTGTGTGGGTGGAACTAGTATTAGTCCACAAATCCGACAATTGAAGAAACAAAATCAATTCATAATCGGTACCCCAGGCCGCGTGAAAGATCTGATCGAAAGAAAGGCTCTGCGAACAAATAACATCACTTCGGTAGTATTGGATGAGGCTGATCGTATGCTTGATATGGGTTTCATTAATGATATGAAAGACATTCTTGGGGAATTACCAAAAGAAAGACATACTCTTTTCTTCTCAGCCACAATGGATGATAAGACAAAATCAATGGTTAAAGATTTTATGGATAAACCAGTGATTATTTCGGTTAAGAAAAAAGATGTAACCGATAGTATCTTACAAGACGTCGTTCCATTTTCTCACTCTCGCAAGTTTGATAGCTTGTTAGAGTTGCTAAAAGATGAGTCATTTAAGAGAGTGATAGTTTTTGGAGCAATGAAACACAGTGTAGAAAAATTAGGTCAAGAATTAAACCAAAATGGTATTTCGGCTGAATCTATTCACGGTAATAAAAACCACGGACAACGCCAACGTTCACTTAACCGTTTTAAAAGTGGTCAAGTAAAAGTGTTGGTGGCGACTGATGTGGCAGCTAGAGGTATCCACGTTGATAATGTGTCACATGTTATCAACTATGATTTACCAAATACTTTTGAAGATTACGTTCATCGTATCGGTCGTACTGGCCGCGGTGATAAGTATGGAAAAGCTCTGACATTTATCCCTGAAGCTTACAAAGCAGCGTAGGTTGTAGGTTAGTAAGACAAAGCCGGCTGTCCCTTTGTGACAGCCGGCTTTGTCGTTTTCAGTGGGCTAAAGCTACACAAATAACAGAAACAGGAGACAGAGTAGAGAGTTCTGCTCTTGCTGCTGCTAGCGTGGCCCCGGTGGTAGTAACATCGTCAAGCAGAATGATAGGATATTTTTTCAACAGAGAATTATATTTTGCGACACTGCCAACAGCAAAAGTACCTTTAACATTATTGAGCCGGTCAGTTTTTCCTAGTGTAGTTTGGGGTTTTGTATGTTTTTCTTTTACTAACAAATCTTTAACCAAGATTACATTCTCCAAGTCTCGGCAAGCTATCCTAGCCACCTCCTCGACCTGATTATAACCCCGGTCCCTTTGCCTTTTTCTACTAAGCGGAACCGGTAATAAAAGACTAGTTTGTTTTACGTGACTATTTAAATATTCGTGTAAGGCGCCAGCCAGGAGATTTCTAGAATGTCTGTGACCGTTAAACTTATTCAAGTGTATAGCTGCCTTAACATACTTATTTTTGTAGTCACATAAAGCCACAGTTCTATCAGCCAATATACTTTCTTGATTATTTAGTTTTTGGCACCGACGGATCAGAAGCTCGTCGAGCGAAGGAGGGAAAATAAAATCAATAAACAATTTATAATCCAGTATCATAGCTTTCAGTATAATCTAACTAGATGATAAGATATAGATGATTAGATAAAATCGCATAGTTTGTTGTAGATTTTATATTTGATATTTATGTTTAGTTTTAAAAATGTTCTTTCTTCTTTAAAAGGCACACCCGCTGCTCCTAAGCGGGTGGTGGGTATTGATTTCGGCTCTTCATCAGTCAAGGTAGTAGAGCTAGAGCGTCAAGAAGAAGCTTTGACTCTTACATCCTATGGAGAACTACAACTTGGTCCCTATCAAGATAAAGAAATGGGAATGTCGGTTGATTTAGAACCAGAAAAAAAGACCGAAGCGTTGGTCGATGTTTTGCGAGAATCTAGCGTAGCGGCTAAGAGTGGCGTACTGGCTTTACCATTAATGTCTAGTTTTGTGACTGTGATAAGTTTTGATGCCAAGCCCGGAGAGGATATATCACCACGAGTTAGAGTCGAGGCCAGGAAACATATTCCAGTCCCGATAGCTGACATAACTTTAGACTGGACAGAGTTAGCTCCCCTAAAGAAATCCAAAGCCCGGAAATCAGATATGGAAAAACGAGAGGTGCTAGTAGCAGCTATCCAGAATGACATATTCAGTGAGATGAAAAACTTAATGTCTTCTGTCAATATGTCTAGCCAACCCAGCGAGCTAGAGTTATTCAGTACTCTAAGAGCAGTTACTAAATCTTCGGATGATAGTTTGGTGGTGATTGACGTCGGTTCTCATACTAGCAAAATGTACATAGCCAAAGATGGCCTTCTTAGACAATTGCATAGGGTGGGGTCAGGCGGAACTGATGTGACTGTAAAAATAGCAGAATTGCTCGGGATAAGTTTTGTAGAAGCAGAAAGATTAAAGCGTAATTACCAAGCTGATCTCCCGCAAGCTGCTGACATTAAAAAAGCATTCGCGGTTAGTTTTGAACGAGCGTTTCAAGAATTCAAAAGACTGCTTGATCATTATGAAAGAGAGAACAACACTACTATTACCAGAACAATATTGTGTGGTGGTACAGCCGGCTTCCCTGAGATGACTAAGTTCGCAAGTTATATGTTGGATAGAGAAGTAATCAAAGCTAATCCTTTTACCAAAGTCGCTTACCCGGCTTTTATGGAAGACACCCTAATCGACATAGCTCCGACTTTTACTGTGGCTTTAGGAAGTGCTTTGCGACCTTTTGATATTTGATAGTAATAGAATTAAGTCATTTTTATCTAAGCTGTCCACAGGCAATATGACCTTTGAGTTTATAAAAAAGTATAATTAAACATATGGCAACTCAATCGAGTCCTTCTTTTATTCCCAAACAACCACCACGTGGTAACAAAGGAAAGCGTTCAACACGCAAAATTTATATTCTGACTTATGTTAGCTTTGTTTTCTTTTTCGGCACTCTAATTACCTCAGGAGCTACTTTTTTCTATAAACTCAATACTCAATCACAGTTAGAAGCAGAAAAGCAAAACATTATTGCTCAAAGACAGCGCTTCGATCAGGCTAGCTTTGAGAGAGTAAAAGAGTTTAATAATAAACTAGATTCAGCCAACGAACTTCTTAATCAGCATGTATCAGTCTTATCCATTTTAGAAGCTCTCGAAAAAGCTACTATTTCTTCAGTTCAAATCAGCTCTTTTGAAATGGATCGAGCCAAACGTAATTCCATTGAGTTAACTCTACAAGCAACGACTAAAGACTTTAATTCAGTTTTGTTCCAGCGTGACGTTTATGAGCAAAACCCAATCTTACAAGGGTCTAATATATTTGATTTATCTCTAACTAAGTCTGTTCCAGATAAATTAGCCTTAGGTGCACCAAAACAAATCGTCAGCCTATCTTTAGTTAAAGAATTTTCCCCTAGCGATATAACCTACACACCGCGTAATACGGGTCCAACTTTGGTTGATGTTGATTTTACTGATACTGAGACAGGAACTTCCACACCTGAAGGCGAAGGGGTGAGTGAGGACGGGGAAGAAATTACAGAAACTGAAGGAAATACCGAAACTGCAACAGATCAGGAACAAGGTACTTCGACAGCAGATAATATAGATAATGGAGCACAATAAATAATATGGGTTATAAAGCAATAGTACAAATAGCATTGATAGTCGTCGCCTTAATCTTGGTGTTCGTTTATATAAAGCCGACTTTCGCTCAGATAGCTCAGATTCAAAGTGATGTCACTGAATACAAAGACGCAGTCTCTAAGGCTTCTGAATTTAATCAACTATTAGATAAGCTTGCTCGTAAGGAGCGATCATACTCAGATCAGGATAGAGCTGCTCTCGATAGATTCTTACCTAGTACTGTGGATTATGCACAAGTGATGCATGATTTAGAATCTTTGTTTGAGATTTATGATATTGAGTTAGATAAATTGTCTGTAGATTCAGAATCAGAAACATCTAATGTAGATGTTTACATAGAAGGTGAAGAAATGAGTAAAGGGACACTACCTTATAGCGATTTCTCCCTTACAGTGACAGATAGCTATGACAAAATTAAACAATTGCTTGCACTGATTGAATCGAATTCTTATCCTTTGGAGATTGTAACGATGGATTTAGCTAAGTCTGTAACCGATGCAGATAGTCAGATTAGCCAGAGAGATGATAAATTTGTTTGTAGTTTAGTTTTAAGAGTTTATTCACTAAATTCGACTCCAGTACCGACATTATCAGATTAGTAAAATATTTATGTCACCAAAGATTCAAAATATTATAGTTGTTGCGGGACTCGTTCTCCTTATCGGGTTAGGCTATTATCTGTATGATAAGAATAAAGATAGTATTTTGGCTACAAATACGACAGTAGTAAGTACTCAGATCTCTGTCGAGAGTGCAGATTTTTTGCGCCGCCTCAATGAGCTAAAGTCTTTATCTTTTGATGATTCAATTTTTACTGATCCACGCTTCCGTTCTTTTGCTGATAGACAAAGACCGATTATCCAAAAACCAATTGGTCGAAGTAATCCTTTCTCTAGCACAGATTAATTATGGATGTTGCTACTCGTTTGTTAGAAAGTGGAGTTATCGAGCCAGCCGTTTTGCAAGCGGTAAATGATTTAGTGGAGAATAAAGGTGTTTCATATGAGCAAGCCTTACTTCAAAATGGAGTACCAGCAGACACTGTTCGCTCTGCTCTAGCAGAAGAATATGAAGTTCCTGCTTTTACCTTTGATAAAAATTTTAAAATAGATAACCGTCTGCTTGGTTTTATCGCAGAAGACTCGGCTCGTTTTTATCGTCTAGTTCCACTTAAGATAGAAGATAACGTTTTGATTGTAGCGGCCAATCGCCCTTATGATTTGAAGGTTCGAGAAGTATTAAACTTTGTTAGTACTAAACACAACTTACCTTACCGGATTGTGTTTATGTTGAATGAAGAAATCGAGATGGCTTTGCAAGCTTATGATTCTCTTAGTGGAGAGGTTGATGAGGCGCTTTTTTCTTTGGGCGAAGAACTAGAACAAAAAATTGCAGAGAATAAATCTGAACAAGGAGGGGCGTCAGTGCAAGAAGAATTATCGCACCTTAAAGAAGATGCTCCGGTAACTAAAATCGTAGCTACAATTTTGCGTTATGCGGTAGACGGGGGAGCTTCCGATATCCATGTTGAGCCGACTGATCATAATGTACAAGTTAGGTTTAGAGTTGATGGTCGGCTACAAAAAAGCTTGGAGCTCCCTCTTAAAGTACACTCGGCAGTTATTGCTCGTATCAAAATTCTTTCGAATATGCGTTTGGACGAAAAGCGTCGCCCGCAAGATGGACGTTTCTCAGCTACTTTTGGTACTAACAAAATTGACTTTCGTGTTTCTGTATTGCCGACAAATCATGGAGAGAAAGCTGTAATGCGTATTTTGGATAACCAAAGAGGAGTTTCTAATTTGGATGATACCGGAATTTCTGAATTTCACTTAAAAACTATTCGTCGTATTTTAAAAGAACCATACGGTATTGTCCTTATTTCGGGTCCAACCGGTTCTGGTAAATCTACCACCCTTTACTCTATGTTGGGTGAAGTGGACAGATTAACAAAGAATGTTTTATCTCTAGAAGATCCAGTTGAGTACAATATTGATGGAGTTAGTCAGTCACAAGTCAGACCAGAAATTGGTTATACTTTTGCTACAGGTTTACGTAGCGCTTTGCGTCAAGACCCTGACATCATAATGGTGGGAGAGATTCGTGATAAGGAGACAGCTCAGCTTGCTATTCAGGCTGCTCTTACTGGTCATTTGGTTTTCTCTACTATTCACACCAATAATGCCATTGGAGTAATTCCCCGCTTGATTGATATGGGAGTAGATCCGTATTTGATTGCGCCAACACTTAAGATTGCTATGGCGCAACGTTTGGCTAGGCGAATTTGTCCCGGTACTGGCAAGGAGGTTGAAACAGAGGGATCTATCCAAATGATGATAGATAAAGAATTCGAATCTTTGCCAACTAAATATCACGATCTAATTCCTAAAAGTAAGACAATGTTAAGTCCAGAACCCTCAGATGAGTGTCCTTCGGGTACCAAAGGGCGAGTAGCAGTGATGGAAGTATTTGAAGTAAATGATGAGATACAAGATTTGATATTGAAAGGCGGGTCGGAAGAAGAAATGTGGGAGGCGGGTCGGAAGAACGGTTTTATGTCGATGAAAGAAGACGCTATTATAAAAGCTTTAAACCACATTATCCCTTACGAAGAAGTTAGTACTTTTGGTTCGCAAATTTCTGAGAGTCCGCTGGTTGAAGATCTAGAAAAAGATCTTAACCAAGAAGGAAGTGTTCCAGCAGTAGATAATGTCAGTGGTATAAAGACAGAGGTTACCCCAAATTTAGTATCCGATGTTCCTCCGGTACAAGATATTGATATTAGTGACCTCGACGCTATAAAATAATTTGATTCGAATCGATTTTTTGCCTGTCGATAACCTGGTTACCCTAGGGGACAGTGACGTATAATGAAAGTATGAAAATACTGTTGGTAGATGATGATATTTTGTTACGTGATATGTACAAAACTAAATTCGTAGAGCAAGGCGACGAAGTGGTCACAGCTCGTGACGGTGAGGAAGCCTTAGAAGCAATTACGAAAGATAATTTTGACGTAATGATCACCGATATGGTTATGCCTGGGATGACTGGAACAGAGTTGATAAGAGCTGTTAAGACAAAGGAAGAAAACAAAAATGTATTTTGTATTGTGTTGTCTAACCAGAGTGAGCCAACAGATATAAAAGACGCTGAAGAAGCTGGCGCTGATGGTTATATCGTTAAAGCAGAGTTAATTCCCAGCGCCGTAGTAAATAGAGTTCACGAATTGATTAAAAGATAATTATAAGAATTTAGTAATATGGCTTCAGTAGATTACAAAAGAGAGTTGAACGAACTAATCAATATTGTAGTGTCAGAAAATGGGTCTGACTTACATTTTGCTGTTGGTAACCATCCGGTGATTCGTGTAACCGGTTCGATAATTCCCTTGATAAAAAAACCGATTCTCACTGACCAAGATGTGCAAGGTTTTGCAAAAGTCTTGATGAACCCAGCTAAATACGAACAACTAACAAACCGGTTTGAAGCTGACTTCTCATTTGGTAACAGTGAAGGAATACGTTTTCGTGGTAATGCATATTTTGAGAAAGGGTCTATGGCGGTAGCACTGCGTCTCATCCCTAACACTATTAGAACTCTAGAAGAACTTAATCTCCCGCCAATACTCAGTAGTTTCGTTGAACGTCCGCAAGGTTTCTTTCTTTGTGTAGGTCCAGTTGGTCAAGGAAAATCAACCACTCTGGCGGCCATGATCGATCATATCAACTCCACCAGAACTGACCGGATTCTGACGATTGAGGATCCGATTGAGTATGTTTATGAAGAAAAGAAATGTACCATTAATCAGCGTGAGGTTGGTATCGACACAGAAAGCTTCCAGATAGCTCTGAACTCCGTCTTCCGCCAAGACGTCGATGTTATATTGGTAGGTGAGATGCGTAACGCTGAGACTATAGGTACCGCCGTAACCGCCGCTGAGACAGGACATCTCGTCTTATCTACACTTCATACCAACAACGCTGCACAAACTGTAGACCGTATTATTGACTCCTTCCCAGCTGAGCAGCAAGATCAGATTCGAGTCCAGTTAGCCGGATCATTGGCTGGAATATTTTCACAGCGTTTGATACCACGTATTTCTGGCGGCATGATTCCGACGTATGAATTGTTGATCAACAACAGTGCTGTCTCTAACCTAATACGTGAGAGCCGCACACATGAAATCCAGACAGTTATCGAAACTGGTTTAGAGCACGGAATGATTGATATGAACCGTTCTTTGGTCGAGTTAGTTAAAAAAGGGGAGATTACAGTAGAAAACGCCTTTGCTTATTCCATCAACCCTAAAGGCTTAGAAAGATTGATGTAGGGTAAGTAAACAAATAAAATAAATTATGATTTTTTCTTATAAAGCCATCGACCAACACAATACCCAGAGAGAGGGAACGGTTGAAGCTAGTAATATCGACTCGGCCATCTCCACAGTACAAAAACGAGGTTATACCGTAATTTCGATAGATCCAATTAAAGAAAAAACTTCTTTATATAATATAGAGATTGATTGGTTCCAGCGTATAAAACGTAAGGATATTGTTATCTTGTCTCGGCAGATGGCAACTCTATTTGACGCTCAAGTATCAGCTTTACGTATCTTTAGATTGCTGGCAGCGGAAGCAGAAAGTCCTCAAGTGCAACGTATGCTCAACACTATTGCGGATGATCTGCAATCAGGTAGCTCTATCTCTCGGTCGCTATCAAACCATCCGGATGCTTTTTCACCATTTTATATCAATATGGTGCGAGCTGGAGAAGAGTCGGGTTCCTTATCTCAGTCATTCAATTATTTGGCAGATTATTTAGATCGCTCTTATCAGCTGGTGAGTAAGGCTCGTAACGCGATGATTTATCCAGCATTTGTGGTGGGAGTGTTCGTCTTAGTAATGAGCTTAATGTTGACGATGGTAATTCCGCGTATTGCTCAGATTCTAACTGACTCTGGTCAAGAATTACCAATTTATACTAAAATCGTGATTGGCTTATCAAACTTTTTAACCAGCTACATTGGCTTTATCTTAGTGGCTTTGGCTCTAGGCGGCTTCGGTTTCTGGAAGTTTGCCCAAACAGATGTAGGTAAGAGATCGATAGATGAATTTAAGATAACTATTCCTTTCATAGGTGATCTTAACCGAAAATTATATTTGACTCGCATTTGTGATAACTTATCTACGATGTTGGCCAGCGGTATTTCTATGGTGCAGGCCCTGGAGGTAACAGCCGATGTGGTAGACAATATGGTTTACAAAGAGATTTTGGAGTACACACTATTTGAAGTTCGTAGCGGTCGTTCATTTTCTGACACAGTCTCAGAGTATAAAGAAATTCCTGGTGTGTTAGCCCAGATGTCAAAGGTAGGTGAAGAAACTGGAAAGCAATCAGAAATTCTTAGTACCCTGGCAACCTTTTATCGTAGGGAAGTGGACAATGCCGTTGATACACTCATTGGTCTTATAGAACCGATTATGATTGTTCTTCTAGGTTTGGGTGTCGGTGTCTTACTGGCCTCTGTATTGATGCCGATTTATAACCTGACTGGTTCGATTTAGGAAGTTTGGTAGCATAAGTAAAACAGCCGAAAACCAAAGGTTTTCGGCTGTTTTACCTTGAAAATCACATTTCTCTTAAAAAGACTTGACAAATTTCTGATATCTGCTATGATATATACATTGTTTCATCGGAGGAGAAAAAAATGGAACACAAGATGATGAAGATCTTTATAGCAGGAGCCATGCTCTCCCTGGCCGCACCGGTCATCGCCGCCGACGGTCTGGAATTCACACCGAACCCCGCCCCCGCCGGCAGCATCGAAATGACTGTCATCAGCAAGTCGGTGACGGTGACCCACTGTGGATACGTCTTCACAGACGAATCCGCGAAGTGGTCGAAGCTCGGCGGCCTCAAAGGCCAGCCTTGCTCGAGACAAGATGAAGTCTCGAAAAGCAACCCCAGCTGATGCAAGATCAAGCTGACGAAGCACTCGGCTGCTCACCACCAAGCCCCTCCTGGTCGCAAGACTAGGTGGGGCTTACTAATTATGTTAAGGAGAGAAAGAGTATATCCGTATTGGTCTCCTAGTTTTTCTGGCGGCATTTGCTGGACCCATCTTTGAGAGGTGGTTAGGTCACCTCATTCTTGGGATATAAACCCTTCAAAACCCCGGCGCTCGCGAGCACCGGGGGGTTTTTCTTTTGGTTTGAATAAAATCAGAGACTTGGTCTCTGTCCAACCAATTTAGAATGTTAAAAATAACCGAGAATTAAAACCACACACCCGTCTTTTAAATGAACCCGCGGGAGACCAGATCTCTCATAGCCAACCCTCTAACTCCACCAACGTTCCCCACAACCCCACCTTTCAACCCAAAGCAAAGTGCTATAATCAAACCATGAGCACCTTTAAAGACATGGTTTCTTTAGTATTCTCCTTCATTAACTGGAAAATACTAATTAGTTT
>Ga0265293_10009770_pt1 | contig 13660 bp, 16 predicted proteins | sample Munlanlewell138R_FD_192505 | JGI IMG/M metagenome (GOLD analysis project Ga0265293, IMG submission 192505) | Leachate microbial communities from a municipal landfill in Southern Ontario, Canada - Leachate well 138R | ecosystem: Engineered > Solid waste > Landfill > Unclassified | place: Canada...
CGTCACTGGTTCAAGAGTCCGGCCGGGCGCATCTGAATCCGCATTTCATCGACAATGATGCCACGCATGGTCGCCTCCATTTCCTTGCGCATGCGCTTGGCGAGGTCGGCGTTCTGTTGCGGGGTGCCGGCGCTGCCGTTGACGGTGATCGGCGCATTGATCTGGATGGCCTGTGCTGCTGGTGCGTTGTCGCCATGGATGGCGCGGCTAAAGCGCTCGGCGCTATCACCACCAGCGAAGCCGCCTTCAGCATAACCATGCAGCGCTGCTTGGTGGAGCATGTCGAGATTTTGAACACCCAGCCGCTGGGTAGCGGTCTTGCTCATAACAAACTCGCCACGATGCACGACGCCGGCAGGTTCGAATTTCGCACCGGGGCCGGTGTAACCTCCGGCGGCGAACGATCCGCCACTACCGCCAGAGACAAAACCGCCACCGCTGAAGCCGAATGCACTCATAAGCGGCTTCACGATCAGCATCTGAATCGCCAAATCAATAAGCTTGTCGGTGATCTTGCCGACAGCGTTTGCCAGCGCTTCCGACGCGCTCTTGCCCTGCCGAAGATCGTTGACGAAACCAGAAACCAGTGAGCCGCCGAAGTTCGCCCAATCCTGTGCGGTCTGCTGGGCCTGCTGCTGGCTATCAGCAAGACCCCTCGCCTCGTTCGAGGCATCAACGTAAGACTGCGCCAGCGCATCAATCCGGCTCTCAAGCTCGGGTGTAATCGCCATGCCAGCCTTTTGGGCGGCGGTCAGAAGCTCATGCTTGATCCGGGCTTTCTCAAGCGCGGCCTCCTGTTCCTCGATAGTGCCGGTTAATCCTCGCCGTGCTTCATTCTCGGCACGGATGCCGGAAATACGCTCCTGAAGTTGCTTTACCTGCCGGTCAAAGTCATTGCCGCCGGAGCCACCACCACGGCCACCACGTCCACGCCTACCAGCACCACCACCCGTGCCGCCACCAGTTCCGGGCGGTTTGATCGGATTATCATCCGTATCGATGACATTACCGCCATCGCCTGTGCCTTCCTCAGCTATGCGCTTGGCGGCATTTGCGTTGGCAGCATCACGCCATGCACCAAGCGCCTTACCGACATGATCCTCGGCGGCTTCCTGAAGGGCCTTGCCGTAAGCCTCGCCTGCCAGTTGACCAGCGCCGGCAAAGCTGTTCTCGATACGGCCAAGAGTGACGTTGCCGATCTCGCCAAAGGTAATGCCGACATAATCGCCAATCGAGTTGATCGCCTGCACGGTCGCATTCACCGCACCGATAACGGCATTCAGCCCATTCTCGATTGTGGCAATCATGCCGTTCATGGCAGAGATTGCAGCATCCGCGACGGCTGCGGGAATCTTTCCCAAAACGTCCGTAACCAGCCGATAGATCAGGACAAACTCACCAGCGATCTGGTTCACGATCTTTTTAACGAACGCACCAAGGCTTTCAAAACTGGTTTCCGCACCGGTGATCGCACCAGCGATCAGGTTGATAGCGCCGATCAAAAGATCATTGATCGTGTTCGCAGCGGTCAAGACGCCATCTTTGATGGCGGTCCACGCAACCGATGCATAATCCTGAAGGTTCGCCAGATCGCCCTCAATCGGCGTGATCTGGTCGCCAAAGGCTCCAAGGGCGAACGTCGCAGCGCCGATCACCGCCGCGATAGCAAGAAACGGGTTTGTCGCCACGATAGCAGCCTGTGCAGCCGCCACGCGCGCCAGCGCCGGCACATAACCCGAAAGGATCACCGCCCCCGCTGCGGCTGCTGCCTGTGCTACGGAGCCAATGTTATCGGCGGCGAAGATCAGCCCATTTACGAATACGTCAGTGACGCCACCAGCATCATTAAGCTTGCCGACATATTCAGTCAGGCTGTTTTTCAGAAGAACAAAAGCGTCGGAGAGGGTCGCCGGCATGGACTCGGCTTCCTCGCGTAACTTCTTAAGCTCACCCGTCAGCGCCTTCACGATCACGTCGCCGGTAAGCTTGCCCTCTTGCCCCAGCTTGCGAAGCTCATTGACGCCAACCCCAAGACCAGCCGCCAGCGCCTCGGCCACGCGGCCACCTGTAGAAATAACCGTGTTCAGGTTCTCGCCGCGAAGCTCGCCAAGCGCCATAGCCTTCGACAGGGCGTTCATGACGGATTCGGCGCGCTGGCCTTTCGCACCAGATACAACCAGCGCGTTATTAATAGCCTCCGTGTAATCAAGCGTTGTTTGAGTGCTGTAGCCCAATTCCTTCATTGCGCCCGCGTTCGCAATATAGGCTTCGGCGGTCTGGCCAAGATCGGAATAGGTGCGCCGTGCGATCTCGGAAACGCGCGACATGACAGCCGCGCCTTTCTCTTGATCGCCAGCGGCGATGTTCACGCGGCTGGAAATATCAGTCCACGCCTCGGCAAGCTGATTAAGTTGCTGAAGGGCCGCGCCAGCGCCAAGACCGGCCAGAATGCCGTTGATATGTGCGGTCGAGGATTTCAGGGATTTTTCCATGTTCCGGCCGGCACGTTGCGCCCGGCCCTCAATCTCACGGAATCGGCGGTCGGTTGTGTTTCGTGCGCGCAGCATGTCGCGCTCGTATTTCTCAAGCCTCGCTGCGAGGATAACTTGAAGTTGCTGGCCTTCATCCATCTGTAAATTCCAGTTCTGCCGCCACCTTCTCCTGAAGGCGGTCAAATTCGTCGGGGTCGAGGTCGAAAATCGATTTGTTGTTTTCGAGGATGGTGGCTCTAGAAGTCGCCATCACAGATGCAATTGCTCCGTCTATGCGGTCGGTCTGCTTGCCCTTATGGAGCCGCGCCAAGCCGGTATCGTTGCGGCTCACCACCACTGAATCGAAGTGGTGGCGTAAGACAGGGTGTCCAGCGTGGCGAAGGGCACGGCCATTCACCACGCGCTCAAGATCGGCAATGGCCGGTCCCATGGTCGTGATGTTCTGGCGGAACTCGATTGCCGGCAGGCCATCGTCATGAAGGCGCTGCATGGTCATGCGAGCATCATAGGGATCGAACGCGATTTCCTGCACGTTGAAGCGGGCGCATAGCTCGCGAACATGATCCTCGATCACGTCCGGCTCGATCACCGGCCCGTCAATCACGTTGATAAGGCCATCATCGCGCCATTGTTCGTAGGGAACGCCATCGCGCTCGGATCGGCCTTTCAGGTCGTCGCCGGGAACAAAGAACCATGGATGAACGGTGATGCGGCCATCGTCGTGACGCCACGCTGCGACAACTGCGGTCAGGTCACCAGAACGGGAAAGGTCCACTCCAACGAAACAGGGCAATTCCTCCATGTCCGCAAGGTCCAGCGCGATCTTGCCGGCGTCATAGGTCGCCATGTCAAAGAGCGGGTTCCGTGAATGCGCCTGCCAGATATTGAGGTTGAACTGCTTGAACGCGGCCCGATCTGCCGGACGGTGTTCGGCCTCTATGGCTGCGGTTCGGAGAGCGTCGAGGTTCGGGAAGCCATGTTTCAGGCCGGGATTGACGCGATGCCAAAGGGCCTCGTTCTGCCAATCGTCGGCGGGGTCTGCCTCGAAGATGATCGGCAAATAGGCCGGGTTTACGATCTCGCCAAGGGCAACGCGGCGCGCATATTCGTATTGCTCGAAACCGATATTCTCAGAACCTCGGCCCGCCGTGGTGGCGATCACCATAAGCGTGCCACTGGTTTTCACCATGCCGGATTTCAGGGCTTCCCAAAGGTCGCGGCCCTTCCAAATATGAATTTCATCCACCAAAACAAAACTGGGCGTTTTTCCATGCTGCGCAGCGCCGTCGCTGGAAATCGCCTGTAGCTCGACGCCTTCGGCCTTGTAAGCGATCTTTTTGGCGCTGTTGAAGGCGTCATAGATGCGCGTGGCAGCGACAAGGCGCTTATCCATCCGCACGATGTTCGCGGCCTCCTTGAAGCCAAGGCCGGCTTGTTCGCGATCCGAAGCGGCAAAGATCACCTGTCCAGCGGGAACGCGCTCAGGGCCGATAGTATGTAAGAGCGCCAGAGCCGCCGCTAGGCTGGTTTTCCGGTTTCCGCGCGGGATCATCCAGAAAACAGTTTCAACCATGCGCCTGCCGTCTGGATGGCGTGGCCCATATATCCGGCGCACAATCCGCTCTTGCCAGTCATGAAGCTGGAAAGCGTTTTTCGGAGCCGTGCTATTCGGATGCTTGAGAAGGCGAAGGAAACGCACTGCCCGCTCGCCATAGCCGAAGGGGTCATCAATCCGGGATCCGTCAAAAATCCACGCCGGATAGGTGCTGGCCATCATCGCACCGCCAGCGGGTTGTCGTCGTCATCGTCGGCGGCCTCCATGACGGAAGCCCGTGAACGATCCGAAGGTGTCAGGCCAAGCACCGAAGCGCACCGCACCAGAAGCAGCGAAGATTCCTTCAGGACGCCATAGGCCGGGTTGCGCTTGCCATCGTCCATTATCAGGCCGCGTGTATCCAGCGCCCGCTGTGCCTGCCGGACCATGCCGACATGTGCGCAATAGGTTTCCAGCGTCGGAAGATCGGCAACGGTCAGAACCTTGCGTTCCGTCACCAAGATCGGCGCAACGCGCTTCCATTCGGCCTTTGCCTCTTTCGACAGATATGCGGGCGCTGCCGGAACCTTTACGACAGGCGAGGATGCCGCCACGATCTGCTTCGGTTTTACGCCGCGCGTCATCGCGTCACCACCGCGCGAAGCTCAAGGCCACGCCTGCGCCCGATCTCCGAAATCTCTTTTACGTTGTAGTGCGCGCCCTCATAGGTCACGCGATCGGCGGTTGTGATGCCGTCGAGATAGCGAATGCGGAAAACCACAGTGCCGGCCTCGGCCTCGCCATATCCGGTCGAGAACTCGGAAGCCGATTGTGTGACGATCTGGGCGCGGACAGTGGCAAGATTTGTCCAGGTGGTGACAACACCACCGGAAGGCGTGACGATCTCGCTTTCTCTTTCAATCGAAATGGTGCGGTCGAGTTTTCCAGCGCGCATTAGAGGCTCCACCGAAGCACCGCGACCACGGTGATGACGCCATGCGTAAACGCCTTGTCGGGTTCTGGATCACGCATCCACCGGACAGCCGGTAGGTTGAATTCATCAATGCTGAAGCCGTCCGAGTCCGGCGCTTCCTTCAGGACGTTGGACACGGCAAAACCAATGGCCTTCGCGGTGTCCGCGCCATCTTCCAGCGCCCATATATGCAGGTCGAGAACGACGCGGGCGACGTATTGCGCACCAGAAGCGTTGCCAAGGAATTGCGTTTGACCACCCGCCAGCCTGATTGCCGGCATGTTATCGGGGCGCATGGAACCGGCCCTGATTTGATTAGCCGGGACTATAGCAGTCACGGCAGGCGCGGAAATCAGGGCGCTGCGGATGGCGGTTTGAAGGGCGACGGTCGGCTCAATCATCGTTTGCCCTTCCATGCGTCGCGCATGGCCTTCTTGATATCTCGATTGGTGCGGGTGCGAATGCGGTTCCGAAGCAGCCAATAGATCGGCCAGAAGTAGGGGCTGGCCTCCATCTTCACGGTGCCGTATTCGACATGGTGCGGATAGCGAACGTCGCTGTTACCAGCGGTCACGATGAACTCGGCATCACCGGCAACGCGGGAACCACCCGGCTGCGAATGTGGCGGGGTCGATTGGCCGGGTGGTGTGACGGCAATGCTTTTCTTCAGGTCGCCGCTATCGACCGGGACCATGGCGCGCATACCGCTGGCAAGCTCGTCAGCGGACTTCTGAAGGCTCTGGTTCGCTGCCTCGCGGGCAGCGAACCGAACACGATCAAACGCCGCCAGTGTCGATCTCAGGCCGTTGTCGTTAGCCATCGCTGCCGGCCTCCGCGTCCTCGCCAAACCAGCGTTCACGGTATGAATTGCAAATCGAGGTGACGCCGAAGGGAGCAATCTCCATGGATACGCCGAACGCGACGGCCTCGCGCTGTTCGTAGTAGAACGCGGCCTGCTTCAGAACGGCTAGTTTCAGGTCTGCCGGAAGTGGATCAATTGCCGACAATGGTTTTCCGATGTAGTTCGAAATCCATTCCTCGGCAGCATCAAGATAAAGCTGGATAAGCTCATCATCTTCATTTCCGACAAGAACATTTATATGCGCTTTAGCGAGCGGAAGATTGACGATACTCATTACACTTCGTCTTTCTTTGTAGAAGTTATATTAGACATATCTTGCGGAAACCCCCATGCGCCGGTTTCCCGCAACCCCTCTAAATTGGAAACCACCCCCCGCCCCTTGCGCCTCACAACGCGACGGGCAGGAATGGCTATGGCTTCGGCCAAGGTGTAGCGGGTCAGGCGCTGCATCAGCGCGCTATAGGTGATGCCAAGATGCTCAGCCCATGCCGGCAATGTCTTGGTGATGCCGTTGACGGTGTAGGTTTTGGTGTTGAGGCGAGGCGACAGGCGGTCGGCAGTAAGCGCCTGCTCGGCCGGCACGCCACTAGCCAAGCGTCGGCGGAGCAAGGCATAATTTACGCCAAGATGCTCGGCCCACTGGTGAAGGGTCATCGTCAGGCCGTGCGCGGTATGTAGCTTCGGCTTTTTCCCGCTCGTCAGGTGGTTCGGGTTTAGGGCGTGGTCGAGCGACATGCGCCGCTTACGGATGCGGTAATAGAGCGTAATATAATTGATGCCCGATTGAGCCGCCCACTGGCGAAGTGTCAGTGTCTTGCCGGCGTGGGTGTAAAACAATGGTCCGGGGCCACGATCAGACATCGGCTGGCCTCCTGATTATCTTCGGGCCGCCCATGTCGATGGCAGCGGCAAAGCCGTGATCTTTGATGCGCCTTCGTATAGTGCTTTCTGAGATACCCAGATGCTTCGCCCAATCTGCGGTCGTTCTGGTTTCGCCGTTGTGGGTGAACGGCTTTGCCTGCCTGCCGATCCGTAGGACTGGCTTTGGCTCGGATGGCTTCTCACTGGTGATGGCCTTGATCCGATCACGTTCCTGCTTCCGGCGCTGCTTCGCATAAGCAAGGGCGCGCTGGCGGATGGCTTTGGCCTCGGCCTCGAATTCCTGCTTCTCTATAAAGCGTGCGTGTTCGGCGGGCGTCATGGGCGGGGCCTCCGCTCAATGCGCTGCTTGGCGCTGTTGTGGCAGCGCGTGCATAGGGGTTGCCAGTTCTGGCGGTTCCAGAACAAGGCGCGGTCGCCACGATGGCGAATGATATGATCAACCGTGGTCGAGGGGCTTCCGCACATGGCGCAATAAGGGTGTGTGGCGAGGTATTCGCGGCGGGCCTTGCGCCATTCGTGATCATAGAGGCGACTGGCAGCGGATGGCCGGCGTTGGTCGTGGCGGGCTTTACGCTCGCGCGCTACCTTGGTCTGGCAGGCACATAGGACGCCATGCGGGACAATGATGTTACATGCGCAAATACGTGGTGGCCGGGACATTAGCTTGTCCCCCTGCGGGCCTCGGCACGCAATGCGTTGATGCCGTGGCGAACTTCGCTTTCCGGAACTTCCTGCCGGGGATCAAAATGCGAAACGGTTTCGTTTTTGCCTTTAACGCCATTGAGGGCGCGGAATTTAGCCTCAAGGCCACGCTTCGCGGCCATGATCTCGGCAGGCGTTGCGGCCCATGTCTGGGCGGGCGTCCAGCCCATCCAGCCGGTTCCGAACTCATAGAACTGCACAAGTGCTTGGTGGAGGTCGAAAGGCTGGCCGGTGCTGGCGTTCTGCTCGGAAAGGTGTTCGGCGTCGGGATCGATGCCGAAAGAGATAGCCAGGAATTCGAAGATCGGTGCCTGTAGCTGGAAAATGGCTGCCGACAGGCCGCCCATGCATAGGGTGTTCAGGATGCCGATTGCATCCTGCGGGTTTCCAGACTCGGCAAGCACGTCATGGAAGATCGCGAAGCTGCCTTCGTCGAGGCCCTTCATGAGTTTGCCTAGACCGTGCTTCACCTGAAGATTGTATGCGGCCCGCAAAGACGGGATCAACTGCACGGTGTCGCCACCATGCGAGATGAAAATACCGTCGTTTGCGAGCCGCAATGTCATGGCTGGTTAGGCCTTCACGGCCAGCTTCACGAAACGGTCGGCGTGCGAAACGTCACCACCGACGCGACGGCGGGCATGAAACCGCACCTGCCCCTTGGTGGCGATGCTGTAGGGGTCGCGAAGAACCGACAGGCCGATTCGATCAACGATCCGGTAGCCGGACAGGTCGCCAAACAGGATCGGCACGGCATTAGCTGCCACGTCCGGCATATCGACCGCCTCCACGATAGGACGGCCAAGCAGGGTCGTGGGAGCGCCCGCCGTGATCGGGTCGAGCATGATAAAGCGCCCGGTGTCGTCCTTCAGGGTGCGGAGCGCGCCAAGCGTCTTGCGGTTCATGATCCAGACGCCATTCTGAGCAAAGGCGGACTGGAGCGAATGGAACATGCCAATAATGGTCGCTGCCGGATCGGTGCCAAGCGTGGCAGCCGCGCCAGTCTTGATCTCGGTGATGCCGGTGGAGGCAGCAAGCAGGCCCTTCGGCTTGCCGGTGCCGTTGCCAGTCACAAAAGCCGTAGCCTCGGCCACGCCGAACGCTTCGGCAAAATCGGCCATAAGCTCGCCTTCCAGATTGTAAGCGTTATCTTCCAGAAGCTGGTTCGACACGTCCACATAGGTTGCCAGTTCGTAAGGCGTGAACGTCGCCTGTTCATAGGTCTGGTCCGACTGGGTGCGATCTTCGGTTTCATCAACCCACGTCGCGGCAACGCCGGTGAGCTTGCGCGGATACTTGATTTCCGGCGTCGAAATCGAAATGACGCGCGCATACTGACGGATAGGTGAAAACTCCACCAGCTTCTTTAGAATTTCAGCGCCAAAGCCTTCGGGCGCCAGATAGCCGGCGCTGGCATCGGTGGCGACAGTCAGGGTCGCCGCTGCCTTCTGGTCCATGCGCTCAACACCCTTGCGGGCGAACTCAATGAATGCCTTGCGCTCAAGATCGGTGTCGGCCTCGTCGCCCTTGGTGATGATGCCGGGGCGGTTAAGCGTGGCCTCAATCTTGTCGAGGCGGCTGGCGATCTTGTCGGAGTCCGCGGACTTCGTTTCAACGGCCTTCAGGCGGGCGTCAATGGCCTCCTGAAGATCGGCAAGCGCCTTCGTGACGATCTGGTCAGCATCGACCGGATCGGCTTCCTTCAGTTCGATTTCAGAAACATGCTTCATTGGGGTTTTATCCTTTTGAGATGTGCGCGGCTGCGCGGTTAAGAGCGCCGGCAATCGCCAAAGCGCGGACTGCCGACTTCGCGCTGGTGACGCGCGCAGCCGGGTGCATGGGAACCGCAACAAGGCTGGTTTCCAGCAATTCGAGTTGATGGATTGTGCGCCCGCCCTTCCGGGGCGTGGCCTTTCTGGTCACGAAACCAATGGACAGGCCGCGCACCGCGCCGGCCTTCACCAGTGCGAACACTTCGCGGGCGCGGGAAACATCATCCAGCAAAAGCTTGCCCTTCACATGCAGCGCGCCGTCGCGAATGGTGGCTTCCGTCCAAGAGCCAACGGGGTCATTCTGGTCGTGGCCGAAAAGCATCGGGATCGGCAGGGCAGCGCCTTCAAACGCCTTCTGGTCGATCATGTCGCCCACGCGGTCGGGGCGTGTGAAATCCCACGCGATGCCTTCGATCTCACCAGAGTCCGAGACAGCAAATTTCGTTTCGATATAGAAACGGTCGCTCATTCGGGCGTTTCCTCTTTCTGGTTCTGGTCGGGCTGGGAAACAGTTTCCACCTTGCCGACATAGCGGGCGTCGAGAACGTCGAAGGCGAGCGGAAGCGTTTCGATGATCGGGCGATTGTGCGCGTAGGTATCGACAAGGCGTTGCGCGTCGATTGGCGCGGTGCCGCCGCCGATCAGGCCAAGGCGGATCGTCTCGATAATATCGCCATAGGCAAACTGGTTGCTGGCGAAGCGCCGATAGAGCGCACCGAAGCCGGTGCCGGTCTTCTGCTCAAGTTCGCGGATCATGGATGGGGTTAGGGCGAAGGTGTATTCGCCGTCACCGAAATAGGCAACGTGCTTCATTCGCTGGCCTCATCAGCCTTAGCGAGCGCTTCGCGGATCTCGCGGGCAGCTACCCGATTGTGCGGATAGTCGGATTCCGCAAGGTGGCGGACGGTGGCGCGAAGCAGGTTCATGGCCGTGCTGGCCTGCTCGGAAACATGGCCATGCTGATAGGCGTGTTTATAAGCTGCCAGTTCACCGGCAATGGCTACGTGCAGGGGCTGGGCCATTAGGCGTCCTTCCTCGGAGCCGTCGCCGGCCCGGTCGTGGTGGTCGAGATGTATGGATTCGCAAGCTCATCGCCGCCTTCGATGGCTGGCAGGTTCATAGCGGCGCGGACTTCGTTCGGCGTCATGGCGCGCATGGCGACAAGCTTGCCGAAGATCTCCGCCCTGCCCGCCGCGTCGGCGCGCTGAAGGTCGTCAACGACAAATTCAGTGTAGTAGGCGTCCTGCTCGTCTTCAGTCAGGAGAACGGCGGAATAGGCGTCCTGCCAGCGGTCGAGCCATGGGCGTAGGCAAAGCTGAAGGAATGTCGCGCCCATCTGTTCGCTATTCGACCATGTGGCCCTGTCTAGCTGATAGAGCATGTGGGGCGGCACGCCTGTGGCGCGGGCAATCTCGTTGATCTGCTCGATACGGTTCTCAAGGAATTGCGCATCGGTCGAGGTCATGGCCGGCTGGTCATACCTCCATCCGGCATCCAGAATGAGCGGATCGCCGTTGCTGGTCGCCTTCCATGTCCTCCAAGATTTAAGCATGTTGGCAATGGTCTTGGTGCCGGAGTCGCCAGAAACTGACTTTTCGTTCGAGATGATGCCGGAAGGACGCGCGCCAGAGCCGAAGAATTGCGAGCCGTGGCGCTCAAGCACCATAGCAAGGCCAATGGCCTCTTTACCCAGTGCGACAGGCGACGTGTCGAGGAAAGACGGCAAATAGAGAATGTCGCCGAAATGAAACCGGAGTTGCCGATTGCTGGCGTCCGTCACCAGATAGAACGGCTCGCCCGAATCCTCGAATCGGCGTTGGACGGAACCGGGCTTCAGTCGGCGTAGAAAAATCGGCCTGCCATCGGCTGCACGATCCACAACAGCATAACCAGCGCCGTGTAGAATCGCGTCGGCGGTCAGGTCAATGCGAAGCTGGCCGGCGCTGGTCCATTCGTTGGCGCGACCATGCACAAGGCGATAAGCTGGATGATTCTTAGCAGCTTCCTTGCTGCCGTCAGTGTCTCGATAGAGTTTAACAGGCGTAGAGCCGCAAGTTTCGGAGATAAGTCTAACCGCCTGTAGGACAGCGGGAACTCGTAGGGCGCTGGCTGGCGTGACAGATACGCCAGAGGCAACCGGAACCGATCCGAATAGTTCTTCGATTCCGGGACTGGTAAGCGACATCGATTTCTTTTCGATGCCGCCACCAATGACACGCTTTACTGACTCAAGGATACGCAACACTTAATCACACTCGGCAAACCCGACATGTGAATATTGTCTCAAACTTGATTCAGCACGTAAAGTGATATTTCATCAAAATCGATCTTTTTATTAAGATCAATCAACAAAGATGATCTATTTGCAATCCGGGATAGGCGATAGCGTTCACCAGTTCCACGCGCTGTTGAAGCATTCCTTGCGGCATGATGCCGTAACGGCCCGTCATGGTGGCGCTGGTATGCCCAAGAATGAAACCGAATTGCTCATCCAGATAACCAGCCCTGCGCAATGCGTCGGCTGTGCCATGCCTGAAGCTGTAGAGCGACAGGCCGCGCCCGTCCTTCAAACCAAGGCGCGTGAGGTAACGGCCAAACTCACGGCTGAAATCCGCGATCATCTGGCCGCGCGCATTGCGTTCGGCATGCGGGAATAACCGTTGCTGGCCGGCTGCTTCCATGCCGTCGCGATACTTGATGAAACCAAGGCGGATCAATTCGGGATGAACCGGAATGACGCGCATAGAGCCTCTTGTTTTGACGCTCTTTTCGCCCTCACCTTCCGTGGTGATGTGCATAATCCAGTGGGCGTGTTCCTGCCGAACGTCCGAAACTGCAAGCTGCGCGATCTCTGCAGGCCGTGCGCCGCTGAAAAGCATAATCAAAGGCACCCAATAGCGGTGATCACGGATCCGCACATTTCCGGGTTTGGCGATGTTGCGCCATTCGTCGGCGCTTTGGCATCCGGTGAACAGCGGCGACTTGAACAGGGTGTTCATTTGATCGACCGCGAAGGGAATCGTGGTCTTTTCCTTCGGCTTTTTCAGGAACATGCCATCGGCGGGATTCTGGTCGAGATAGCCATGATTGACCAGCCATGAGCAAAAAGCGCTGAAGCCGGCAAGGTAGCGGTTCACGGTGCGAGGTGAGATAACCGGTTTCCCGATCTTCTCGTTATGGCGCACGATCTGCGCTAGATTCATCCCTGCGAAAGCGCTGCTTTCCGTGGCCTTCACCGGGAATTTCATCAAGAGCGCCTTCCATTCGCGGACGGCCTTCTTGTCGATCCGGTGAACCGGGCAGGTGCTGCCGACATAATCAACAAAGCTGCCAACGTCACGGCGGGCCTGTGCAATGGTGTCGGTGGCGATGCCCTTCGGGTTCTCGGAGGCGTATTGCTCGAAAAGCTCCATGATCGTTTCGCCGGCCTTCGCCTGCTCGCGTGACGTGCCGATAGCAGGCTTCACGATAGTGTCTTTCGGCTGGCCGGAATAATCTCCACGATCACGCTCAAGGGTGCGTTCAAGAGCTTCTATCTCGGCGCGGATCATCTTCCGTGCGAGGTCGCCACGATCCGGTGATAGTGGATCCACCAAAAGCTTGTTCTGGTCAATGTAGGCGTCAACCTCATGGGCGATAAGTGCGCCCTCGCCTTCGGCCAGATGCTTGCGCATGGCGTCGAGCTTCGCGCGGCGAGAACTGGCGTCAACCTCCTGCCCGCGCTTCAGGGCTATCACTTCAAGGCTGGCGTCCAGCACGGCGAGTGGGTCGCTCATGTCGATCTGCTCGCGTTGGACGCGCTCCACGGCCTGTTCGGTGGCGGTGTCGATCTCGGCTTGCGTAGGTATCCGCTGGCGGGCCTGTTCATCGCGCTCAAGCGTGGCCGTGTAATGCCGCCAAATAGCATCGGCCTTGTCGTCGGGTGTCAGTTCGCGGCGCGCGCGCACGTCATCAAACTCGGCCCGCCATGCCTCAATCACCGGCCATAAGCGCACTTTAGCGACGGATTCGTCCTTGGTCCGAAGTGACTTCTTGCGCGTCGTGGTGCGGTAGAGCGGCACAAGATCAACCGGAATATCGATCCGTGCATAGTAGGTTGCGCCACGTCTTTCGAGGTAGGTAAGCCTTGCCATTTCCGCCCTTCCGTAGCACCATTCCGGAACACCAAACCGGAACAGTTTTAGATCGAAAAGCCCTTAAATAGCAATAGCTTGTTGATTTTCAGGCGCTTGAAAAAAGCTGGAATACTGTCCAGGTTCCCCAGCCAAATTTCTTTCTTCACAAAATCACCCGCCTTAATCATCGCAAAGATGCACGTGGATCGCCACGCACATGGCAAGATCGTATTTCCTGCGTCAGATAATCTTCATTTCGTAACCGCCGAAAAATTCAGGACAATCTGGTTACCACGATTGCGGGGAAACATCCCTTCCGTCCGCGATC
>Ga0265293_10009771_pt1 | contig 13656 bp, 14 predicted proteins | sample Munlanlewell138R_FD_192505 | JGI IMG/M metagenome (GOLD analysis project Ga0265293, IMG submission 192505) | Leachate microbial communities from a municipal landfill in Southern Ontario, Canada - Leachate well 138R | ecosystem: Engineered > Solid waste > Landfill > Unclassified | place: Canada...
TGGTAACTCAAGTATACTAAAAAAACAGGGGGTGTCGTTATCTTTTTTTGATAACTATTGAAATTTAAATGTTTTAAGGTTATTTGAAGAGGATAAACTTGACACTACCAAGCTAACTAAGGGGGCGTAAATATGACTAAGGTGGCATTAGTAACCGGTGGTAGCAGAGGAATAGGAAAAGAGATAGCTATTGGTTTGGCCAAAGATGGATATGATCTTGTCATAACATATAATTCTAGTATAGAATCAGCCAATCAAGCTATTGAAGAGATTAAATCTTTAGGTCAAAAGGGAATAGCGGTTAAAGCTGATGTGAGTATAAAAGAAGAAGTAGATTCATTGTTTTCAATAATAGCTGATGAATTTGGTTCAGTGGATATAGTGATAAATAATGCAGGCATAACAAAGGATAACTTGCTGATGAGAATGTCTGAAGATGATTGGGATCAGGTCATGGACGTGAACCTAAAGAGTGTATACTTAACAACCAAAGCAGCCATAAAGGGTATGATGAAAAAAAGATATGGAAAGATAATAAATATTTCATCTGTAGTTGGAGTCATGGGTAATGCTGGTCAGGGTAACTATTCAGCTTCAAAAGCTGGGATAATAGGTTTTACTAAATCCATGGCTAAGGAATTATCGTCAAGGGGAATTAGGGTTAATGCAATAGCGCCAGGATTCATAAAGACGGAGATGACAGAAAAGCTTTCTGATAATGTTAAAGAGATGATGTTAAGCGGTATTCCTTTAGGCTATTTTGCAGAGCCTAAGGATGTAAGTAATTTGGTGAATTTTCTTGCCAGTGATAAATCTGATTATATAACTGGACAAGTAATTCAAATAGATGGCGGTATGAATATATAAAAATTCTAGGAGGAATGAAAAATGGTATTTGATAAAGTAAAGGAAATTATTGCAGAACAACTTGATGTTGAGGTGGAAAGAATAACTATGGAGACTTCATTAATGAAGGATTTAGAGGCAGATTCACTAGATGCAGTGGAGATAATGATGGCTCTAGAAGATGAATTTGAAATTGAAGTTCCGGATGAAGATGCTGAGAAATTTGCGAATATTGGTGATATAGTAAAGTATGTTGAGGCGAAAATCTCCTAATTAAATGAGGTGAACTTATGAAAAGAGTAGTAATAACTGGCTTAGGTGCAGTTACACCTATTGGATTAGGAAGGGAAGAATTTTGGAATAATCTTATTGAAGGGAAATCAGGAATAGGGTATATTACAAGATTTGACACATCTAATCATGATACTAAAATAGCAGCTGAAGTTAAAGATTTTGACCCAAGTTTATATATGAACAAAAAAGAAGCAAAGAGAATGGACTTATTTTCTCAGTACGCAATAGCTGCTACTAAAATGGCTTTTGAAGATGGAAATATTCAACTGGAAAATATTGATCTAGAGCAGGTAGGAACAATTATTGGATCTGGAATAGGTGGTATTCAAACCTTAGAGGATGAGAAGGAAAAAATGGATGAGAAAGGTCCAGGTAGAATTTCACCACTGTTTATTCCAATGATGATTTCTAATATGGCAGCAGGACAAGTCTCAATGACTTATGGTTTAAAGGGTTCATCTATGACCATAACCACAGCATGTGCATCAGCTACTCATGCCATCGGTGAAGCCTTTAGAATGATAAAGTCAGGTTATATGAATATGGCAGTCACTGGAGGAACAGAAAGCTCCATAACACCCCTTTCCATGGCTGGGTTCATATCCATGAAGGCCTTGTCAACCAACAATGAAAACCCACAAGGAGCTAGTAGACCTTTTGACAAAAATAGAGATGGATTTGTAATGGGTGAAGGTTCAGGTATTATTATTCTTGAGGAACTTGAACATGCTTTAAATAGAGGTGCTAAAATCTATGCTGAGATAATAGGTTATGGGTCTACATCAGATGCATTCCATATAACTCAACCAGATCCAGAAGCAAAGGGCGCAAGTAGAGCTATGGGGCAAGCCATAACTGAAGGCGGAATATCGAAGGAAGATGTTGGATATATTAATGCTCATGGTACAAGCACATACTATAACGATAAGCTTGAGACCCTAGCAATAAAGAACCTGTTTGGGGATCATGGCAAGAACATAAACATAAGCTCCACAAAGTCCATGACAGGCCATCTATTAGGTGCTGCAGGAGGAGTAGAAGCTATAGCAACAGCTCTAGCCATATACAATGAGATAGTTCCACCTACAATAAACTATGAAACTCCAGATGAAGAATGTGACTTAAACTACACACCAAATACTGCCGTAAAGAGAAGTATACAGTGTGCATTGTCAAATTCCTTAGGATTTGGTGGACATAACGCAAGTATATTATTAAAAAAATATTAATAAAATTGACTCTGGAAAATTCCCAGAGTCAATTTTTTCTTCTAAAATCATACTTTTCATGTGGTAGGTTCAGAATATGACCATTAATTTCAACCCTATCCTCACTAAGCCATACTATCTCAGCTCTTTCTTCCCTATAATTCCAGTAGATGTTTTTACTATGCCCACTAGGTTTTATAAGTTCTGCCCGAATGGCATATGAAGTTGTTGCTCCACCATTTACAAGATATGCTCTAATTTCAAATGTTTTATTTGGAGAGCTTGTTTGTAGTATTAAGTCACCTTTAGGGAGTCTTTCCATACTGAAAAATGCCCAATATATTGAATAAGTAATCATAAGCACAAATATGATCAAGTAAATCAATGTTTTTTTATACCTTTTAATTATTTGCATTTAATCCTCCATTATAGAGATTTTTATAAAGTCGACCTATAAATTCTAGAAGACTCTCCCCAAGGGTGATAACCTGTCCCAATATACTCAAAACCATACTTTTCATAATAGCCTGTGTGATCAGTACAAAGATAAAGATTTTTAAAACCACCATTTCTTGCATCTATCTTTGCCTTATTTAATAGTAGTTCACCATAGCCTTGTCCTCTATATCCCTTTTCAACATACAAAGCACATACCCAAGGGTATAGGTCCATCCTACTGATAAAATCATTGGTAATTAGACCTGCACAACCCACAGTCCTATCACCATCGACTAAGAGATACCACCTAGGTAGTGCTTGACTAAGGTCTAAACTGTGTTTTATGCAATCCTCATATACCATTTTACTGCTCTCACCAGCCCATATACTTTGAATATAATTAATTGAACTTTCAAGATACTCATTAGATTCGCTTACAGAGATTAGATTCATTACATCACCTCAATTTTAATAGTTTTTTAATATTATAGCATATATGAGTTTTAAATATTGTAATAAAGTAATTTGTCATTTATATCCATTTTCCCAAACATAGATTCAGTTTATTCTATCAATAAAGAACACTTATATGCTATACTTAAGTATAAGGATTTGGGAGGAAAGCACATGGATATCAACATTCCTGATTATGTAGAGGATATTCTAGATAGATTGATAGACAATGATTATAGAGCATATATTGTAGGGGGTAGTGTTAGAGACTCAGTAATGGGTAAGAAACCCTCTGATTATGATGTTGCAACATCTGCGAAACCTGATGATATAGAAAGAGTATTTTCTAATTACAATACCTACTCACCAGGTAGGGAGTTTGGGACTATAGTAGTTGTTACCAGTAAGGGAAATGTTGAAGTTACAACTTTTAGACTTGAGGGAAAATATACAGATGGAAGAAGACCTGACTTCATTGAATTTACAACATCACTTGAAGAGGATCTAAAAAGACGGGACTTCACCATAAATGCCATGGCATATAATCATGAAGAAGGCTTGATTGATCTTTTCCAAGGGGTTAAAGACATCGAAGATGGCCTTATTAGATGCGTTGGTAATCCATACATAAGACTTAATGAGGATTATTTGAGGATACTTAGAGCTGTAAGATTTGCGACACAGCTAGATTTTCTAATAGATATCGAGACATCAAATGCATGTATGGAATTATCCCATAAATTGGATACTGTAAGTGTAGAAAGAATTAGGGATGAGCTTTTCAAGATATTATTAGCAGAAAAACCATCAAATGGGATTCTTTTAATGAGGAGTTTGGGGCTTTTAAAAGAAGTAATCCCGGAGTTAATACCTGCAATAGGTTTTGATCAGAGAAATCCCCACCATGATAGATCTGTTTTTCAGCATACACTATTAGTTATGGATAATACTCCTCCAATATTAAGTTTAAGGTTGGCAGCTCTTTTACATGATATTGGAAAACCTTATACTTTTACAATTGATCCAGATGGAATTGGACATTTTTACGGTCACGACAAAGAAAGTGTAAAGATAGGTAAAGAAGTTTTATTAAGGCTAAGATGTCCAACGAAACTTATTGAAGAGACCTTGAATCTTGTGAAGGAACACATGAATCACAGCCCAAAGATGAAGAACAAGGCATTAAAGAGACAACTTCAAAGAATTGGCGAAGAAAACATGAAGAATCTTATTCATTTACAAATAGCAGACAGACTAAGTAAAAATGGGAAAAAAGACATTGATTATCTCCTGAAAAAAACCAAACAGGTAGATGAAATTATAGATAATAAGGAGCCATATAAAAAAGCTCATTTAGCCATAAATGGTAGTGATTTAAAAGAAATCGGATATAAAGAAGGTAGAATTATTGGGAAAATACTTGAGTATTTACTAAACTATGTCCTAGAAAATCCACATAAAAACAACAGAGAAGATTTATTGGAAATTGTAAACAATATATATCCATTGGAATAAATTTACACTAGGAGGAATAATATGGGAAAGTTATTTGGAACAGATGGCGTTAGAGGGGTAGCAAATATTGATCTAACACCAGAACTTGCATTTGAAATTGGTAGAGCAGGGGCTTATGTAATATCAAAAGGGAAAAAAGGGAAGGTATTAGTGGGGAAAGATACTAGATCATCAGGGGATATGTTAGAAGCAGCTTTAACGGCGGGGATATGTTCCATGGGTTTAGATGTTGAATCTGTTGGAGTAATTCCTACTCCTGCAGTAGCATACCTTACTAGAAAATATGAGGCTGTTGCAGGAGTTGTAATATCGGCTTCCCATAATCCTGGTGAATATAATGGGATAAAGTTTTTTAGTGGGGATGGGTTAAAGCTACCTGATTCCACTGAAGAGGAAATTGAAGATATATTGCTTAACAAGAGAGAAATAGCCGACAGACCAATAAAGGATAAGGTTGGGCGGGTATATATTAACGATAGAGCATCAACAGATTACAAAGAGTTTCTAAAGAGTGTTATAAAGATTGACCTAACTGGACTTAAAGTAGCTATGGACTGTGGGCATGGGGCACTCTATAAGATTGGACCTGAGATAATCCAAGAACTGGGAGGAAGTGTTGTTGCAATTAATACCAGTCCCAATGGAATGAATATAAATCTTGCATGTGGATCAACCAAACCAGAACTTGTTCAAAAACTAGTTATTAAAGAGAAAGCTGATTTAGGGGTGGCTTTTGATGGAGATGCTGATAGAATTATAGCTGTTGATGAGAAGGGTAGTATAATTGATGGAGATCATATATTAGCTATATGTGGTAGATACCTTAACAATTCTGGAAGATTAAATAAAAAAACCATAGTAGGTACTGTTATGACAAATATGGGACTAGATAAATATTTGGAAAAAGAGGGTATGAATATAGTAAAGACAGCAGTGGGAGATAGATATATATTAGAGGAAATGCTAAAGGAAGGTTATGTTTTAGGTGGGGAACAATCTGGTCATATTATCTTCTTAGAACACAACACAACTGGGGATGGACTGGCAACAGGTCTTCATCTCTTGGAGGTAATGATAAATTCAGGGGAAAAAGCTTCAGAACTTAACAGATTAGTTGAAAATTTCCCACAGGTATTGTTTAATGCAAAAGTCGATAATAGTTATAAGTACAAGTATATGGAGATTCCAGAAATAAAGGATGAAGTTAATAGAATTGAGCAGATGTTTGAAGGCCAGGGAAGAGTACTTATTAGACCATCTGGTACCGAACCCTTAGTTAGGGTAATGATTGAAGGAAAAGATATAGATTTAATAACAAAGGTTGCAAAAGATTTAGTGGACTTTATCGAGGACAGGATAGGTTTAAAATAAGAGTTAGGAGTGTGAAGAGATGGAATATAAAATTGTAGCAGACAGTAGTTGTGATTTAAACGATGATTTAAGAGGGGTGATGGATGTTAGTCTGGTTCCCTTTAAGATTGATATCGATAACTCATCCTTCGTGGATGACGAAAATATTGATATGAGTGATTTGGTTTCAACCATGTTAGCAAGTCCAAATCCAGTAAAAACTTCTTGCCCATCACCTGGTGATTTTAAAGAGACTTATGTTGATGGAGACAATGTTTTTGTTGTTACAATTTCTAAGGAACTATCTGCAACTTACAATAGTGCAATACTAGCAAAGGATATGATTCTTGAAGAGATGAAGGATAAGTTTGTCCATGTGTTTAACTCAAAATCAGCAAGTGTAGGGGAAACCTTGACAGCAATAAAAATCAAAGAGTGCATAGATAAAAAATTATCTAATTCTGAGATAGTTGAAAAGGTAGAAGCTTATATAGAAGAAATGAAAACTTTCTTTATATCTGAGGACCTAAGTAACTTAATTAAGAATGGTAGAATTTCTAAGACTTCAGGATTAATTGCCAATGTTTTAAATATCAAACCAATAATGAAAGCTACTGATGATGGTAATATAGAAGCAGTTGAAAAAATTAGAGGTAGCAAGAAGGCATTTAAAAGACTGGCAGAGATTATTGGGGAGACTGGTTTAAAATTTGAGGAGAGGGTTATAGCAATCTCTCATGCAAATGCACTTGAAAAAGCACTAGACTTAAAAGAAGATCTTAAGAAGTATAATTTCAAGGATATAATCATAGTTGAGACCAAGGGTTTATCAACGGTTTATGTGAATAACGGAGGCATTATTGTTTCCTTCTAACTTAATTGAAATAAATATTTAAAAAACATTTGACAAATTATTAATGGATGCTATAATAAAAAAGGTAAGTTACTTACTTACCTTACTTGCGGGAATGGCGGAATTGGCAGACGCGCTAGACTTAGGATCTAGTGTCATTGACGTGGGGGTTCAAGTCCTCTTTCCCGCACCAAATTAGACCAGTGGTAGATACCATTGGTTTTTTTATGCATGTTTTGGGTATCATATTTTAAGCATAAATTTGTTTTATAGTACCCAATAATATATGTATATGTTATAATATTATGATGGAGACTTAAATTTGTATCAGATGATAAAAAATATATAGGGGGTTCATTAATGAAGGCAGTTTTTGATAAGAAAGAGAAGAATACAGTACACTTTAATATTGAAGTACCAACAGGGGATTTTGAAAAAGCACTTCAACAAGCTTATATGAAGAATCGTGGTAAGTTCAATATACCAGGATTTAGAAAGGGTAAAGTTCCAAGAAAGATAATTGAAATGAACTACGGAGATGATATCTTCTTTGAGGATGCAATTAATCTATTGCTACCTGAAGCATATTCTAATGCCATAGATGAGTTGGGCTTAGAACCAGTGGATAGTCCTGAAGTTGATATTGATGAAATGGAACTAGGAAAACCAATTCAAGTAAAGTTTAGTGTGGAAGTAAAACCAGAAGTTAAGCTTGGAGATTACAAATCAATTGAACTTGAAAAGGTAGATTATTCAGTAACTGAAGCTATGATCAACAATGAAGTTGATAGAGAAAGAGAGCAGAACGCTAGAATTATCGATGCTGGTGATAGAGCAGTAGCTGATGGAGATTTAGTTACAATTGATTTTGCTGGATATATTGATGGTGAATTATTTGAAGGTGGAAGTGCTGAAGACCATGATTTGACAATTGGTTCAAATCAATTTATACCAGGATTTGAAGAAGGACTAATAGGTAAGAATAAGGGAGATGAAGTTGATGTAGAGGTTACATTCCCTGAAGAATACCATGAAGAATCATTGAAGGGAAAACCAGCAGTTTTTAAAGTTACAATTAAAGAAATTAAAGTTAAAGAACTTCCAGAATTAGACGATGAGTTTGCAAAGGATGTAAGCGAATTTGACACTTTGGAAGAATATAAAAACAATATTAAAGAAACACTAGAGAAAAGCTTAAAAGAGCAAGAAAAAATTGAAACAGAGAATAAACTAGTGGAAAAAGTTGTTGAACTGTCTGAAATTGATGTACCAGAAGCTATGATTAAATCTCAAATTGAAAGTGAGATTAAGGACTTTGAATATAGGGTTAGAAGTCAAGGGTTTGACATGGATCAATACCTTGAATTAACAGGAACTAGTAGAGAAGACCTTGAGCTTAACTTTAGACCAATCTCTGAAAGAAGGGTAAAGGCTGACTTAGTACTAGAGGCTATTGCAAAGGCAGAAGATGTACAAGTTACAGATGAAGATTTAGATAAAGAGTTAGAAAAACTAGCAGAGCAATACCAACAAGCCAATAAAGAAAAATTCATTAAAGATATGAAAAAAGGAGATTTAGGCTTCCTAAAAGCGGGTATATCCAACAGTAAAGTTTTAGACATGCTAGTGGACAATATTAAGTTTATATAACTAGGAGGGTTAAGTATGGCATTAGTACCAATAGTAGTAGAACAAACCAATAGAGGTGAAAGATCCTATGATATTTATTCTAGGTTATTAAAGGATAGAATAATTATTCTTGGTTCTGAAATTAATGATCCTGTTGCAGATTTAGTGGTTGCCCAGTTATTATTTTTAGAGGCAGAAGACCCTGAAAAGGATATACAAATCTATATAAATTCACCTGGAGGATCTGTAAGTGCTGGATTTGCGATCTTTGATACAATACAGTACATCAAACCTGATGTAACTACAATTTGTATAGGAAGAGCAGCTAGCATGGGAGCATTTCTTTTAGCTGCAGGTACTAAAGGAAAGAGATTTGCATTGCCAAATTCTGACATTATGATTCATCAACCCCTTGGTGGAGCTCAAGGGCAAGCTGAAGATATAAGAATTCAAGCAGAAAAGATTATTGAGATAAGAGAGAGAATTAATAGAATCCTATCTGAAAAAACAGGACAACCCTTGGAAAGAATAGCTAAAGATACAGATAGGGATTATTATATGAGTGCAAAAGAAGCAGTAGAATATGGAATAATTGATGCTGTTATGGAGAGAAAGAAATAGAGGTGATTCCATGGCAAAAAACGATGACAAGCAATTAAGATGCTCCTTTTGTGGCAAACCACAAGATCAGGTAAAGAGATTGATTGCCGGTCCAAATGTGTACATTTGTAATGAATGTATTGAGTTATGTCAAGAAATAATTGAGGAAGAGTTTGTTCAGAATGTATTAGATTATGAACTAGATGAACTTCCAAAACCAACAGATATAAAAGAAACACTAGATGAATATGTTATACAACAGGAAAGAGCAAAAAGAGGCTTAGCTGTTGCTGTATACAATCATTATAAGAGGATAAACCAAGTTCAATCAAAAAATGATGATGTGGAACTTCAAAAAAGTAATATTTTGATGATAGGACCAACTGGTTCAGGAAAGACGCTACTTGCACAAACTTTAGCAAGAATACTAAACGTACCATTTGCAATAGCGGATGCTACATCTCTAACTGAAGCAGGTTACGTGGGAGAAGATGTTGAGAATATAATCCTTAAATTGATCCAGGCTGCTGATTATGATATTGAAAGAGCTGAAAAAGGCATCATCTATATAGATGAAGTTGATAAAATTGCACGAAAATCAGAGAATCCTTCAATAACAAGAGATGTTAGCGGTGAAGGAGTGCAACAAGCATTACTAAAAATTTTAGAAGGCACTGTTGCTAATGTACCTCCACAAGGAGGTAGGAAGCATCCTCATCAAGAATTTATACAAATAGACACTACTAATATACTATTTATCGTAGGTGGAGCTTTTGATGGATTAGATAAAATAATTCAATCAAGAGTTGGAAAGAAAACCATGGGCTTTGGAGCAGATGTTAAATCTCAGAAAAAGAATATTGGAGAATTATTCAAGCAAATTCAACCAGAAGACCTTATCAGATTCGGATTAATTCCAGAATTTGTAGGAAGGTTGCCAGTTATTGTAACCTTAGAAGAGCTAGATGAAAATGCTTTAGTAAGAATTCTTACTGAGCCTAAAAATGCTTTGGTAAAACAGTACAAGGAGCTATTCTTGATGGATAATGTTGAGCTGGAGTTTGAAGAAGAAGCACTGAATATAATTGCTAGAAAAGCAATAGAAAGAAAAACAGGTGCCAGAGGACTTAGGGGAATAATTGAAGAGAAGATGCTGGATATTATGTTTGAACTACCCACAAGAGATGATGTTGAAAAGTGCTTGATCACCAAAGAGACAATATCAAATGATGGAGAACCAACATTGCTTTTAGCTGAAAAATCTAAGAAAAAAACAAACAAGAAAAGCAGTAAGGAATCTGCTTCTTAAAGGCTCACTCATGTGAGCCTTTATTCAATAAAAATCAGATTTACGGGTATATATGCTTTGTGAACTGAAAAGAAGGGAAGGGATACAATGAATAATCCTTATATTATAGAAGAGAAAACACTACCTCTTATACCACTTAGAGGGATATCAATTTTCCCACACATGGTTATTCATTTTGATGTAGGTAGAGAAAAATCTGTACAAGCATTGGAAAAATCCATGATGGAGGATTCTCTGATACTTTTGTGTACTCAGATTAATCCAAAGGTTGAGGAACCAGAACAAAAGGACTTTTATCAGGTTGGAACAATTGCAAAGGTCAAGCAAATGTTAAAACTACCTGGTGGAAGTATTAGAGTACTTGTGGAAGGTTTAAATAGAGGGAAAGTAAAAGAAATAACAAAGGAAGAACCATATTTTGAAGCACTAACAGAAGAATTCACATATTCTCCAGAAGAATTTGTTAAAAGTAATGATATGGAAGCCATAATGAGATTAGTTACATTAGACTTAGAAGAATATATTGGGCTGAATGCCAAAGTTTCCTCAGAGGTATTGTTTACCATCTCAGACATAGACGATCCAGGAAGACTTGCTGATGTAATAGCATCCTATATATTCTTAAAGCAAGAAGATGATCAAAAAATATTAGAAACCTTTGATTTTTATGAAAGACTTGAAGTTCTGCATCAGATTCTACAAAAGGAAATTGAGCTATTAAAAATTGAGGATAAGATCAATCAAAGGGTTAAAAAACAAATTAATAAGGTACAGAAAGAATATTATCTAAAAGAACAAATGAAGGCAATTCAAAAAGAACTAGGGGAAGATGATGATTTTTCAAATGAAATTGAAGAATATCAGAAGAAGATAAATAAAATCAAAATGCCAAAAGAAGTAAAGGAAAAAGCCCTAAAAGAAGTTGATAGATTAACTAAACAATCTCCACACTCTGCAGAGGTTGGGGTTATTAGAACCTACCTTGATTGGATAGTTGAGCTACCTTGGGATAAAGAGACTAAAGAGAAGATAGATATAAAGAGAGCAAGAGAAATTCTTGATGCAGACCATTATGGATTAAAGGACGTAAAGGAGAGGATACTTGAGTTTATTGCTATTAGAAAGTTAACTAATTCCATAAAAGGACCAATACTGTGTTTGGTTGGACCTCCAGGAGTAGGGAAAACTTCCATAGCTAAGTCAATAGCTTCTTCATTAAATAGAAATTTTGTAAGGATGTCACTTGGCGGTGTTAGGGATGAGGCTGAAATAAGAGGGCATAGAAGGACATATGTTGGCAGTATGCCTGGAAGGATAATTAGTTCTATTAAGAAAGCTGGTTCAAAGAATCCTGTATTCTTGTTTGATGAAATTGATAAATTAGCCAATGACTTCAGAGGAGATCCAGCAAGTGCCTTACTAGAGGTATTAGATCCAGAACAGAATACTACATTTACAGATCACTTTTTAGATGCACCTTTTGATTTGTCAAAAGTATTATTCATAACAACAGCAAATACAACTGCTTCTATACCACCTGCTCTTCTTGACAGGATGGAGGTAATCAGAATAAGTGGATATACTGAAGAGGAAAAATTACAAATAGCCAAAAGATATCTATTACCTAAGCAAATGAAAGAGCATGGTTTAACTGATAATATGTTAGTACTTTCTGATTCGGCAATTAGAGGGGTAATAAATTATTACACTAGAGAAGCAGGTGTAAGGAACCTAGAAAGATATTTAGCCAATATTTGTAGAAAAGTAGCCAAGAAGATTGTTGAAACTAATAAAAAGGGAGTAAGAGTAAATGCCAATAATTTAAGCACATATCTTGGTGCTGAGAGATTTAGATATGATACCCTTGAAGAGAATAATCAGATAGGTGTAGCTAATGGATTGGCTTGGACAGCAGTGGGAGGAGAGACACTTTCTGTTGAAGTTACAACCATGCAGGGAACTGGGAAGACTCAACTAACAGGGAAGTTAGGAGATGTAATGAAGGAATCAGCAATGGCTGGTATAAGTTACATCAGAGCGAATGCTGATAAATTAAAAGTATCCCCTGATTTTTATAAGGATATGGACATTCACATTCACGTTCCTGAAGGAGCTATTCCAAAGGATGGTCCCTCAGCAGGTATAACCATTGCCTCTGCAGTAATATCTGCCTTGACCAATACTCCAATAAATAGAGAAGTTGCTATGACTGGAGAAATTACCCTTAGGGGAAGAGTATTACCTGTAGGTGGCATAAAAGAAAAACTACTAGCTGCTCATAGAATGGGCATTAAGAAGGTAATTCTACCTTACGAAAATGGGAAGGACTTAGAAGAAATACCTGATAAAGTTAAAAAGAAGATGGAGTTTGTTCTAGTAAAAAATCTAGATGAAGTTATTCTTGAAGCATTTGAGAAAATAGGTGAAAGCAATGAAGATTAATAAATCTGATTTACAGGCAATGGCGGTAAATAAGGAAGGTTATCCAGACGATCAACTACCAGAGATAGCATTTGCTGGTAGATCTAATGTTGGCAAATCATCTTTTATCAATACTATGTTGAATAGGGTAAACCTAGCTAGGACAAGTGGTAAGCCTGGAAAAACTAGAACCATAAACTTCTACATCGTGAATGATTCCTTTAGATTTGTTGATTTACCAGGATATGGATATGCCCAAGTATCAAAGGATGAGAGAAAAAAGTGGGGAGAAATAATCGAAAGGTATCTAAAGGATAGGGATAACTTAAAAGCGATAGCTTTAATCGTAGACATTAGGCATAAGCCCAGTCCTCAAGATGTGGACATGTATAATTGGGTAATAACCTTTGGATATGAACCAATTGTAGTTGCAACTAAAGCAGACAAAATTGCTCGAGGACAATGGGAAAAACATCTGAAAATAATTAGAGAAGAACTGGGAGTTAAGAATAGAAATACTGTTGTTCCCTTCTCATCTTCAAAGAAATTAAACATTGAAAAGTTGTGGGAAATATTAACCCCTCATTTAGTAACAGAAGAAATTCAAGAAGAATAATCAAGTAGGAGGTAATTAATACCTCCTCTCACACCACCGTACGTGCCGTTCGGCATACGGCGGTTCAATTCAAATAATAATCCAAACAACTAATGAGTCCTCGCTTTGCGAGGATTTCTTTTGA
>Ga0265293_10009772_pt1 | contig 13655 bp, 7 predicted proteins | sample Munlanlewell138R_FD_192505 | JGI IMG/M metagenome (GOLD analysis project Ga0265293, IMG submission 192505) | Leachate microbial communities from a municipal landfill in Southern Ontario, Canada - Leachate well 138R | ecosystem: Engineered > Solid waste > Landfill > Unclassified | place: Canada...
TCCAAAGCCTGCAGCTCTGTCTTGAAATCCATATTCTTAGCACGAATTTCTTTGGACTTTATAGAGAAGTAGTCAATAGCCTGCTCGACCCCTTTCATCTGGGTCTTACCTACTTTTCTACCCTTAATGGCAATCTCATTTGCCTCGTTGAGGGCTTCTTGAAGAGACTCTAAATCTTGTTTAGATTTAATCTCTTTCAAGATGGATTTGTAATTGCCTCCAATATAAGGCTTTTCCGCCTCAATGCCCTCTAATGTTACCAGAACATCTTCACATCCTGGTTCGTTAGAAAAATGCTCCTTAAGAAGATCAAAACAAGGTAATTCTACATACCTCTTAAAATGATCCAAAATTCTGTAATACAGCTTCTTGTAAGCTTCCTCTTCACAACGGACATGAGACTTCTGGAAAGAACGGAAGTTCTCTAGAAGTTCTTCCTTGTCAATGGTCATCCTACCATTGAGGGGAATGTCTATAATAGATCTAAAAGCTCTCTCAAGCATGCTAACCTTGACCTTCTTTCAAATTGTCTATAACTGGCTTTATGTGATCTGAAGTAGCAGCGGCAATAGAAGCAGTCAAACTGATTTTATTTACAGATGCCTTCTTGGAGTAATCCACAACTCTCCATGTGTCTATCAAAGACACCAGTTCTTTGGAGTACTCAGTACATGCTGTAAAGTCCTCTGGAAGATATATCCAGGTACCTTTTCCCGCCATCAATCTACCCTGAACAATCTGTAGGGTAGTACCTGCCAAAGCCTGATTGGGTGTTCTTGTGTTAGCCAGGATAACCAACAGGTCCCTGTTGTTGATAATATCATTCAGGGTGCGAGAAGCTCCGTCCTTCTGTTCCACATAGTAATTTTGCAGAAACTCCAATCCATTAGCTATTTGGAAATGAAGCAAACTATCCTGTCTATGGAAAACAAACACAGCTTTAATGAAGTTCAACACCTTCATAACATCACCCTTGAATATGATGTTTGTATTGTACTTGCATCTAGACGCTGCTTTTATGGCGTCTGCCGTGGACACCTTATGAGTACTGTTGGGATTGAAATAAGAAGAGCTATTCTCCACTATTTCATTCTTACGGCAGATACAAAGCCTTGCCTGAGTAAAACCCCGTGTCCTGCCAGGGTTCTTTGTAGGGATTCTAAACCCCCCTTGCTCCAAGATAGTGCCCCTTCCATTACAGATGGGGCACTTCTGGACGGTGTTGTTCTTTTCAATATCTACGGGTGTTAGCTGCACGATGTTTCTCCGTATTACTAATTACGCAGGGATCTACCCTTTTTTAACCATAAGCACAGGAAACAATCAGCTAAAGATATCCTCGAAAAGTATTTCGATTTCACTCCGTGGATCATTGATACCGATGGGAGTAACAGCGTCTTCTCCATCAAACTCAAGGATACCCTTGGCCTGCTTGCCCACCGTTTGGTTTACAAGCTCCTTCTTACCTCCCTGGACAGCTAGCACCCTTTCGTCGATAGTCCCTAGTGAAACCATGTGATAAATACGAACGAATTCATGGGTGGACCCTAGACGACGGGCCCGTCCAATAAGCTGGACCAGGTCACCCCAAGTCCAAGGGCAGTCAAACAATATCAGGATTCCTGAGATTTGTAGATTGATGGCAGCGGAACCAGCATCCGTAATAAAAATGATGTCTACACCACTGTCAGGGTTCTGGAATGATTCCATAGCTGCTTCGCGCTGCTTATCATTCTCATCACCCGTCACACGGGTATATTTGATCCCAAGTTTTTCTGCAATCTTTATCAACCGTGGGATCCCTGACTTGAACCTGGTGTATACGATCACTTTCTGCCCATCAAGTTCCCCTTCTAGCAGGTCCCCAAAGGCTTCCTCTTTTGTGGACTCCCCATCTTCGTCCGATCCTAGCCATTTAGGGCCATTAGCTATAAGCTGACAGTACGCTAGGGCAGAGTTCTTATTCTTCTTTAAAAAATCCCCCGAAAGTATTTCCTCATATTTACCTTCGAGGGCATCGAATAACTCCTGGGTCTTAGGGGCTAGTACAGCCCCTCCATCAATTTTTTCCTTAAACTCTAGGTATCTCTGTCTCACTTTGCGCTCATAGACTACCCCCGTAAGGGCTTCTCTATATAGCTTACTCTGTGCAGGGGACATGTCAAAGGTAATCTTCCTTGACATGATCGCAGGCAGATCGGAGCCCACATCATCAGCTGCTCGACGGAAAAAGTAGGGGGCAATAATCTCCCTGAAATGATCCAAGTTCTTGTAGCCTACCACCTCTTTAATCATCTTAGGCTTACTGCCCTTTCCTTTTTGGGGGATATACTTAAACTCCTCGTCACAGAACTCCTGCCTGAAGTGTGTCACCAGGGGCAATAGCTTTGGCATGATTATACGGAAGATGTAGTAAAACTCCAACAAACGATTTTTGATAGGAGTTGCTGTCAGTCCATATACACTGGACACGTTCTCAATGAATATTTCTGCACCAACATGCGTCTTGGATTTCTGATTCTTAAGCATTTGACATTCATCAAACACTACCATCAGATCTGCATTTCTGCTATTCCTAAGCTTATGGGGCTCCACCATCAAAGGGTAATAGCCACTGATCAGAATATCTGTGTTTAGGTGCTCCTCATATTGGACATCCCTAGCCTTCAGACCCGTAAAGGACCTCTTCAGCTTAGTTGAACGGTAGTTGTTTGACAGTACATGGAAGGAGATCCCTTGCAGGAATTTAGTAACTTCCCTCCCCCATTGCTTTTTAGCGGACTTGGTGGTAAACACCATTAACTGAAGATTAGGATTCTGAGACTTTGCTATAGCATATGCCACCAAAGTTTGCAAGGTCTTACCTAGACCCGGGTCATCCCCTAGGATAAAGTATTTTAGGAGAAGGATATTAAGTATCCCTACCGTCTGATAAGGTCGAGGTACGGTAGTCTCCTTCACGTACTTGTTGGTATTCAATGTTACGGAGGTGGACTGTCTAACCTTCTTAATTTGGTCGTAATTTGAAGGGATAGGATAAACATGCGGTTTTTTAGGTCTAGGAGCCATTAGATACCTTTATAAAGAAGCCTCTCCCCCCATGAGAGGAAGAGGCATATAGAAATACGCAACGAGTCTTTACTTTTTAAGGCAATTTTTTTGTTAAAGTACTGGCTTTCTTGGTATAAAAGTCCATTACGACTTTATGTAAGGAGGCCGTCTTGCTAGAAGCCTCCCCAAACAACTTGACAGCCGTAGGTTCTATTTTTTCCAGGTTAGTCTTGATCTTGGACAGGGCACTATCAGTGTCTTCCAAATCCGTTAGGGCCATCCCTGCTGCAAACCTTTTGTCCTTATCCTCTTCGGGAGCCTGAGTAGGAGATGTTGCTAGAGAGGACGGGGCTTCCTTATCTGCATTTCTAAGAATCTCGGATACCCTCTTAGAGGCAGCCATATCTGCCATCCCATCCGGACGGGTAAGCAAATCATTCACACCTAGATACCTTACATTAGGATATTTCCCAAAATCCGAGCCCTCCCCACCCATAAACCCGGAAATACCGTCGGAGACCATCATATGCTCCTGGACTTCCTTTGACTTTGTATCCACCCCATTGTTGTCAGATACATCAATAATGGCAAGCTGACCATCTCTCTCGAGCTCATCAAAAGGACGAAGCCCATTATTGTTGAACGGGTAGGAAGGAAGCTTTTCCAGGTACCTGCTATCTAAGACCCCACCATTTGGGAATTTAACAGGTTCCTTAGGTAGTATGAAGGTAGTAGCGCCTGCTTTTCTAGTTTTGCTGTCAATCAAGATTTTTACCAGGCAAGTTACCCCACCTATGGCAAACTTCCAGAAAAGAGCCCCCCACTGCATGTTATCCCCTTTCTTAGAAAAGGAACCTTTCAATAAGTCTTCTGCATTAGCAGTCATTTCCATACCTTTTCCGTAGTCAAAGGCAGTGGTGTTGCTTGCCCCGTGCTTTGCCGTCAAGTAAACAATGGCGTAAGCATTGTTGTCCGTGCTGCTAGGCATTTCTGTCAATATGTTCTTAGATTCAGGACCGTCGTTCATAGTTAGGCTCCCCCTCCTTCAAAATTTTTGAAAATGACTTTATTCCCCGATCATCTATATCTATTCCATAGGTTTCTTTTATCTTATCCCGTAACCCTGTTTCCAGGGAAACTATCTGGGAATGTCTGTCATTGTAAATCTGAGCAGCCCTCTTAAAGATAGAGAGAAGGTATTCTTCTATTTCCTTTCTACAGAAACCGATAGATTTCTCAATGTCCGAGAAGGGTATTGTCATCTTTTCAGAGGGGTACAAATCTCTAAGAAAATCTGTCATCTTGGTAATTAACCAGGACCCCTTCTCTTGGAGATAAATGGACAACTCTTTATCGTCATAGGAAGCAAAGTGATTCCTCATAAAAAGAACTCTTATATTGCTCTTGAGGTCTTCCTTCATCAACTCCACGAGGCTCTTATATAGGGTATATTCTTTAGCTGAAAAATCATTGATGTTCTTTAGAGACCCCTTCTCCCTGTACACCCTCCTATAAGAGTCAAGAACTGAATTTTTTATAAACAGCAATCGCTCCTCCAGGTAAGTCATCTGGTCATGCAATATCAGCTTAGTCTTTATCTGGGTCATCATTGCTACAGTTTCCAGGGTGAAAAAGAATACTCCCGTAGAGGTATCCTTCAGTGCTTCCTGGGTCAGAGGAGCTTCCTGGGAGTAGGAAACCTGACCCTTGGAAAGCTTCAGGTTTAACTTCTTTTTACCAAAGAAATAATTGATAATAAAAATGATAACTGAAACTGCTAATAACATCACTGCTATTAGAATCAGTTTCTGCTCAAAGGTTAGTCCTTCAAATATGCTCATTAGTTGTCCCCTCTTAATAAGGGTCTCCCTTTTAACTCAAAGGCATCTACTACGTCTACCCCTAGGTATGGGCTTGTCTGAGCAAGTATACTACCAGAGGTGTAACTAGATGCTACAACAACCAGATAGAGACGCCCAGTAGCGGACTCCTTAAATAGGTAAGGCTGCAAAATCTTGTAGGGAATGCCTGTGAGAGTTACACTCCCTGGATATTTAGTGCACAACTCTGTAAGTCTATTTTCATTAGCCGCTACAAAATCTTCAGTTTTGAGAGTGAGATTATAGTAGCCCCTCTTGGTATTGCTCCCAACAGATCCTACAGTGATTCCACCCTTCAGTGCCATTCTATGATTCTTCCCGTAGGACATAGGCGGAGTTACCACTGTAGTGCTCCCATAGGGGTCCAAAGAGCTCGAGTCATAAAGATATGCATCAGTCCCTCCCGCTCGGGGCATGCGGGCGATTATGCCATACATCCCATCGGCAGGCGTATCCATTTTCACTATATACCCACCCACTCCAGAACCTGGAGGGGATGCAGGCAAAGAGGATGGGTTTTCAAACACTACTCTAGTTCCTGTACTGCCTAGAGCTTCCACATGGGAAACCTTGAACATTGAGGTAGGGCCATCATCTAGTCTATTAGAATAATCCTCCCCATTCGGAGAAGTTATGCAGATGTAATCCCCACTAGATATCTCACCGTGGGTGAACACACCTTCAGCAAAAGTAAAATCCCACACTCCTGGAGAAGAGACAGAGAGGGTAGCCCCTGTGAAAACCTTTTTTTCTAGTAGCGAGCTACCTGTTCCCCGTGTGGTAATAAAGGCATCACCTTCCATTAGTATGTCGCCAAAAAGTGGCGAAGTAAAATTCATACCCTGGTAACCTGTGGTATTATACACAGGGTAAAGGATCTCTCCGGATAATTCCCCCGCTTTGTACCATGAGTGCTTATGTGTGAGAACCTTAATGGAATAACTAGTTGTCCCTATGATTTCAGTGTTGTCCCAAGTAATCTTAACAGGAGAACACTTATTCTGGCTAGTCCCCAGAACCATTGGATAAAGAGAAGGTACTATAGAGGCTAGCTTGACACTGTCTTGTTTCTGCCATGGAGAGATAACACCCCCACTAACAGGAGCCTTTGTGAGAATATAGGGGGTAGCTACTGGAGATGATACACTTCCATAAAGTACCGAGCAAACTCCTGTTATATCCCCTATATTAGGGCTTGTTTCATCATCTGTTGTGAAAGAATAAGAAGTGCTTGTCCCTACCTGAGTTACTTGAAGCCCTAGTGTTTCATATGTTTCAGTAACACCATTAGACTCTCTATCAAATAGGGAGTACTTGGTTCCCAAATAGAAACTAATTTCTAAATCATCTGTTTCAGTGGGGGATGCAGTGCTTAAGCCATATACCCTTATTCTATAGCCATCCACATCATCTGAGCTGTCATAGATGCTAAAGCTTACATTAGAATAAGTGTCGGAGAAGTCCTCAAGTTCTGTATCATATCTTCTTACAGAACGCACACCCAGTACAACTTGGTTGGTACCTGGTAACCGCATACCTTCTTCCAAATATAAATAGCACTCCCCACCAACTGCGGTCCTATGCAAGAACAACACTTGGCCAAAGGAAGAAACATCTTTATAGGAAACACTAAGCGTTTCTATCCTATCATTGGTACTTAGGTATGTTGTTCCTCCAAGATCCCTACCGTATAACATAACAGGGTTACCATATACTGAATTTACATGTACCCTATGTGAATCGTCATAGCGCTGCTCCAGCATCTCTGTTGGGACATCCGAAAAACCAGAGTCACCCTTAGGGTCCCATTCCAAATCGCATTTGAAGTAGGAACTCCCCATCAAGGTACCTGAGACAAGGGTAAGTAGGTAATAGGGGGTAGGTTCTGTAGTGGCAACACCGGAGGAATCCACCTTGGTTAAGGTGTACTTGGAAGGATCCACTAACCCATTATCGTCGTATAACGAAAAGTAAGAGGAACTACTAAAGATGCTTCCAATTATACCTGAGTTTCTAATGCTGACCGAGGTACTGCTATACCCCGAGAAGTCCAGCTTAGCTAAGGAACTCTCCCAAGTCAGTTTAGTAACCGTGTCCGTTTGAAAAGACTTTCCTGGTATAAAAGTTCTCCGGGCAACTTCATTCTTAACTGTGCCTGCCAGACATATGTTATCTCCGCCACTAGCAGAGCTGCTGGCGATCTTGTCTGCTTTTAAGGTGATAGCCCCATCCAAGGAGGTAAGGCTTCCTTCCACATCTGTTACCCTTCCTTGGGTAGTAGCTGTCTTACCCGTGGCAATTCCCATAAACGTATTGTTAAGGGTTTCCTTAAGGTTCTCCTTACCCGATATTACCTGATGACGTAAATCCACGATGTCTGAAGAGTATATCACTCCTGCATACTTTCCGTCAGGTCTTAGCGAATTCCCGCTTGAGATAGCCCTAGAACTTCTCCAAGAGGAGTAGACAGTGGGATCGTAATTGCTTTCTTCCCTTAACGAGACAAAGAACATGGGTATAGCATAGCTGTATCCATCTACTGTTCCCAAATTTACCTTATCCGTGTTATTACCTCTTCCAGCGCGATAAAGACCCGCATCCCCCTCAGAAGCCATACTAGAGAATGTAAGTGTTGTCCCACTATTTGATGCTCCCCATGCCTTTATAGCATTATTGAAGCAGTCCATATTCCCTTGATGGGGATTAACATTAACCCACTCTGTTCTTATACGATACTGGACCTGTACTCTGCGGGCAGTCTCCATCTTATAGGCATCATGGTAAATATCATTAGATACCGTAAGAAGGGTCCCCTGGTTACCATATTTCTTGATAACCTCATTGTCCAACCCTGTTACAACGCTTCTCCAAACTTCTAGGAATACAAAAGCATTGGTACCGGGGATCGGAGCAGTCTGCTCCATATTTGCTAAAGTGATCAAGTTATGCTTTGTGTCTGTGGATGCCCCTGTGGAAGACACATTGACCAACCAGCCATTTACTACAGCCCAACACCCTTTATCCCTTGATGCCAAATACAGAGAAAGATCGGTACCTATGGACTCACTGGTAAGGACAGTGCCGGACAAAGGGGATTCTGCAAGGGCAGCATTGATATCTGGGACTTGTTTAATAGCCCCCACATCAAAAAACCCTGAGGCAGTCTTTGCCTTAAGGTCCTGCTGACCCCTGTAGGAAGCCATCTGTCCTGGTAATGTAATATCGGTGGACAGCCCTGGACGGTGCTTCAAAATAAAAGAGACATCCCAAGAGCAGTCCTCATAAGTTAGGCTTTGGAAATCCAATCCTGTATTATCATAGGTATCTGACATTAGTTACTCCTAAGACCTTCTGATAGAGTTTTCATGAAAGACGATTGAACGACTTCCAAGGGCTCCATTGTGCTTAACTCTATGACAGGAACATCCGCCAGGAAGTCTACCAGCACCAAGAAGGAATCCTTAAAATCTATTATAAGGTTATTTGGTATTGACCAGCTTACAGGATTTCCTGTATATGTGCGGAACATTCTTTCCAACTTGTACAATGGGGCCAATGTTTTCAGTAAAAAAGACACTTGCTTCCTTATACTCTCAAAAGAGTTGGTTATATCGGGAACAAGTACACTCCCTATATACCTTTTATCATCCATGGAAAGCTTGCCCATGTTTATTCGATAGAGAACCCTGTTTATTGCACGAATAGTAAGGGTTACCCCCTGGCCAATGCTATTGAAGGTTTTTTCCATTGTAGGAAAGTAATTTCGAACGGGTTCTAGTTCCTTTTGTACATCGGAAATACCCCACATGGTACCGATAAGCTTTACTCTTAGTATAGCTTGGGTTTTATCCATCAGTATCTCTACTGCCTTCAGTACTTCTTCTAGCTGCTTTCCATAATTGGCTAGGTTAGTATTTATTTGCTGGTTATCAGCACTGACCTGTGGGTTACTTATACATTCATGCTGGTCACTTGGGCCCTCCTTGACTAGGATATTTGCTTTTCCTATCAAATGAGAGAGTTCCTTAAGGAAAGCCTCCAAGTACTCTCCTGATGGGTATTTCCCAAGGGAATCCCAATCCCCTTTGTATACCGAAACACTGCTTCCTTCTACCCAAGAATCCCTGTAGGCTTTGGCAATTAGGCCAGCCATAACCGGTACTATAATAGGAATAGGGTTCTCATAGAGGTTAGCATCGACGACCCTATACCCATTAATTAATCCTAAGGCTAGGTTCCCATCCGCAGCAATCGTATAAACCTGATCACCCAAGTCCACCTTACCTATCAATTCGGCCTTCTTTTCGGAGGCTTTTTTTACTATCCGACTCAAAGGACCCCCTGGTAGATTAGGTTGTGATTCGTACAATAATTACGAATGCCATTGAGTTAGTCTTGTTAAGTACAGGGAATGTCCTGTAATTGACCATAGTTCCAGTATTAAGGGCATCTGTGGCATCCCCACCAAATAACCCCAACTCCACCAGAGTTCCTACCGCTTCGCTTTCTGAAAAGTTAAAAGAGTAGTCTACAATGTTTGTGAACTCCTGGGTAGCTTCTCCTGTAGAGGGGTCAATAAAAACAGAGGTAGTAACAGCTTTGCGGTATAGCTCATTTTCAAGCCGAACCTGACTGGTAGTAGGAGCAGGCGGGTCCTGGAGATCCCATGTAGGCAAACCCGTGCCTACTGCCAAACAAAAGATACCATGGGAAGGTTCTTTGGAGTCTTTCAAAAGCCGGGCAACAAGGATAGATGCCGTGTTAACAATCACATTAGGGGATTCCCATAGCAAATTACCTTCGGAATCCTTAATGAAAATCTGTCCCTTCATCGTGTGATATGCCTCTTCTGTATGTCGAAGAGACATGAGCAAGTGACTACTAAGCTTCTTGATATTTCTTAAAACTTCTTTGACCCTGGACATGAATAATCCTTCCTATGTGTTATAGTTACCCCCATAGACACAAATACTGGACCATGGGAGCCCTTACCCTAAGGGGCCAACAATTAAGAGATTATCCTGACCAGCTCATAGAAGGATACCAGCTCTATTGAATTGTCCGGGAGGATCTGACGCACTTCTGTCCTTTTCAGGTTCATTATGGGGTCAAACACTTCCGTGGTGTCCACTTCAGATTCTACCTGTATCAACCCGTTAGGGTATTGACTTATAGGTACTGACCCTAAAGATTCCTTTGTGATAAGAACCGTCCCCCTAAAGGAAAAGGTTACCACTCGGGATTCTGCTAAAGACCAAAAATACATCAAACTTCCATCAGAAAGGTCATCCATGGGTTCTTCAAATGCATCCATGTAGGTACCTGGAGTCATGACAATCATATCCTGGTCCCAATTACGAAACTTTACCATTTTGTCCGCCACAGCCTCTTCTAAAAGAAGATCCCTTTCCCCTGATTCCCCCTCTCCCCCTGGGCCATTATGTATCTCACTGGTAAGCAAAGGAGGGGTTGGGGTAGCAAAGTTAAAGTTACTCCTATTACGAGGATAGGGGTCCGGGTCTGGATCCTTAAATCTAGTCTCTATAAAGACTGTCCCCACAGGAGCGTATCCTGGTTTGAGCTCATTGATGTCTATCCTCTTCCTACGTACCACCTCATTCAGCAACACATCCGCTTTCTGAATATAAGGGAACCTTAAAGTGAACTCAAATGCTCTAGAGGTTGCAGTACTGAACACAAAAGGTCTGTCCAGCTTAGCTGTAGTGCGGTTTATAGTTTCCACTATAGTGAACTCTACCGTTCGGGGAGTACCATTTACAGTTGAAGTAACTGAGATGATAGACCCTACCCGACAGTTTACCCAATCCACAGAGGGCGTGGCTGACTTTACAACATCCGACCCTTTGATAGCATAAAGGCTACCGTAAACAGGAAGGTCTATGGTAATGTCATAACTTCCAGAAGGACCTTCAAATGCCCTGTCTAAAAAGGCAACAGCCTTATTAGTAGTAGAATCCTTTTTGCTTACAATATCGGTTATAGTGTAAGAGTAGTCTACCCCTCCTGCGGATAGGTGCATTACTGATCCTACAGCATATTCCATAAAATTATTGTTAACACCTTCTAAGACAGAGACCTCTCCATTTATAGCTGTGATCCTGCCGAAGGTAGTAGGGTTCTCTCTTCTGAGTAAATAGTCCTTATAGTCATTAAGACGAAGTTCCCTATTTGGGTAGTATTCTTCCTCAACCCCAAACTGCAAAGCCATATTTCTGTCTTCACAGATTGAGTTAAGGTCTATATCCTCATACCCATCTACAGCTACCGATTCTTTTAGCCCTGTATATATCTTTATGCGATTATGATTGAAGTAATCGTCTATAGGGATGAACTCAACTACACCACCAGGGAGGTTATCCACACTAATAGAGGCTGGTAAATTAAACCCGGCAGAGGTATCTACAGCACCAGGATCTACTACCAGTTCACTAAACACATGGCGGGCCACACTTGTAAAGCTTCTATAGAAAGGAGGTATTCCTTTTCTAAGGACGGTCAAAGCGGGCAGATCCTTTTCCAGGTATTGGTCATTCAGCTCCACATACTTATCCGTATCAGTGAGGTATTCCCCACTAAAGACTACCTTGAACTGATTAGTCTTACTCCCAGAATCCTGGAAGCTGCCTCTTACCCCGGGACGACTGTATTGGTTCAGCTTCCCCGTATCCTTACCGGATACCACCGATGTCTGTGAAGAGTCAAAAGCCCTATATCTATAGCTGTATTCTGCTGGCTTGCGGAACTGATCCAGGTTGTTATAGAGACCTAAGAAAGGCTCAGGATCCAACTCTAGTGTGTAGGGGGACTCAGACCCGTATACGGTATCCAATAGGTGCTGGTCACTATCTAGGATAAACCCATATGTTCTTTTCTGACTTTGATAGTAGTACTCAAACTCAAGTGAGGAACCAACAGGAGGTATAAAATTTATCTGTATATGCCCCAACAAAGCCCTTACAAATACAACAGACCCAGGAAGTTCTATACCATTAAGGTATACGGTTACGTCCTCTGATTGAGCCAGATCTCCATTTCTATTCAGAATAGGATACTGGTTCATCTGGTAGGACATGGAGTTCCCATATAGATCATAATTTACAGGACGGAAAGGCCATTGGAATTTAACGATAGGAGATCCTTCTTCAGATATATTTACCTGAGCAGGAAGATCATTACCTACACCTCCTGACACAAAATCTCCCGACCCTCCTACCTTTATCAGCTTTGGATAAACATTCTGAAAGTAATAGTTTAGCTGCAGGGTTGTACCCGTAATAGGAACGAAGTTAAGTTCTATTAACCCTTCCCAGGGGTCAACCCCCTTCACTGCTCCAACTATTTTACGACCATCAATATATACAACAATGTCATCTTTTGTGGCTAGGTTACCGTCAGTGTTGACTAAAGGGACATTGGTAATTTTCAGATAATTCCCATCTTCAGAGATAGAAAGTGTTGCCGATAGATTTATAAAGGTTTCACCACCCTCTACATAATACCCTTCGGGTATAACTACTTTCTCAGCATAGGGCTGAGGAGAAGGATAATCACAATTGTCCCTCATATCCTCGTACAGCGGAAGCAGAGCAGTCCCCTGGGTGTCATCCATTAAGTTTTCAGTACATGCCTTTACCTGCTGGGATCTCCCACTTAAATCTCTCTCTCTAATGACATTTGCCTGAAAGGCACTACTGGCTATCACCAAGGGGTTGTACTGGGCATAGTAATTGTTCAGTATCGCTTTTGGGGTTGCCCCCTCATGGAAGTTAAAGCTCCCCTTTGCTTTGTTACCTAAAAAGTATAGGTGATCCCCTACCGCGGCGTCTACCCACTCTACCCTATGTGTCCCATCTTCTTGGTACTTATAAAATACGGACAAATCCGATAGCACCAGTTCAGTGTTTCCCTGTAAAGTAATGACACCCACATCCAGGTCAATGAATTCAATAACCCCTTCCACCCAATCACTAGAAATAAACCCAGTAGATTGCTCCTCTGTTCCTATAAAAAGTCGATACAAGGAATAAATATCATTAGGCAACTCGGTTAGCGCATAGACATAGCTATTACCATTCTCATCTTGTGCTATGTCATCCGATTGGCACCCCAAAAGGGAGTATCCCTCTTTCCACATAAGATCTGTTTCAAACAGACTGTGAGAGGGGCGGATAAGATCAATAAAATAATAGAGATCCCTAATATAAAGACTGACCTCGGTGCCCACTAAGGTTGTATTCTCATCCCCCATAAGGATGTTAGCAATCATCCTGTGAGTATCCTTGATAGAGGTATAGGCACCTACCCTACGTGCATCTAGATACATTTCTCTAACGGCAACGGGTACACCCAAGATGCTTGACAAAGACTTGTTAATATTAGCTAAAGTACTTCCTCCGAAGTATGCCCTCTTAACCTTAATTAAAAAATCTCGATAAGAAGCATCAGTATACTCAAGGCTACCTACCTTCTCCTCTATAAATAGGAGATCCCCTAAAATTTGGAAAAGGAACTCAGGTCGAGTCTTTACGTAAAACTGATCCTCAGCAATTTGCATCATAGAGGATAAAGCTTTTTCGCGCTCCTCACAGAAAGCTGAGTACATCCTAGCTATTTTGGTTACGGGGACATTGGGGTAGTTATCTGCTAAATTCCCTAGCATACGAGCTACAGAGGGAGTTACCTTACTCTGTATCTCCTTCTCAA
>Ga0265293_10009774_pt1 | contig 13653 bp, 10 predicted proteins | sample Munlanlewell138R_FD_192505 | JGI IMG/M metagenome (GOLD analysis project Ga0265293, IMG submission 192505) | Leachate microbial communities from a municipal landfill in Southern Ontario, Canada - Leachate well 138R | ecosystem: Engineered > Solid waste > Landfill > Unclassified | place: Canada...
TCAGCAGACTAGGATGCTTTTGGTCGGGCTGGTATTGGCGGCGGGCAAAGGGTCGCGCTTCAGCCCGGATCGGCGGCAATCCAAGCTGATGGCGCCCGGACCGGACGGCCGTCCGCTGGCGCTGTGCGCCGCCCAAGCGCTGAGTACCGCCATGGCGCCCGTCTATCTGGCGGTGGGCCCCACCTTTCCCGCCTTGAAAACCCTGGCGGAGGAAAATGGTTATGCCAGCTTGTGGTGCCCGCATGCCGGGCTCGGCCAAGGCCATACCATTGCCGACGCCGTGGCCCAGCTGCGCCGCCTTCATCCGCAAGCGGCCGTCTGCATTCTGCCGGGCGATATGCCCTGTGTTGCCGCCAGCACCGTCCAGCGCCTGCGCGATGCCTGGCTGAATCTGGATGACGCCGCGCGGCGCAAGGCAGTCCTCGCCCCGGTCTTTCAGCAGCAACGCGGCCACCCGGTACTGCTTGGCCCGGACTGGCTGGAACCGCTGTCCGGCCTGAGCGGCGACGAGGGCGCCAAACAATTGATCCGCCCGTTTCTGAAAACGGTTCCCGTGGAGGACCCCGGCTGCCTGCAGGACATCGACACGCCGTCCGACCTGCAAGCCCTGTGCGCCGCGCCTCCCGCTCAAGTCCAAAGGTCTCTCTAGTGTCTACGCTTTCCTCACCGCTGCTCTACCAAGTCCTGTTGACGGATCTGCCCGGCCACCGCCTGACGATCCGGCTCACCATTCCCCAGCCCGCGCCGGACGGCCAGCAGCTGCGCCTGCCCGCCTGGATACCGGGCAGCTATCTGATCCGCGACTTCGCCCGCCAGATCGAAACCCTGCAAGCCACCGCCAACGGCCAGGTGCTGCCGGTCAGCAAACTGGACAAGCAAACCTGGGAAATCGCGCCGCATGCGGGCCCGATCGAGGTCGAGTATGTGGTGTATGCCTGGGACTTGTCGGTGCGCGCGGCGCACGTGGATGAAACCCATGCCTTTCTCAATGGCACGAGCACTTTTCTTGAGGTGCTGGGCCAAGCCGATCGGATCTGCGAACTGGAGCTATTGGCGCCCGACGCGCACAGCCCGGCCGCAAACTGGACGGTTCACACCAGCCTGCCCGAGGCACAGGGCCACCCCCGCCAGGCGGCCCGCCGAAGTTTTGGCGTGTATCGAGCGCCGAACTACGACGCGTTGATTGATCACCCCATTGAAATGGGCACGCCACAATGGGTCTGCTTCGACGCCTGCGGCGCCGAGCATGAGCTGGTGTTCACCGGCAAGATCCCGAACCTGGACCTGGAGCGGGTCCGGCGCGACGTACAGCGGCTGTGTGAAGCGCAAATCCGCTTCTTCGAGCCGGAAACCGCGCGCGCCCCGTTCCTGGACAGCAGTGATCGCTACGTCTTCATGACCATGGTGACCGGGGATGGCTACGGCGGCCTGGAACACCGCGCCTCAACGGCGCTGATGTGCGCGCGCCATGATCTGCCGGTGATCGGGCAGGACGCGCTGTCCGACGGCTACCAGAATTTTCTCGGCTTGGTCAGCCATGAATACTTTCATACGTGGAATGTGAAGCGCATCAAACCGGCCGCCTTCGCTCCCTATCAGCTTGATCAGGAAAGCCGCACCCGCCTGCTGTGGGTGTTCGAAGGCTTCACCTCGTATTACGACGATTTGTTCCTGCTTCGCGCCGGTCTCATTGACGAAGCGCAATACGGCAAGATTCTGTGCAAGACCATCGGCAACGTTCACCAAGGGCCGGGACGGTTCAAGCAATCCGTTGCGGACAGCTCCTTCGACACCTGGACCCGTTTCTATAAACAGGATGAAAACTCGCCGAATGCGCTAGTCAGCTATTACAGCAAAGGCTCGCTGGTGGCGTTGGGCCTGGATTTGCTGATTCGCCAGAAAAGCGCACAGCGCCACTCGCTGGATACCGTCATGCGCGCGCTGTGGCAGCGCCATGGGCGGGACTTCTACCTGGGCCGGGCGCAAGGCATTGCCGAAGACGCCATGCCCGCGCTGATTCTTGAGACGACGGGGGTTGACGCCGCGGACTTCATTGCCCGCCACGCGGAAGGTATTGAGGATGTGCCGCTGCAAACGCTTTGGGAGAACGCGGGCTACACCCTGAGCTGGAAGACCGCGTCCGAGCTGCCGGATCTGGGCGTACGCGTTCAGAAACAGGAGCCCAGCTTGCGCCTGGCCACCGTTTACGAAGGCGGTCCGGCTCATCGGGCGGGATTGTCAGCGCTGGACACCGTGGTCGCGCTGGACGGCCTGCGCGTCACCGCCAGCAACTGGGACAGTTTGCTGGGCCGCTACCGGGGCGGCGAAACCGTGGAGATTCACGTGTTCCGCCGCGATGAGTTGCGCCGCTTCACGCTGCAACTGGCCCCGCCCGCGCTGAGCGTTTGCGAACTGCGGCCCGCCTCGGAAGCCGCCCGTTTTCCGCTCACCAGTGTATCGGTGTCAGCCCCTGCTGAGTCAGCCATTCATTCGCTTTGAGGAACTGGCCCGAACCGAGGAAAGGCACGGGTGGACGGCGCGCCGACAGCGGCGAGGGGTGATTGGATTGCAAGACCAGGATCTGCGGGCGCCCCTCCAGCATCGGCCGCTTGGCCTGGGCATGCGCGCCCCACAGCATGAACACCAGCGGCTGACCGCCGTCCACCAGCACCTGGACAACGGCGTCGGTTAGCACTTCCCACCCCCACTTGGCATGGGATCCCGCCTGCCCGGCCTCTACCGTCAATGAGGTATTGAGCAGCAGGACGCCTTGCTCGACCCAGCGCGTCAGGTCATTGCTGAAGGCTTTCGGATCGCCGCCAAACTCCTGCGCAATCTCCTGGAAGATATTGTGCAGACTGCGGGGACGGGCAATCCCGGCAGGCACCGAGAAGGACAGGCCATGCGCCTGCCCGGCGCCATGATAGGGGTCTTGCCCCAAGATCACGACCTTGACCTGCTCGGGCGGCAACAGCGAAAAGACCCGGAACGGATCAGGCGGGTAGATCACCGCGCCCGCCTCCCGGCGCTGCTCGATGCGCGCCGTCAGGCTCTCCCAGCGGGGATCCCGCCAAACCCCACCCAGCGCGGACTTCCAGGCGGCTGGCAGCCGCTCAAGAAACGCGCTGACCGGTTCTGCCAGTTGCGACGGCGACGCCTCAGGAAAAAGGGGCAGACTCATGCGAAGAACAAACGCTGAAGCTCCTTGCCGGGCTGCGGCGCCTTGACAAAGGCTTCGCCCACCAGGAAGGCATGAACTTGATTCTCACGCATCAGCTGGACGTCTTCCACCCCCAGTATGCCGCTCTCGGTAATCACGCGCTTGCCCGCGGGAATCCGCGGCAGCAGATCCAGCGTATTGTTCAGCGAAACCTCAAAGGTGCGCAAATTGCGGTTATTGATGCCCAGCAGCGGCGTCTTCAGCGTCAGGGCAAGATCCAGCTCTTCCGCGCTGTGTACTTCAACCAGCACGTCCAACCCCAAGCCCAGCGCCACCGCTTCCAGATCCGCCAACTGCTTGGCGTCGAGCGCCGCCACGATCAGCAGCACGCAATCTGCGCCCATGGCCCGCGCTTCGACCACCTGGTAGGGATCAATGATGAAATCCTTGCGGATTACCGGCAGCGCGCATGCCGCCCGCGCTTGACGCAGATAGTCCGGGGAACCCTGGAAGAATTGAACGTCGGTCAGGACGGACAGGCAGGCCGCGCCATGCTCGGCATAGTCCTGGGCAATCTCCGCTGGATTGAAGTCTTCACGCAGAATGCCTTTGGACGGCGAGGCTTTTTTGATTTCGGCAATGACGCCGGGCAGGCCCGCGGCGATCTTGGCTTCAATCGCCGCGCCAAACCCGCGCACGTCCTGACGCGCCTCGGCTTCGCGACGCAGATCCGCTTCGCTGCGCAAACGCCTTGCCACGGCGATTTCTTCCGCCTTGACGTCCAGAATCTTGTTCAAAATATCCGACATTGTGCTTCCTCAAGCCTTGCCCGCCGCTTGGCGGGTAAAGTTCACGAATTCATCCACTTTGGCCCGCGCGGCGCCCGACGCCACCAGTTCAAACGCCTTCTTGATGCCGTCTTCAATGGAGTCTGCGACGTTACCGGCATACATGGCCAGGCCCGCATTGAACACGACGATGTCGCGCGCCGGTCCCGCTTCGTTCGACAAGGCGCGCAAGACCATTTCGCAGGACTCTTCCCGATTGCTCACGCACAAGCTGCGGTTCGACGCCATCGGCAAGCCATAATCCTCCGGGTGAATCTCATACTCGCGCACGTCGCCATTGACCAGCTCGCCCACCAGCGTAGCACTTCCGAGCGAGGCCTCGTCCATGCCTTCCAGACCGTGCACCACCAGCACATGCTTGGAGCCCAGCCGCTGCAACACCCGCACCTGGATGCCGACCAGATCGGGATGGAACACGCCCATCAACTGGTTCGAGGCATTGGCCGGATTGGTCAGCGGCCCGAGGATATTGAAAAGGGTGCGCACACCCAGCTCCTTGCGGATAGCCGCCACATTCTTCATGGCGGCATGGTGGGCGGGGGCGAACATGAACCCGATGCCGGTGGCTTCGATGCACTCGGCCACCGCCGAGGACGGCAGCATGATTTCCGCGCCGAGCGCCTCCAGCACGTCCGCGCTGCCGGACGAGGACGACACGCTGCGGTTGCCGTGCTTGGCGATTTTTGCGCCGCCCGCCGCGGCCACGAACATGGCCGACGTGGAAATGTTGAATGTATGCGCGCCGTCACCGCCGGTGCCACACAGGTCAACCAGCCGGTCCGGATCCTCCACGTGGATCTGATCCGCAAACTCGCGCATGACTTCCGCCGCCGCGGTGATCTCGCCAATGGTTTCCTTCTTGACCCGCAAACCCATGATGATGGCCGACGCAATCACCGGGCTGACTTCACCCTTCATCAGTTGACGCATCAGGTGCAGCATTTCATCGTGGAAGATTTCTCGATGCTCAATGCAGCGCACCAGCGCTTCCGTGTAGGTAATGGACATAATGGAGTTCCCTAAATCCTTAGCAAATCTTGAGTGAAGGCTCAGCCCTTCAGGAAGTTGTTCAACAAGGTGTGTCCATGCTCACTGAGCACCGACTCGGGGTGAAACTGCACGCCATAAATGGGCAGCGAACGGTGCCGCACGCCCATGATTTCACCGTCCTCCGTTTCCGCCGTGACTTCCAGGCAGTCAGGCAGGCTCTCGCGCTCAATGGCCAGCGAGTGGTAGCGCGTGACCGGGTACGGTGAAGGCAGGCCGGTGAAAACGTCAGTGCCACGATGCGTGATCAAGGAGACTTTGCCATGCATCATCTGCTTGGCGCGAATGACCTTGCCGCCAAACGCCGCGCCAATCGCCTGATGGCCCAGGCAGACGCCCAGAATCGGCAGCTCACCCGCCATGGCCTGGATCAACGGCACGGAAATGCCGGCTTCAGCCGGTGAGCACGGGCCCGGACCGACGCAGAGATGGGTCGGCTTCAGGGCACGGATTTCATCGATGGTGATCTGGTCGTTGCGCGCCACCTCGACCTGGGCTCCCAGCTCGCCAAAATACTGGACGATGTTGTAGGTAAACGAGTCGTAGTTATCGAGCATCAGGAGCTTATGCATGATGGACCGCTGCTTGGTAAAGGTGACGAAGGGAAAAGGCGTGAACAGGCGCAGCGCGCACAATGGCGGGGCGCTGTGTGTAACGACGATGAGAGGGGGGATAAGACATCGGGCAATCTCCTGAGTGCTTGGAGCCGCCGTGCCGGAGAGTCAACTGCTGTACCTTGCCACCGAGACGGCGGCAGGGCGCGGTTCGAGCAACCGCAACGACGTGCCGCTTCCTTATTGGAAGCGCCACCACTGTGCTACGTTGATCGAAACGCTGGAGTTCATGGATAAAACCAAAACCTAAACGTGAGCTGAACCGGATGCTGCCACGAAAAAGAAGCAGCTTGATATCCGGCTAATCTTAACATGCCATCCGCCCGTGCCGTCCAGTGTTCCGGCGATTTGGGAAAATCCGATGCGGGCGCTTGGCGCGCTCAGTCCAGACCCAGACCGAAGCGGGCCGCGCACCAAGCGGCTTCCGCACGCGAGCAGATGCCCAACTTGCGGTAAATCCCTTTGATATAGCTGCCTATCGTGCCTTCGGACAGCTTCAGCATCACAGCGACTTCGCGATTGCTCAGGCCCCGCCCGATCAGGAACAGCACTTCCCGCTCACGTTCGGTAAGGTGGACGTCATCACCGGCGTCCACGGGGCCCGTCAGGCGGAAATGGCCCATGATGCGGCGCGCCACGGACGGCGATAGCGGCGGAATGCCTTCCGCCAGCAGGGTCAGTTGCCGGATCAGCACTTCCGTTGAAGACTCTTTCAACAGGTAGCCGGTGGCGCCTGCCGCCAGCGCCTTGATGATGGACGTGTCATCCCCCATCACGGTGGTCACGACGCTGAAGGTCTCGGGTTGCCGACTGCGCAGCTCCCTCACGATTTTCAGGCCGGACCCATCAGGCAGACCCAGGTCAATCAGGGCCAGGTCAAACGTCTGCGCCGCCAATTGCGCCATGCCGGTGCGAACACAGGACGCTTCTTGAACCGCGCAAGCCCCAAAAGCGGCGCGAACGATCCCAGCCAGCCAATTGCGCGTTTCTTCAAGGTCTTCGACGATCAAGATGCTTTGCATATTCTTAGCCACTGCCGGGTTATCGCGGATCAAACAACGCTATTTTTTACCGTAATAACTGGTAACGTATCACGTTATGCGGGAAAAGCGCCAACAATCGGCGCACAGGATGTCTGCCTTATGCGCCATAGAACCGACCCTTCCCTGATCCTCTCCCTGGCCGCGCTGATCGCCATCTCGGTCACCGCGGCCGTCCTGCTTTTCGCCTTGCAGCAGCCCTGGACAGGGCTGTCGCTGGCCGTTCAGGACCAGCGCATCGTCATTCATCGTGCGCAGGGCCCCGCTCAAGGCATCCCGTCCGGCACGGGGCTGGAAACCATATCGGCTCATGGCCAGGAGATCCGCCTTGAAACGCTGGATCTGGCGCCGGAACCAGACGGCGCCATGGGCGACTATCCCACCTACCGCCGTTTTCTTGCGCGGCAGGACGCCTTGTCGGAAATTCTGCGCCAGGACACCGTCCAGTTGGGCCTGGACAACGGCGGTACCGTCCAGATCACGCCCGAGCATCGGCGCCCCTTGCGCACCCTGCCCGTCGCCTTTTGGGTTCAACTGGCCGTCGGGGTCGTCGCCTGGCTGATTGCCGCCAGCGTTTTTGCCTTTCGCCAGACGGAGCATTCGGCGCGCTATCTGCTGCTGTCAGGCGCGGCCACCCTGACGTTTTCTCCGTTGGCAGGCGTTTACTCCACCCGCGAACTGGCCCTGCCCGCCCCGCTGTTCCAATGGATCAGCGACCTCAACTTCTTCGGCGGCAGTGTTTTCATTGCCTGCTTTGTCGCGCTGTTGCTGCACTATCCGCGCCGGATCGGCCCCGCCTGGCTCGCGCCCGCCGTGCTGGCGGTGTTTGTCGGCTGGTTTATTGCCCAGCAACTGGGCGTCTTTGAAGACATGACCTTTGCCCGCCGCTTCCTGGTCATGATCGGCACCTTGACCACCTTTGCCCTGGCGGGCTGGCACTGGTATTTGTCGCGGCGCGACCCGGCCACACGCGCCGCGCTGCAATGGTTCCTGCTGTCGTGGGTGGTGGGCACGGGCTTGTTCGCGCTGTTCATCTTCCTGCCCCAACTGTTCGGCATCGATACCTCCGGCCTGCAAGGCTACGCCTTCTTGCTGTTCCTGCTGGTTTATGGCGGGCTGGCCTCCGGCATCTTGCGCTATCGCCTGTTTGAACTCGACCGCTGGTGGGCAGGCGCCTTCCTGTGGCTTTTCGTTGCGCTGATGCTGATCGGCCTGGACTTCCTCTTCCTGCTTGTGCTGCACCTCTCTTCCGAAGTCTCGCTGGCGCTGGCGCTGCTCATCTGCGGCGTGATCTGGCTGCCGCTGCGCGGCCTGATCTGGCGCCTGCTGTTCAACCGGCGCGGCACCGACGCCCGGCTGGCGCGCTTTCGCCAAATCACCGACGTCGCGCTGGCGCCGCCCGGCGCCAATCAACTGGCCCGCTGGCAAGCCTTGCTGTCCTCGGTATTCCAGCCGCTGCATATTGAACCGAGCCCGGACACCGACGCCACCGCCCTGAAGGAAGAAGGGTTAGCGTTGCTGATTCCCGGCGCCGACGGCTTGCCCGGGCTGCGGCTGGCCTATGCCGACGGGGGCCGCCGCCTGTTCAGCCCGCGTGACCGAGAGCTGGCGCAGGAATTGGTTGATATGTTGAATGCGGCCGCCGAGAGCCGCGCTTCCTATGAAAAGGGCGTGCTCACCGAACGCGGCCGCATTGCGCGCGACATCCATGACAATATTGGCGCGCAGTTGATGATCGCGCTGCACAGCCCTACGCCGGAGAACAAGGACACCGTGATCCGCGACACCATCCAGAGTTTGCGCAGCATTATTGATGACAGCGCGGCGCAGGCCGCGTCCTGGCAGGAGGCACTGGCCGACTTGCGCCAGGAAACCGCCGAGCGGCTGCAGACGGCGGGCCTTGAGCTGGATTGGCAGGAAACCCCGGACGCCCTCTCCGCACCGCTGGCGGCCCCCGGACTGCACACCGTGCGCTCCATCCTGCGCGAAGCGGTGACCAACGCGTTGCGGCACGCCGACGCCAGCAGGGTGAAGATCCGTGTCAGCGAACGCCACGGCCATCTTCACTTGACCATTCAAGACAATGGCAAGGGGCTTGGCCCTGAGGCTCCCCGACGGGGTAATGGCTTGGCCAATATGCGGTCGCGGGTGGAAGCCGCGGCGGGCCGGATTGAACTGAGCGATACCGCGCCGGGCCTGCGCCTCACGGTTGAGCTGCCGCTGTAAGAGCGGCCACTGCTACGCACGAAAACCGCCCCCGGAGCCATCAGGCGGCGGGGGCGGCTGGATGCATCGACGAGGACGAAGGCCGATGAGGCAAGCCTTCGCCAGGTGTGCGTCAGCGAGTCAGATGAAAGGCGCCATTCGTGACCGTACGACTGGTTTTGTCAACGTTACTATCGCCCGCTCCCAGCGTGGCGGTGAACGTACCCGCCACTTCAGTAGCCGTCAGAATGCTGACGTTGATCGAGCATGTCCCTTTGTTGTTGGCGCTGGTCCAGGCGTCAATTCCCCCCAACACGCTATATTGCACAAAGACACCGGCCGTCGTATTGCACGTTTGGGCGCCCAGCTGAGGTTGGACCACCATATCCCACTTCGGTCCCAACCCCATCGGCATGGCCATGATGGTGATCACCCCGCCCGGGCCATTCGTCGCCGAGGCGACGGCCGTCGCTTTTTGCTGTGTGCCGCTGATCGTGCCGGTCACGCCCTTGTCACCGCCCAGCGCGGCTGGTACTTCCCCGGTACCTCCCGTATCTCCGTTGTCGCCACCGTTGTCATCGTCGTCCGACATCGCTTCCGGATTGGTCGTCAGCATGACGAGATCACACGAGCTCTGCTGTCCCGGGCAGTCCTCCCAGTGTTTGCTGATCAGGATGGACACCCCCGGCAGGGGATAGTCGGAACCATCCACTTTCTTCCATTGGCGGCGCAGACTGGCCAGTTTGTCGATCTCGTTCTCGACTTCCTGGGGGTTGAAACTCACATAGGCATAGTGCGCCTTGTTCCGCTCGGCCAAGTCGGTTTCAGCGTAGTCGATCTCCTGATAGTAGCTGGCTTCGTCAAAGGCTTTCAGGGTGTAGACGCCATCGTTCTTGTTATCAATCGTGATCTCGCCCGTTACCTTGTTGACCCTGAGCAGGTAAGCCAGCTCACTGTTGGACACTGGGAAAGCAAGGCTCAGGTCCCCAGGGTGATCATCATCCACAGGGGTGGACGCCACGTCAAACTCGATCTCGTCACCGTTGACCCGGTAGGCGGCGGCTGTCGCTTTAGCTGCGGCGGCAGCCGCCGGCGCGGCCGCAAAGTCATCCACCAGCTTCGCAATAAACTGCTTGCACTCGTCCTGGCAGCCCTCTTCTGAAATGCCGAGATCGTCACCGCCGCCCGGGTTGCCGTTATTGTTGTTGTCGTCGCCGCCACACGCCGCCAGCGCAGCGGCCATGAACGCGGACAGGCACAAGGTGGACCAACGCGAACGCTGGAATAAGGTTGTTGTTGTCATGAGAGCCCCCTCCTGAATGTATAAGCCCACTGACAGCCTAACTGTGCCTGTTGTTTTTCGTTACCCCCTGAACAGGGGGGTGTATACGGGGGCACCTACGGTGCCGTATTTAGAAACTTGCCTCGCTTGACCTCGCCTTGAAGGATAAGCCCGGACTTAAAACAGTGCCTGCGCACGGTTTTAAGCCTGGCGCATCCGAGCGGCATGTAGGTCGCGAAGTGGACGAGGCCTGCGCATCGGGGCGGGGTCAGGATGACTGATCAATACAGCATCCGGCAGCGGATCGTGCCTTCGATCGCATTCAACGCGTTGACCACACTGGCGCATTCCGCCGCGTCAACATCGATCACCACATACCCCACATTCTCATTGGTTTGCAGATATTGCGCGGCAACGTTCAGACCGGCCTGCGAGAAGCACTCGTTGATGCGGGTCAGCATGCCGGGCACGTTCGCGTGAATGTGCAGCAGGCGGCATTTGCCCGCATGCGAAGGCAGGGATACTTCGGGGAAGTTGACCGCCGAGGCGGTGGAGCCATTATTGCTGTAGCGGATCAGCTTGGCGGCCACTTCAACGCCGATGCTGGCCTGTGCTTCCATCGTGGAGCCGCCGATGTGCGGCGTCAGGATGACGTTGTCGAAACGCAGCAGCGGCGAATGGAACGGGTCCGCATTGCTGGCGGGCTCCTCCGGGAAGACGTCGATGGCAGCGCCATGCAAGTGCTTGCGTTCCAGCGCATCGGCCAGGGCGTCCAGGTCCACCACGGAACCGCGCGAGGCGTTGATCAAATGGCTGCCCGGCTTCATCCGCGCCAGTTGCGCCGCGCCGATCATCATGCGGGTTTCGGGCGTAGCGGGCACGTGCAGGCTGACCACGTCAGCCGCTTCCAGCAGCAGATCCAGACTACCCGCCGGTCGCGCATTGCCAAGCGCCAGCTTGTTTTCCACATCATGGTAGATCACGGTCATGCCCAACTGTTCGGCCAACACGCCAATTTGCGTGCCGATATGGCCATAGCCGATGATGCCCAGCGTTTTGCCGCGCACCTCAAACGCGTTGGACGCGCTTTTGGCCCAGCCGCCGCGATGCAGCACCGCGTTCTTTTGCGGAATGCCGCGCATCAGCATGATGGTTTCGCCCAGCACCAGCTCAGCCACGCTGCGTGTGTTGGAGAACGGCGCATTGAACACCGGCACGCCCTTGCGGGCGGCTGCGCGCAGATCAACCTGATTGGTGCCGATGCAGAAACAACCGATGGCAATCAGCTTCGGCGCCTGCGCCAGGACCGCCTCGGTCAGGCGGGTCCGGGAGCGGATGCCGACAAAGTGCGCATCGCGCAGCGCCTCCACCAGTTCATCGCCCGCCAGCGCCCCGGCGTGGGTCTCCACATTGGTGTAGCCGTCGCGCGTCAGCGCCTCAATGGCAGAAGGATGAATGCCTTCGAGCAAAACGAACTTGATTTTGTCTTTGGCGAACGACTGTTGTGGCAGCTTCATGGTGGATCCCTAAACATGGACAAAGAGAATTCCGGCGCATTACGACATCCGTTCTTTAATCATACTTGTTCCGTCGCCGGGATTCTTGATGAAGCGCCTATAAGGGGGTTGCGGGCAAGGCCCGCCCCCGACGCCGCTTCTTATTCCATCTTGATGTTGGCGGCCCGGATCAGCTGCCCCCAGCGGTCAATTTCCTCCCCGATGTAACGGCGAAACTCGGTGGGGGACGACGGGACCGGCTCCGCGCCGAAGCGGGCCAGTTGTTCCTGCACTTCCTTCGAGCGGAAGCCCTTCAGGATCACCGCGCTGAGCTTGTCCACGGCCTCTTGCGGCATGCCTGCCGGACCCACGACGCCGAACCAGGCCGGGCTGTCAATTTGCGGATAACCGCCCTCGCCCATGGACGGCACCTCGGGCAACAACGGGGTCCGGTCTTTGCGAGTAATGGCAATGGCTTTGATCCGGCCAGTGGGCAGGTGCTGGATGGCCGTGGCCAGCGAGGTTTCAATGAACAGCATGACCGACCCCGCCAGCAAGCCCTGCGCGGCGGGCGTGGTGCCGCGATACGGCACGTGGGTCAGTTGGATGCCCGCAGTGTGGTTCAACGATTCGCCGACCATGTGGCCCACCGAGCCCACGCCCGCCGACGCGTAGGTCACTTTGCCGGGGTTTTCTTTGGCGTAGGCGATCAAGCCTTTCAGGTCATTGAAGGGGGCGTCTTTGGTGGCCAGAATAATGCCGCTCGTGGCCGCAATATTGCCGATAGGCGTGAAGTCTTTCTGCGCATCGAAGGGCAGGTTCGACATCAGGGTCGGGTTGATGCCGAAGTAGCTGATGGTCCCCATACCAATGGTGTAACCATCCGGCTCGGCCTGCGCCATCAGCACGGAGCCGTTCACGCCACCGCCACCGCTGCGATTGTCGACCACAACAGGTTGACCGAGCTCCTCGCTGAGCAGTTTGCCGTAGAGGCGCGCGGTCAGGTCAGCGGGGCCGCCGGGCGCCATCGGCACGATGAGGCGAATGGGACGGGTGGGATAATCGGCCAGTGCGCTGGTGGCGGCGACCGTCAGCGCGAGGGCGGCAAAAAATGCCCCCACGCTGCGCCTTCGGCTTGCTGCCCCCAAGGGGGCGCTTTGTGCCTTGGGAGCGGCCCGGCGGCAAAAAAAACGGGGGTAAGGTTTCATGTCGGTCTCCTCCGGACAAGATGCGTGTTGTGGTTCAGCCCCGCCGTCAAGCGCGAGGCTGACGTGGTGGCTTACGCCTGTTCGTACTCACTGATGAACTTGATGTTCAGATAACCTTCAATTCCTTCGCTACCGCATTCGGCCCCAAAACCGCTCGCTTTGATACCGCCGAACGGCACTTCCGGCGTGCTGCTGGCATTGGCCGCGCCAAAAGCGAAGGAATTGATGGCCACCATGCCCGCCTCCAGGCGGCGGCTCAGTTGATTGGCCCAGTACGTGGAATTGGTGAAGGCATAGGCGGCCAGGCCCACCGGCAGTCGGTTGGCCTCATGCAGCACGGCCTCAATGTCATCGAAGGCGTTGATCGGCACGACGGGCCCGAACGGCTCTTCATTCATCATCAAGGCGTGGCTTGGCACATCGGTGAACACCGTGGGCGTCCAGAAATAGCCGGGCCGATCCATGCGCCGGCCGCCGTGCAGCAGGGTGGCGCCCTTCTCCAGCGCATCGTCCACGCATTGCCGCATCGCATCCAGGCGGCGTTCATGCGCCAGCGGTCCCATGTTCACCCCGTCGGAAAAACCGTCTCCGATCACCAGCGCCTGGGTTTCCTTCACAAAGGTTTCGAGGAATTCGTCATAGACCTTGCTGTGCACAAAAAAGCGGCTCGGGTTCACGCAGCCTTGCGCCGAGTTCCGGAACTTCCTCAGCACCGACGTACGCGCCAGTCCGGCGACGTCTTTCACATCGTCC
>Ga0265293_10009775_pt1 | contig 13651 bp, 12 predicted proteins | sample Munlanlewell138R_FD_192505 | JGI IMG/M metagenome (GOLD analysis project Ga0265293, IMG submission 192505) | Leachate microbial communities from a municipal landfill in Southern Ontario, Canada - Leachate well 138R | ecosystem: Engineered > Solid waste > Landfill > Unclassified | place: Canada...
CCTTAACGGTGCTGCCCCCCCCTGTGTCGCCCGCAATCCCCGTACTGTGGTGTCCGCAGGCACCGCTTTGGCCGGGCAGGCCGCTCAGTCAGCCGCTTCCGTGTCCGCGAGCTGGCCTTTTTCAATGTACAAGCGCCGGTGGGCCAGGGCCGCCAGTGCCGGGTCGTGCGTGACGATGGCAAGGGCCGTGCCGAGTTCCTGGTTAACCCGCAGCAAGAGTTCGAACATGCTTTCGGCCGTGTAGCGATCCAGGTTGCCGGTGGGTTCGTCGGCCAGCACGCAGGCTGGCCTGGCCACCAGGGCACGGGCCAGCGCTACCCGTTGCCGTTCGCCGCCTGACAGCTGCCCGGGGTAATGGTCCATACGATGGTCCAGCCCGACCTGAGCCAGGATTTCCCTGGCCTGTGCGCGGGCTGCACTGCGCTTTTCCCGTCGCACGATCAACGGCATGGCAACATTGTCCACAGCCGAAAACTCTGGCAGCAAATGATGGAATTGATATACGAAACCCAGCCGCCGGTTGCGTAAACGGCTGCGGGCACTTTCACCCAGCCCGTCCACCCTTGCGCCATCGACTTCGACATGACCCGAAGTGGGCATATCCAGCAGCCCCAGCAGGTGCAGCAGCGTGCTCTTGCCGGAACCGGAAGCACCGACGATGGCCACCATTTCGCCGGCACCGATATGCAGGCTGACGTCCCGCAGGACTTCAACCGTGGCCCCCCCTTCGGTGTAGCGCTTTACCAGATTGACCGCGCGTAGCACATCAGTCATGACGCAGCACCTGTGCGGGTTGCAGGCTGGAAGCCCGCCAGCTTGGGTAGAGCGTGGCGAGCAATGACAATACGAGCGAAGTAAACGCCACGACGGTAATGTCCTTCGCCTCCGGTTCGGAAGGCAGTTCGCTGATGAAATAGATCTGCTGCGGCAGGAATTCGATGTCCAGCATGCGTTCTATGAACGGCACGATGACGTCGATATTGAACGCAACCAGACAGCCCAGGCCGACGCCCAGCGCCGTTCCCACCACCCCGATCAGCGCCCCCTGCACCAGGAAGATGCGTGCAACTTCGCGGGGTGTGGCGCCGATGCTGCGCAGGATGGCGATATCGGAACGTTTGTCCTTGACCGCCATCACAAGAGAAGAAAGCAGGTTGAAGGCGGCCACCGCGACAATCAGTGTCAGGATGATGAACATCATGCGTTTTTCAGTCTGCACAGCCGCAAACCAGGTACGGTTGTTCTGGGTCCAGTCCTGGGCATACAGGCCACCGGGCAAGGATGCCTGCAGCCGCTGCGCCACTTGGGGCGCTGCCTGCATGTCAGCAATCCGCAAACGCACGCCGCTACTACCGCTATCGCGGAACACCCGGGCGGCATCTTCTACATGCATGAAGGCCAGCGACGCATCATATTCGTAGTAGCCAGTGGAAAACACGCCGGTGACAGTGAACTGCCGCATGCGCGGCGTGAACCCTGCCGGTGAAATCGAACCCTGCGGCGCCAGCACCATGACTGTGTCACCTTGCCCCACACCCAAGGCCTGCGCTAGTTGCATACCCAGCGCAATGCCGAAGCTGCCCGCGGTCAGCGTATCCACCCCACCCGCCAGAAACTGTTCCGCAAGCTGCGAGACCTGATCTTCCAATGCCGGGTCAATACCGCGCAACTGTACCCCCTGCAGGGCCTGGCCGCGCGCAATCATGCCCTGCGCCGCCACGAAGGGCGCGCTGCCGCGTACGGCCGGGTCGGCAGCGGCCTGATCCGCCAGCGTCTTCCAGGAAGCCAGCATCTCGTGATGAGGGATCCCCGGCGCATAGAGCTCGATATGCGGCAATACCGACAGCATGCGGTCACGGACCTGCACCTGAAAGCCGTTCATCACTGACAGGACGATGATGAGCGCTGCAACCCCCAGGGCGATTCCTGCCATCGAACTGGCAGCGATGAAGGAAACGAAACGGTCGCCCGACCGGCCCCGCCGGCGCGATGGCGCCAGGCCCGCATAACGCGCCCCTATCCAGAACTCATAAGGCATGGTGTGAAGCCACCTCGATCAATAAACACTACAATCCTTGGAATGCAGATCGTACTACCTGGGGCGCTGCCCGATGCGACAATCGCGTCCGAACTCGCCTCTCACATGGAAAAAAGCGCCCCCCGCTACACCGGGTGGCTGGGGCGCGCCCAGGCGGCCATCACCGTCGCCGATCCGGTAAAAACCTTCTGCACTCCCTATGAATACTGGCTGCTGCAGCGGCATGGCTTTCATGCTCAGGGCAGCCAGCCCGCTTCGGCTGGCCTGGCCGCCCTGTTCGCCCTTGAAAGCAGCTCCGCCGTCGAAGACAATGATGAACCGCTATGGCTCGCCCAGTTGGTCCATGTAGCTCCCGCGCGTGATGGGGCTGCGCTCATTCCAGCCAGTGAATTGAACATTACATCGGACGAAAGCACACTTCTGTTCGAGGCAGCCCGCCCTTTCCTGGCCGATTCCGGTTTCGTCATCACCCCCTTCGATACCACGCACTGGCGCATCGGGTTGCCGCCGGAGTACCGACCCGCCTGTGCCAGCCCCGCGCTGGTCAGCATTACGGCAGTCAACGACTGGTGGGCCCAGGACGCCGAAGGCCGCCCCTGGCGCCGGCTGGTCAACGAAATGCAGATGCTCTGGTTTGATCACCCCGTGAACCAGGCGCGCGAGGCGCGTGGCCTGCGTCCGGTGAATAGTCTGTGGCTGTACGGTGGTGCATCCCCCTCGCAGCTTGGCGCACCCGGTAACCTGGGTGATGAGTCACCGCATGTGCTGCGGGGCTTGCAGGGCCCCGCTCTGGTGCAGGACTGGGGCAGCTGGCTGCAGGAACTCGAAAGACTCGAACGTGAAGTATTCGCGACGCTGACCGATATGCCACAGCTCGTCCTGACCGGTCGCGACCGCATTGTTGAACTGACTCCCGGCCGCCAAGGGCTCATTGCCAGGCTGCTGGGCCCCCGTAAACAGGATTGGAGGCGCTGGTGCAGCGGCCACGACTGACGACCCGCCGCAGCCAGGCGGCCCACCAGGAATTTTTAGTGAATGCGGGCATCCACCCCCTGCTGGCGCGGCTCTGGTCTGCGCGCGGCATGGACGACCCTGCCCTAGCGCAGCCAAGCTGGTCCGCCATGATTCCGCCTGACCACCTGACTCATGCGGAAAGGGCTGCTGCGCTGCTGGCAGACGCGATTGCCGCCCGACGCCGCATGCTGGTGGTGGCTGACTATGATTGCGACGGCGCCACCGCTTGCGCCGTTGCCCTGCGCGCACTGCGGCGCATGGGGGCGATCGTGGATTTCCTGGTACCGGACCGCTTCGCCACCGGATATGGCCTTTCACCTGCGGTGGTCGACCTGGCGGTCATGCATCATGCAGGCAAGCCCGACCTGATCATTACCGTGGACAATGGCATTGCCAGTGTCGATGGCGTGGAAGCCGCCCGTCAGGCCGGCATGGAAGTCATCATCACCGATCACCATCTGCCCGGTGATACGCTCCCCAACGCCCTGGCCATCGTCAACCCCAACCAGCCGGGTTGCGGGTTTCCTTCCAAGCACCTGGCCGGCGTTGGCGTCATTTTCTATCTCATGCTGGCATTGCGGGCAGAATTGCGCCGCCGCGGCGCCTTTGCAGACAATGGCCCGCGTCTGGACGATCTGGCCGATCTGGTCGCGTTGGGGACAGTGGCCGATGTTGTGCGGCTGGACGCCAATAATCGCCTGTTCGTCACGCAAGGCCTGCAGCGTATGCGAAGTGGCCGTATGCAGGCCGGGGTGCGCGCCCTTTTTTCGGTGGCTGCCCGCGATCCACGCCAAGCCACCGCCTTCGATCTGGGCTTTGCCCTGGGCCCCCGCATCAACGCTGCGGGCCGTCTGGCCGACATGAGCCTGGGCATACATTGCTTGCTGACCGACGACCCCGGGCAGGCCGAAAGCCTGGCGCAGCAGCTTGACGCCATCAATCAAGAACGCCGCAGCATTGAACTGGCCATGCGCGAAGAAGCAAGCAGCGCATTGGCTCATGACACGCCCGCGCGCGATGCCAGTGTATGCGTCTATCACCCTGACTGGCATCAGGGGGTGGTGGGGCTGGTGGCTTCGCGCCTAAGGGAAACCTACTGGCGTCCAGCATTGGCCTTCGCACGATGCGACGATGGCACGCTTCGAGGCTCAGGCCGGTCCGTGCCGGAGGTGCATTTGCGTGACGTGCTGGATCTGGTTTCCAAACGTCATCCCGGCATTATTCTGAAATTCGGTGGCCACGCCATGGCAGCCGGCCTGACACTGACTGAAGCCGCCTATCCTGATTTCGTCGAAGGCTTTGACGCAGCCGTCCGGGAACTTTCAGGCAGCGACCGCTTCGAGCCCTTGATAGAAACCGATGGTTCCCTGGAACCGCATTTCGCCACTATCGAAGTGGCCGGCTTGCTGCAGGAACAGGTGTGGGGGGCCGGTTTCCCAGCCCCCGTATTCAGGGACACTTTTCAGGTGCTGCACCAGCGCCTGCTGAAAGGCAAGCACCTGAAGCTGTTCGTTCAACGAGGTGTGCAGCGTTTCGATGCCATCTGGTTCAACCATGTAGAAACACTGCCAGACCATGCAGAACTGGCCTATCGCCTGGATCGCAACGAGTGGAATGGACGCGTCTCCGTGCAACTGGTCGTGGAACATGCACTGCCCCTCACGCAGGCCACGGCCGGGGTCGCCGCTGAATAGCAGCGGCTGCCTGGATGCATCAGGCATGCAATGCCGGCGGCAATCACCGCTAATTCATTGAGTCGAGCAGAACTCCCTGGCAGCCCGCAAGATATCTTCGGGCGCCACATCCCTGATATGGGTGGCCAGCGACCAGCGGTGGCCGTAGGGGTCTTCCACCACCCCGTAACGGTCGCCCCAGAACATGTCGCTCACGGGCATGATTTCCTTTGCCCCGGCTTCTATCGCCCGCTGGAATGCCCTGTCAACGTCAGGCACATACAAGTGCAGGGTGACAGGCGTACCTTTCAAAGTAAGCGGGCTGCTGCTGCCACAACGTTCGTCCTCCTGACCTATCATTACGACGGAATCGCCAATCACGATTTCACTGTGCAGGAAGTTGCCATCCAGCTCCAGGCGCCCGTGTGGAATTTCCATGGCATTGAAGGCTTGCTTGTAAAAATCGATAGCGGCCGGGGCATCGGCGCAGACGATATGCGGTGATACTGTCGACATGCCCTGTGGAATGGGCCGCACGCGCTTGCCGTCATCATCAGGGTTCAGGTGGAACATTGCCTTCCCCGAAGGCATTTCGAAGGGCGCTGAAAAATGTTCATGGGCAATCTTCCATTCCTCCCCCTGCCGCTGCAGGCCGGCGGTCATACGCATCCATGAAGCTTCAACCTGTTCACCCTCTTTGTGCCCACAACGCATCAAGGCATGGGCATAGGCAAGCCCGCCTTCCGACTGCACCACGAGTTCGTGCATCTCGAACACAGGCTCTTTGTCGCCCATAGGGCAGAACTCCATGCAAGCCTGCCAATGCTTGCGGTAAGCCTCACGGCCCCTGAACTGGAGAGCGAGAACGGCATCAAAGGCCAGGACATCATCGGTATAGACGGACAGGACAGCGTCAAGATCCTGACGTCGTACCGCCTTGAGCCAACCGTCATATAGCTGGGCGACAGCCGATTGGGCGGCATCGCCATTCGTACGTGTATCCATACAGGTCTCCTCGCCGGGGAAAGTGCCGCCAGAAAAGGTCCTTGCAGCGGCATAGGTTCCGGCGATCTCAATTTATCATTCTTTAGTCCTAAATTAATACTAACAAAGTGTATTTCAGAACAAGTGATCTATACTGAACTGCATGAGCAAGAAACCGGATAATTCATCCGCCGGCACTCGCGGGCGGCGCCGTTACGACGATGGCTGCGCGGCTGCCCACGCGCTGGATCTGGTCGGCGAGCGCTGGGCGCTGCTCGTCGTCCGCGAACTGCTGCTGGGTCCCCGTCGGTTTTCCGACCTGCGTCAATGCCTGCACGGCATCAGCCCCAATGTCCTCACGCAAAGGCTGGTGGATCTGGAAGCCGCTGGCGTGCTACAGCGCCGCAGCTTGCAGCCGCCCGCCTCCTGCCGTGTATACGCACTGACCCCCTGGGGGACCGAGCTGGAAACCGTCATCCTGGAACTGCTCAAGTGGGGCGTGCGCTCATCGGGATTTGAGCGGGGGCAGGCGCTGACCTCGGACGCGATGGCCCTTTCCTTCAAGGCAATGTTCGCGCCCGACCTTGCCCAAGGGCTGGCTTGCCGGATCAGCATCGTCATGCATCGCAACGCCTACCATCTGGCGGTAGGCCAGGGGCGCCTGGCGGTCGCGCGCGGCGACCCGCCCTGCCATCCTGCCGAGGCTGGCGGCTGGGCGGCAGCAACGCTCTATGCAGACCCCGTTACCGTACTGCAGCTTGCCTACGCGCGCCGGCCTCTGCAAGACGCACAGGCCGCAGGTGTGTGCCGCCATGAGGGCGATACACGCACACTGCAACAATTTCTCTCGTGCTTTCGGGTGATGCCACCCGTCACGCCCGCTGGCAAGGCAGAGCCCGCCGTTGCTATGATTGACTCATTTTCCTGAAAATTCGCACAGGTGCCGATACATGGCTGTATTCGATATTCAACCCGTAGTTTCCGAACTGGCCTACATCCGCCAGCAATGGCGGGTATCCCAAGGTAGGCCGCTTGAATCAGGCGGCCGGAACTTCCCTTCACCACAAGCGCTGAAGGTCATCATCAACGACCTGAGAGGCATCCTCTTTCCCATGCGGCTGGGTCCTATTGATTTGCGCCAGGAAAGCGAGGATTTCTACGTTGGCCACACGCTGGATTCAGCCTTGCACGCGCTGCTCGGCCAGGTCAGGCTGGAAATGGGGTATCAGCATCGCCACGACCCGCTGGATGCGTCGACACTGGAAGAAAAATCCACAGCGGCGGTGCAGGCCTTTGCCAACTCACTGCCGGAAATCCGCCGCTTGCTGGATTCCGACACGCTTGCGGCTTTTGCCGGCGACCCCGCCGCCCGCAGCGTGGACGAAATCCTGCTGTGCTACCCGGGCCTGCATGCCATGATCCACCATCGCATTGCGCATCAGCTATACCATCTGGGCCTGCCGCTGCTGGCCCGCATGAGTGCCGAAATCGCCCATTCTGAAACCGGTATCGACATCCACCCCGGCGCACGTATTGGCGAACATTTCTTCATCGACCACGGCACTGGTGTCGTCATTGGCGAAACCACCATCATTGGCGACCACGTGCGTATTTATCAGGCGGTAACCTTGGGCGCCAAACGTTTTCCTTCCGACGCCAACGGCGCACTTACCAAGGGCCTGCCTCGCCACCCCATCGTTGAAGATGACGTGGTCATCTATGCCGGGGCCACCATTCTGGGCCGTGTGACGCTGGGCAAGGGCTGTACCATAGGCGGCAATGTCTGGCTGATCAATGATGTGCCACCCGGCGCCCACGTCACCCAGGCCGGCTATCAGGGCTCGCAGACCTGCGACCCCGCCGCCGAAGCCTGACTGCCATACCGAAGCCCGGCGGCCTGTCTCGTGGCGGCCCGGGCTTCAAATCAGTGACAATCCGGCACTTCCTGATCCATATAGACTTCAAATGCGATGTCACGCGCGCTTTGCTTGGTCAGCTTGGCGAGCAGCTTGGCGTCTTGCCACTTCTTCACCTGTACGCGCACGAGCTGCACTAACGCCGGGTCATTTTCGGGCAAGACAAAAGCCAGATCTTTTTCGTGCTGCACTGGCAGACGCGCAGAAAACTTCTTCCATTCCGGGAATTCAAGCAAGGCTTCCAGCATGACGCTGTCATGAACAGCCGCGTCGCAGCCGCCGATGCGCAGGTCCAGCAAGGCGTCAGCCGGTGCGCGGAATACTTTCTCTATGGCCCCATATTCAGCCTGCATGCGGCCGGCCAGACCACTGCCTTCCGCCAGGCAGACGGTACGCCCGCGCAGATCTTCCCAGCGACGGATATCGGTGTCGGTACGCATGATGGCCATGATGCCGGAGCGATAACCGGATGGGATCACCACCGCCCTAGGCCGCACGGCTGCTTCATCGCCTAGCGGCAGCAGCAATGCATCGACCTGCTGCAAACCTTGCCCTGCCGGTGAAAAGGCGTCTGTCTGCGGCACGGCCACCGGCTGCACAGGCAGCTGCTTGGCCAGCCGTTCGGCCAACAGGGGCGCGAGCCCTTCCGGCGTACGAACCTTGGAGCCGGGCACGTGTGGAGGCACGACATAAGCCATGCCCAGCGCAAGCGGGCTCGGTGCCGTTGCGGCCCTATCGGTGGAACCGCCAACCGCCTCTACACCCGACGCGCCGGAACCCGACCCGCTTGCAGCAGCATCAGGCACCACGGCATTAGCCGCGAGTACGGCCTGCATGCCCACGCCTGCCATGAACAGCAGAACCTCCATCAATTGACGACGCATGGCGCCCCCTCAAACATACTGATAGCGCAACACCTTGCGCTTCAAATTTTCCAGCAATACCTGATCGATCAAGGTTGCCAGGATGGCAATGGTCAGGATATTGGACATCACGCCGAGCATATCGGCGGTTTCACCTGAATAGGCCAGCGTCCGGCCCAGCCCCTGCCCGAAGCCGATCAGCATTTCCGCAGAAATCAGCGCACGCCAGGCATTCCCGAATGCCAGCTGTGCCCCAGTGATCAATTCAGGCATGACCGCCGGCAGGTAGACGCGACGGACCATGTCCCAGCGGCTGGCCCCCATGACTCTTGCGGCCGACACATGTACGGCCAGCACGTTCTCGGTGGCATTCATGACTGACAAGGCGGCCGGAAAGAAGGCCGACAGCGCAATCACGACAATGATGGGCAGATTGCCAAAACCCATCATGATCAGGAACAGCGGCACCCAGGCAATGGACGGGATGGACTGCAAAATGATGATGGCGGATTTCAGCACTTCCCTGAAGAAGAACAACAAAGCGCCGACCAGCCCGAAACCGATTCCAAACAACAGCGCAAACCCGTAGCCTGCGCCCAGACGCGTCAGGCTGCCCGTAAGGGCGGCACGAAAGGCGCCGGACTGTATGTCTTCCCAGAGCCGCGCGATCACGGAAGGTACGTTCGGCATGAGGAAGTCGGGCAGCGTCCAGGCCGCCGCCTGCCATATCAGCAGGATGACCAGCACCGCGACGACCATGGCCGCTTTCCTGAGCGGCCCTGAAAGCTGTTTCTGAGTACTCATTCAGTCCTTAAAACCGTAAAGGCGGCCGGTAGACACCCGGCCGCCCTGTTCAAATTTGGCGAATATGGGATTTCACTGCCCTGCCCGACCCTGGCTCAAAAACTCAGGATCGAAAACCGCAAGAATCACAGTTTGCGTTCTTCCTGCCATTCCAGATCGATGATCTGGCTCACATCGAAAGGCGAACCGTCACGCGTCTTGAGTGAACCCTGGGCCTGCATGATGTCTGCAATTTCCTGCATGCGCTCGACTTCCTGGGGCGTCAGAATGGGGCTGAAGGTCTGGCTCTTGATGGCGTCGCTGATTACTTCTTCACGGGGGAGTTCGCGACCATCCAGTGTCTTGAGCGTGGGCTCGGCAATAAAGTAGGATGCGATCAGCTTGGCCGCCTCATCGGGCTGTTTCTGCAGCAAGTCGATGGCGTCGCGTTGGGCGTCAAGCGACTTCCAGACTGCATCTTTGCGCTCTTCAAGCACCTTGCCCGAAGTGATTACCACCATGCAGGGGAAAGGCCAGACTTCCCCGATTTCGTAGATCTGCTTGACCGGCGCCACCAATTGCGCGATACGCGCCTGAGGTTCGAACAGGAAAGCGGCTTCAACGCGGTTGCCGACCAGCGACTGCACCGCCACCTGCGGGCTGACCCCCAACACGTTCACTTCTTCCGGCGCCAGGCCAGCGTTCTTCAGCACCACACCGCGCAGCACCGTATCGGCCGTGCTGCCCTCACGCTGCGAGGCCAGCGTCTTGCCTTTAAGATCGGCCACAGACTCGATATTGGCGTCGTCACGCACGACGATGGCATGGAAGCCATGCTGGGCGCCACCCACCACTTTAAGATCGGCGCCACGCGACGACCAGGATGCGGCATTGGTGAAACCCAGGACACCGGTGTCGAGCTGGCCGCCCACAATAGCCTTGATCAAATCGGTACCGGAAGAAAACTCGACCAGCTCGACATCAAGGCCGTGCTTTTTGTAGAAACCGCCTTCATAGGCAGCAATCGCCTGAGCGTCGTCCATGACGCGCAGATATCCAACGCGCAGCTTTTCGGCTGCGAAGGCTTGCCCTGCCATGGCCAGGGCAGCCAGCGCAGGGATCAACATACGGGTGAGTTTCATGCTGCAACTTCCTCGGAGGTATAGGTAAATGAAACGGGCTCGGCATCATCACGGGCCACCGTATCGGCGTGGGCCCGTATGCCCAGTAGCCCAAGAATCTCGCGGCGCATGGGCGCAAATTCGGAAAGATCGTGGGTTTTTTCGTGATGCGCGAGGTTGAATTCCTTGAGCACGACGGCGGGCCGCTGGCTGAAGACCAGAATGCGGTCTGCGAGGAACAGCGCTTCATCAACGTCGTGGGTGACCAAGAGTACGGTTGGCCCGGCTTCACGAATGAGGTCGCGCAAGGCGTCCTGCAAGGTCATACGGGTCAGCGCATCCAGTGCGCCGAAAGGCTCGTCCAGCAGCAAGGCCTTGGGCTGTGAAATGAAGGCGCGTGCCAACGCCGCGCGTTGCCGCATCCCCCCGGACACTTGTTGCGGGAAATATTCCTCAAAGCCTGACAGCTGCACCTTGGCCAGCCATTCACGCGCCAGTTCACGCGCCTTGCGCTTGTTGCTGCGCTGAAATTCCAGTGCCAATGCGACGTTTTGTTCCAGCGTCAGCCAGGGGTACAGTGCGTTTTCCTGAAACATCAGGGTGCGTTCAGGATGTGGGCCGCGTATTGCCTTGCCATCCGCAAGCACGCTGCCGCCGCTGGGGCGTTCCAGGCCCGCCGCCATATGCAGCAGTGTGGATTTCCCGCAACCCGACGGCCCCACCAGGGCCACCAGCTCGCCATGATCGACGTCACTATTGAAATCATCAATGACGCGCAGCTTGGAAAAGGATTTGTCGATGTTCTGAAATGAGAATCTCATTGAGCGGATCCGTACAGGATTCAAATAGCCTCTGGCCCGTAGCCAGACCTCAACTTTATTCCTGTCGTTATAGCCAAACAACCAATTTTTATCGCTATGCTTATTTCTGTAAGAAATATAGAAAACCAGCGTAGGCCGCGACGTACAATGCGACCCAGCGACTGTTCGACGTCGCCCGCCATCACTCCCCATGCTACAGATCCTCTCCACTACTGCGCCCATCTTCATTCTCATCGGCTTGGGCTACCTGTCCGTCATGACTGGCCTGATCAGCCGCGAAACCACGCGCGGCATGGGTCTGTTCGTGATCACCATCGCCTTGCCGGCCATGATTCTGCGCGGCATGGTCAACAAACCGCTGCGCGCATCGCTGGATATGGATTTCCTCATGGGCTATGCCCTGGCTTCCATACTGCTGTTTGCAATGGGCGCGCTGGTATTCCGCTATCTGCGTAGAGCCAGCGCCACAGAAAGCAGCCTGGCGGGCCTGGGCATGTCGTCGGCCAATACCGGGTTCATCGGCTTATCGATATGCACCGTGGTGCTGGGCACCGAACCGGCTTCGCGCGCCGTCGCCATGAGCATCATGGTCGAGACCATGCTGATGTATCCACTCACCCTGGCGCTTGCCGACGCCGCCACAGGCCACGGCGGGCAACGGGCCCTCGCCAACCTGTTTGCCACACTCAAACGGCTGAGCCGCAATCCCCTGCTCATCACCATAGCCGTGGGCCTGTTTCTGGCCGTTTTTCAGATCCCGCTGCCTGATGTCGCCCTACAGTCCATAGACATGCTGGCCATGACGGCGGCGCCGGTCGGCCTGTTCGCGGTGGGTGGCAACCTGCATGGCCTGCGCCCCGCCGGTATGGTTGCGGACGCCAGCGGCATTGCGTTGTCCAAGCTCATCCTGCATCCGGCCATTACCGCCGTGGTCTTCATGCTGTTCCCGGGATTGGACCCGGTCATGCGTAAAGCCGGCTTGTTGTTCGCTGCTTCGCCGCTGCTGAGCATCTATCCCATCATTGGCATGCGCTACGGTTTGGAAGACCGCTGTTCCACTGCCCTGCTGTTATGCACTGTGCTCTCATTCGTTTCGATAAGCATTATGATTGCCCTGATTTCATAGCTCTATCACATGCAGCTGCCCCGGCATTGCTTCGTGGGCCAAGTCCACCATATGGGCATGATGGGTCAGGAAGATGACCTGGGTGCGCTGCGCTACTGCCGCCAGTTTGCGCAGGCCTGCAACCGCCCGCTGATTGTCATAATTGACGAAAAGATCGTCGGCAATAAAGGGCAGCGGTTCGGCATGATCCAGATAGAGTTCCAGTGCGGCAAGACGCAAAGCCAGATAAAGCTGGTCGCGTGTGCCGTCGCTCAGACCTTCAAGCGGTACAACGCCGCCATCGGTACGGCGCGCATGCAATACTGCCGCCCCATCCGGATTGGCGTGTTCCGCCCGGGCGGAAGGTCGCCCAGTTTGGCCCCGGCCATCACTCATGGCGATATGGTCGATTTCCAGCCCGGCATAGGCTCCTAAAGTCAGGTCGGAAAACATGTCACCGGCCCGCCGCAGCAAAGGCCCTTGCCGCCGTTCACGGTATCGTTCCGTGACACGTTCCAATAATCGGTGCTGCACATACAGTTGCACATAGCGTTCAGCCACATCCGCCATATCCGCCAGTGCTTCCTGGCGCCGTGCCGCCGCTTGCGCGGCAGCATCATCACCTGAAATGGCTTCCAGCGCCCTGCGCGCCTTTTCGCATTCAACCGCCAGCTCGCTGCTGGCTGAGGCAGCATGCTGCAGCGCCGCACGCAAAGCTTCCGCCTGACCGGCCAGAGCATCCACATCGACGGATGCCAGCTCGGCTTCGATATCCGCTCGCGAGCGCCCTTCCCCTTCCTGTAAAAGACGCTCGTTGAGCTCTCTCAGGCGTTGTTGCGTTTCGTCGCGCATACGCTCGGCGGCCTGGGCATGCTCCAGCATCAATACCCAACGACGCAAATGCTCATCCGCAGCACCAAGGTCAAAGTCGGCATCCTTCAGCCGTAAAGCCAGTTCCTGCGCTGCTTGCCCGAACCGTTCCAGCTCCGTTTCCATCCGGGTGCGTTGAGCATGGCCTTCCCGCAGCTGGCCCGCCAGCTCATCCGCATCGGCCAGCAAAGCCAGCGCAGCTTCAACAAAAGCGGCTTCCGAGTCTGTGGGCAGGCCCGCGCGCCGCAGGGCGTCCTGCCAACGCTCACGCCAGGCGGTCAGATCTGCGGCATGTTGCTGCGCTTGCTTTTCCAGACCAGGCAGCAACAACTCGATGCGGGCGCTTTGTTCTGCCAGCGCCTGACGGCGTGCTTCTGTATGCCCGGCACGTTCCATCAGGGAACGCCCGAGCTCCTGAGCGCTTGTCAGGGTGAGCCCTGCACATTGCTGGCCGGCGTCGGTC
>Ga0265293_10009776_pt1 | contig 13649 bp, 14 predicted proteins | sample Munlanlewell138R_FD_192505 | JGI IMG/M metagenome (GOLD analysis project Ga0265293, IMG submission 192505) | Leachate microbial communities from a municipal landfill in Southern Ontario, Canada - Leachate well 138R | ecosystem: Engineered > Solid waste > Landfill > Unclassified | place: Canada...
CCGAAATCTTTTTCAAAACCCTTTCGAAATCCCCTCAACCTCTGCCAACTCACATCTCAGTACCCGTCAGCAGAGGCGCGCATTCTAGCGACTTACACAAACCTGTCAACCTCGAAACTCACTTTTGTTACAAAAATATTTACAGCGGCGCTGCGCGCTCGAAAAGGTGCCAGTTTTTCTTGCCCACACGCACCAGGAAAAAGCGACCGTAGCGGGATTTTTCCGCGCTGAAACACTCCGCCGCCTTGCCATTGTCCTCCGCCCCCTTGAGCTCGCCATTGATTGCGACGGCGCGATTGCCCAGCGCGTCCTTCACCTGCTTGCCCGACTTCACGACACCGTGATCCGCCAGCAATGTGGTGAGCGGCGCCGCCAGCTCCACATCCGTCAACTGGCTGGCGGGCAGCCCGTCCTGCTTGAGAGATTCGAAATCGTTTTCCGAGAGACTTTCCATGTCACCGCTGAACAGCGCCTGAGTTATGCGCTCGGCAGCGGAAAGCCCCGCATCACCGTGAATGAAGCGTGTCACTTCGCGAGCCAGGATGCCCTGCGCGGATTTGCGCCCCCGCACCTGGGCATCAGCACGCTCGATATCGGCGATCTCGGCCACCGGCAGAAAGGTAAAGTAGCGCAGAAACTTGTACACATCCGCGTCGGCGGCGTTGATCCAGAATTGGTAGAAGGCATAGGGCGAGGTACGCGCCGCATCCAGCCATACCGCACCGCCCTCCGTTTTGCCGAACTTTGTACCATCGGCCTTGGTGACCAGGGGGAGCGTCATGCCGAACACAGCCTTGCCGTTCAGCCGCCGGGTCAGATCGATACCGCCTGTGATATTCCCCCATTGATCCGAGCCACCCACCTGAACGGTACAATCGTAGCGGCGGTTGAGCTCGGCAAAGTCGAAGGATTGCAGCAGCATGTAGGAGAACTCGGTAAAGGAAATACCTTCGCCTTCCCGCTCCAGGCGCTGCTTGACCGACTCTTTGTTGATCATGGCATTGACGGAAAAGTGCTTGCCCACACCGCGCAGAAAATCGAGCGCGGACATCTCGCCCATCCAGTCGAGGTTGTTGACGACCTCCGCCGAATTGGCGCCACAATCGAAATCGATGAAGCGACTCACCTGCCCGCGGATGCGATCGGTCCATTGCGCGACGACATCCGCCGTATTGAGACGGCGCTCCTGCGCCTTGAACGAGGGGTCGCCGATCAAACCGGTGGCGCCACCCACCAAGGCGATAGGGCGGTGCCCCGCCAACTGAAAACGGCGCAGCATCAGCAGCGGCACGAGGTGGCCGATATGAAGACTGTCCGCTGTGGGATCGAAGCCACAATAGAGTGTACGAGGTTGCGCCAAGTGCGCTTCGAACTCGCCATCGCCAGACATCTGAGCGATCAATCCGCGCGCCTGTAGGTCGGCAATCAGCGCTGCTTGTGTCATATCTTCACACTCGGTCCAAAAAAGAGCGCAAACGATACCGAATTCCCACCCAAAAACAAACATACCCGGAAACAGCCTTCACCAAGGGTGGGCGAGGACTTTCTTTTGTTATACATTACGGCCTTTCTTGTCTGCACCCGCATAAATCAGAGTAGCTCATGCCACCGCAAAAGCCACACCACCCCAGCTTCTGGGAAGACCTCTTTGCCAGCAGCCTGCCAAAGACACATTTCTACGCCGCCAGCGCCGTCGCCGCTCTTACTGTCGCGGTACTTGTCTTCGCGCCGTCGGAAAATGTTTCCGCCTACAAGGAAAGCAGCCTGGAAAAAGCGCGCAAGAAGGAAGAGCTTCTCGAGTTGCTCCCCCAGATCGACATCATGCCTTCTCTTGCCGAACTCGACCCCATCCAGCTCGAGGCCGCCAGCGAGCCCGAGTATATTCAGCTGGATGAAAAGGTTCGCTCCGGAGACAACCTGTCGGGAATTTTCAAGAGAATGTCGCTTAGCGCCGCCGACCTTTATGCAGTCGTCAATGCCAACGAATACGCCGACGAGCTCAAACGTCTCAATCCCGGCGAAACCATTTCCGTGGTTCTGGATGAAAACCACCTGATCACAGAGGTCGTATACGAGCGCTCGCCGCTGGAATCTTTCCGCTATGCACCTACGCCAGACGGTTATGTGGGCGAAAAGCTGTTGCGCGAACCCGAGACCGCATCCGCTTTCAAGCACGTCACCATTCAACACTCTCTCTTCCTCGACGGTGTCAAAGCCGGTCTGAGCCACGCCCAGATCATGCAGATCGCCAACATGTTCGGCTGGGACATCGACTTCGCCCTCGATATTCACAAGGGCGACACCTTCAGCGTGCTCTTTGAAGATCAGTTCATCGACAACAAAAAAGTGGGCACCGGCACCATTCTCGGCGCAGAGTTCACCAACCAGGGCAAAACCTACGAGGCGGTGCGCTACGTCAATGCCGATGGCGAGGCCGAGTACTACACCCCCGAAGGTCAACCGATGAAAAAGGCCTTCCTGCAAGCGCCCCTCGACTTCACCCGCGTAAGCTCCAACTACAACCCCAATCGCCTGCATCCAGTTCTCAAGGTGCGCCGCCCCCACCGCGGCGTCGACTACGCCGCGCCAACCGGCACACCGGTATATGCTGCGGGCCATGGCAAGGTCGTCAAGTCGGGCTATACAAAAGCCAACGGCAATTACGTCTACATTCAGCATGGCGACACTTACACCACCCGCTACCTGCACCTCCACAAGATCTCCGTAAAAACCGGGCAGAAAGTTTCCCAGCGCCAGGTGATCGGCACCGTGGGCTCCACCGGCTATGCCACCGGCCCGCACCTGCACTACGAGTTTCTCATCAACGGCGTGCACACCAATCCGCGCACGGTCAAGGTTGCCCAGGCGGAGCTCATCCCGAAATCCGAGATGGCTCGTTTCCAGGAACAAACCTTACCTCTGCTCGCACAGTTCAAGACCCTCCAGGAAATCCAGGTGGCCGCGCTGTCGCAATAGTGGCTCGGCCATGACCCGGGAGTTGCTTTATATCGGACTGATGTCCGGCACCAGCATGGATGCGGTGGATGCCGTGTTGCTCGCCGTGGCGGGCAACCGCTGCACCGTCGAAGGTTCTCTGGCACAACTCATGCCGGACGATCTGCGCGCCGACCTGATGCGCCTGAGCCAGCCCGGCGCGGACCACATCGACCTGCTTGGCGCCACCGATCGCCGCCTCGGCATGTTGTTCGCCGACACGGCTCTTGCCCTTATCGACAGACAAGACCTGACCTCAAACGATATCACTGCCATCGGCAGCCACGGCCAGACCATTCGCCATCGCCCCAACCCGAGTGATCCGACACGCCACTTCAGCCTCCAGATAAGCGACCCCGGTACCATCGCAGCCATCACCGGTATCACCACCGTGGCGGACTTCCGCCGCAAGGACATGGCGCTCGGTGGCGAGGGTGCTCCCCTGGTGCCCGCTTTCCATCAGCACGTATTTCGCCATCCGACCAACGATCGGGCGGTCATCAACATCGGCGGCATCGCCAACATCACCTATCTGCCCCATGCCGGCAGCGATGCGCCGGTGATCGGTTTCGACACCGGCCCCGGCAACTGCCTGATGGACGGCTGGATCGAGCGCCACCTAAACAAACCTTTCGATGATCGAGGAGACTGGGCCGCCTCGGGACGCGTCGATGACGCCCTTCTCGCCAGACTGCTCGGCGAGCCCTATCTGACCCGCCTGCCCCCCAAGAGCACGGGCCGGGAAACCTTTAACCTGCGCTGGCTCGACGGGCTGCTTGCGGCGCTGGACGAACCGCCCAGCAGCGTCGATGTCCAGGCCACGCTGTGCCGCTTCAGTGCCGCAAGCATCGCGCACGGACTCACGCAGCTACCCGCTGGCGGCATTCCCGGCGAGATCTATCTCTGCGGCGGCGGTGCGTTCAACAGCCAGCTTGTGAAAGATTTGGCAGACGCGCTCCCCAACACACAAATATTCACAACCGCCGCTCTCGGACTCGATCCGCGCCACATCGAGGGTGCGGCCTTTGCCTGGCTCGCTCACCAGACCATCAACCGCCTGCCCGGAAGTCTCGCCAGCGTCACCGGTGCGCGGCGGGACGCGATACTGGGCGGCATCTACTACGCTTGAGATTCTCTGGGAGCCAGATATATGAGCAAATTTCAGCTCGATCTCGTCGACCTGAATGTGCAATTCAACGACGAGGAGCAATACCAGGAACGCCTCAAGCAGCTGCAAAAGCAGATGGTCGGCCTGCAGAACGCCTGTCACCACAACGGCCAGCGTGCCGTGATCGTTCTCGAAGGCTGGGACGCCGCCGGCAAGGGTGGCGCCATTCGTCGCCTCACCGAAAAGCTCGACCCGCGTGCTTACCAGGTCCACCCCATCGGAAAGCCGGATGCCAGCGAACAGCGCGAACACTACCTCCAGCGCTTCTGGCGGCGCTTACCCCAGAAAGGGCGCATCGCCATTTTTGATCGCAGCTGGTATGGGCGCGTGCTGGTTGAGCGCGTCGAAGGATTCGCCACCACCCAGGAATGGCAACGGGCCTACAAGGAAATCGCCGATTTCGAGAAAGCGCTCGCCGACGACGGCATCACAGTGGTCAAACTGATGCTGCACATCAGCCAGAAAGAACAGCTGAAACGTTATCTGGAGCGCCTCGACGACCCGTCCAAGCACTGGAAGCTCAGCGATGAAGATCTGCGCAATCGCGCCAGGGCGAAAGAATATACGAAGGCTTACGAGGACATGCTGAATCGCACTCACGGCCCTCATGCGCCCTGGTTCGTCATTGCCGGCGAATACAAATGGCATGCGCGCGTCGCCGTGCTCGACACCGTCTGCCGGGTGTTGGAAAACACCATCGACACCCGGGTGCCGCGCTATTCAGCGCAGCAGATCGCGCAAATGAAGGCTCTGTTGGGTGCCTGAATCAAAGAGAGAAGGATGCGCCACAACCACAGGTGGTGGTGGCGTTGGGATTGGTCACCGTGAATCGCGAGCCTTCCAGGCCCACCTGATAGTCCACCACGGAACCCTGCAGGTACTGGATGCTGAGGGCATCGACAAGCACTGCCGCGCCATCGCTGTCGATGATGGTGTCATCCTCGGCCACTTCCTCGTCAAAGGAGAAGCCGTACTGGAAACCCGAGCAACCGCCGCCCGTGACGAACACGCGCAACCTGAGATCAGGATTGTCCTCCTCCTCCACCAGGGAACGGATTTTGGCGATGGCGGCGGGAGTCACCTGCAACGCAGAGGGAACAAAGGCTTCGACGACGGACATAATCCACCCTATACAACTCAAACAATAACCAAGTAACAAGCTCGGGTATTCTAGCACGGTTTTCACGATGCCGCGCCTTTTCAGAATGTCAGCACCCGCCACGGCAGCTCGCGGATCACCAGCGAGCCCGTCTTGCCTTGCTCGTAGAGCGACAGTACGACCTTTTCGGGAACGAAACCGTCCGGCAGCACAAAGGTGCCCTGAAGCACCTTGAAATACTTGAAGCGAATGGCGACCGAATGCTCGTTGATGTGCGGATCGGCTTCGTTGAACGCCAGCGAATGAGGAGCTCCCGCGACATTGCCTTCGATGGTCAGAGACAGGGAGGCATCGATGGTCTGACCCAGCACTGCCTTTCGGCGCACCACGATCCTGTAGTTGTAGGCGTTTTCATCCAGGGCGGGATACAGCGTGAGACTTTCCAGGTTGAGCCCCAGCTCCGCCTCGTCATCCTCCACCAGATTCTTGTAGAGATACACCTCGCCTTCCAGCTTCACCAGCGCGGTCTGGAGATCGCTGACCTTCTCGCGCAGGTTCTCCTGGGTAAGGCGATTGACCTTGTCGGCGATCTGCAGATTCGCCAGCTCCTGGTCCTTCGCCTCCAGCAGGGCACGGTTCTCCCGCAAGGTTCGCTCCATCGCCCGGTAATCCGCCATGGCTTCGCTGTAAATCCTGCTTCCCAGGGCGAACCCGGCAACGCCTGCGACAAGGAAAATCAGGCCCCCGGCGATCCAGAGCCGCCGCCGGCCAACCATCCATTTCGCAATCACACGACCTCACTACCTGTAGGGGGTTTAGCTCGATTATCGTTCCGTCCCGGCGAGATTGCCAACTTCGACTTCTGCGCGCCAGCACAGCCGGAGCCAGTCCGCTACAATGACGCCCAGCTCATTTCCGGCACCAGGGTTTCAGCAAACATAACAGGAGGATATACGATGTACGCATGGGTCGAGGCTTTTCACCTGATCAGCGTGATCTGCTGGTTCGCGGCGATCTTTTACCTGCCGAGGCTGTTCGTCTACCACGCCATGTCCGAGGACGAGATCAGCAAGGAACGCTTCAAGGTAATGGAGCGCAAGCTCTCCCGCGGCATCGCCACCCCGGCGATGATCGCGACGCTGTTCTTTGGCGGCTGGCTGGTCGCGCTGTCACCACGATACTACTTCAGCTCCGGCTGGTTCCACGCCAAGATCACGCTGGTGGTGCTGCTCATCATCTACCATCACTTCTGTCTCTATTACATGAAGAAGTTTCGCAACGACGCCAACACCAGAAGCCATGTCTTCTATCGCTGGTTCAACGAAGTGCCGGTGCTGATGTTGGTAGGCATCGTCATTCTGGTGGTGGTCAAACCCTTCTGACCCCGCTCAGGAGGCCATGAGGATATACACACCGGCACCCGCCAGGTAACCGGCCAGCGCGAGACCGGAAATGTTCTTCATGTACCAGAAGAAGTTGATCCGCTCCATGCCCATCAGCGCCACGCCGGCGGCGGAGCCAATGATCAGACAGCTGCCGCCGGTACCCGCCGTATAGGCCACCAGCAACCACATGTTGTCATCCAGGGGGAAGCTGTACATTTTTTGTACTGCCGCCACCAGCGGCACGTTGTCCACGATGGCAGACATCAAGCCGATGGCCACCGCGATGAGATCGAGATTTCCAATGCTCTCGTCCATATAAGCGGCGAGACTGGCGAGCACCCCGATGCCCTGCAGGGTGCTGACCGCGAGCAAAATACCCAGAAAAAACAGGATCGCCGAGGTGTCTATCTTCGACAGGGCATGAATCGCGGTGTAGGGCTTTTTCTCTTCCTCGGTCTTGTCGATATGGATCAGCTCGGATGCCCCCCATACCACGGCGAGCCCCAGCATCATGCCCATGAAGGGCGGCAATCCCGTCAGTGTCTTGAACACCGGCACGAAGAGAAGCATGGTGACACCAATGAAGAACATCTGCCGGCTGCCGCGGATCTCCTCCTGCTCGAAGGCCATCTCGGTGTCGTATTCATTGCGGGTCACTTCGCCCTTGAGCTTGAACATCACCAGCAGCAAGGGAACCAGGGTGCATACAACGCTGGGAATGAACACCATCTTGACGATGCCCAGTGCGGAAACCTGCCCGCCGATCCACAGCATGGTGGTGGTGACGTCGCCGATGGGTGACCAGGCGCCCCCCGCATTGGCGGCAACCACCACCATTCCCACATAAATCAGGCGCTGGCGGTCATCATGGATCAGGCGGCGCAGCAAGGACACCATGACAATGGCGGTAGTCAGGTTGTCCAGCACCGCCGACATGAAGAAGGTCACGACGCAGGTTATGCACATCAGTTTGCGGGCATCCTTGGTCGTCACCCGGTTGGTGATGACCTTGAAGCCCTGGTGGGCGTCTATCAGCTCGACGATGGTCATCGCGCCCAGCAGGAAGAACAGAATCTGGGCGATGTCATAGAGGTGGTGCTCGAACTCCGCACCGACCCTGCCGTTGTCCATCATCGCCCACAGCGCCCACATCAGCACACCCGTCAGCAATGCCGGCACGGTTTTGTTTATTCGCAATGGATGTTCGAAAACAATGGCCGCATAACCAATGACAAAGAGAGCGATCAACGCTATAACCATCTTGAGAATCCCTGGGCAAGTTGAAACCGTACCTGAGCAAACGCACTGTGGCGTCTCAGCTGTTTTTTTTCGCAATATGGCAAAAACCCTGCCGAACCGTGCAGGATTTTAATTATCCGCAGAAGATCCGAAATCGGCGTGGCATCAATCCGCCGACGTGTCGCGGCGGCTGACTGTAGTCCCCTGGTGGCAAGACGACGACGTTACCGTGATAATGATGTCCGGTTGCACAGGAGTTCGCCATGAGTATGTCAGATACCCTTTTTGAATCCGCCCAAAAGCATATCCCCGGAGGTGTCAATTCGCCTGTCAGGGCATTTCGCGCCGTGGGCGGCACGCCGTTATTTTTCGAGCGCGCAGTCGGGTCGCAGATATACGATGCCGATGGTAGAGCCTATATCGACTATGTGCAATCCTGGGGACCCATGATTCTCGGCCACGGCCACCCCGCCGTACTCGACGCCATTCGCGCTCAACTGGACAGAGGGCTGACCTTTGGCGCGCCCACCGAACTGGAAACTCGCCTCGCTGAAACCCTGTGTGCGGCGGTGCCCGGCCTGGATATGGTGCGCATGGTCAACTCCGGCACCGAAGCCACCATGAGCGCCATTCGCCTGGCGCGCGGTTTTACCGGGCGAGACAAGATCGTCAAATTCGAAGGTTGTTACCACGGTCACAGCGACTCTCTGCTGGTGAAGGCCGGCTCGGGCGCGCTGACGCTCGGCATACCCAGTTCCCCCGGTGTGCCGGCGGCACTGGCGGACCACACCATCACCCTCACCTACAACGACAGCGCCGGCGTGCGTGAACTGTTTGCCAGTCTCGGCGCGCAGATCGCGTGCATCATCGTCGAACCCGTGGCCGGCAATATGAGCTGCATACCCCCTGCGCCGGGCTTTCTCGAAACCTTGCGGGAATGCTGCACTGCCAGCGGCGCGCTGCTCATCATCGACGAAGTCATGACCGGCTTCCGGGTCGCCCGCGACGGCGCCGTGGGCCGTTACGACATCGCAGCCGACCTCATCACCCTCGGCAAGGTGATCGGTGGCGGCATGCCAGTGGGCGCCTTCGGCGGCAGGCGCGACATCATGGAGCAGCTCGCGCCCCTCGGCCCCGTCTACCAGGCGGGCACCCTGTCCGGCAACCCGGTGGCGATGGCAGCCGGGCTCGCGACCCTGGAGCTGGTGCTGGCACCCGGCTTTCACGATGCCCTGTTCGCCAAGACGGACACCCTGGTCGCGGGTTTGCGCGCACGTGCGGACGCGGCGGGCATTGCCATGACCAGCAATCACGTAGGCTCCATGTTCGGCGTATTTTTCACCGATGCCGAATCGGTCGCAAACTATCAGCAGGTCATGGCCTGCGACACCGCCCGCTTCGCACGTTTTTTCCACGGCATGCTGGAGGAAGGGGTTTACCTGGCGCCAGCAGCCTACGAGGCGGGCTTCCTGTCGGCGGCCCACAGCGATGACGACATCGCGCGCACGCTGGACGCCGCGGAACGGGTCTTTTCCCGGCTCAACTGAGCCGGGGGCACGCGTCATGCGCCTCTATCCCCTCGCATACGCAGCAGGCCTTCTGCCACTGTTGAGCATCAACATCACCTACCTGCTGGCAGCCAGTCACGGCCAGGTGCCCTGGTGTTTTCCCTACCTCGACAGTTGCACATCCATCAGCGCCACCGGCCGGGTGTCCCCCGCCTACTATGTCTTCAAGGGTTTGATGATTCCCGCCGCCATGGTATTGATGGCCTACTGGCTGCTCAACGCCCGCTGGCTGAAAACATTGGGATCGCAGCACCGGGGCTGGCTCGCTGCACTGATCGGGCTCGGTGTGCTGGCGTCGGTGGGCCTGATCTTCTACGCGCTGATGCTGGGCGCCATCGGGCCCGAATATCGTCAGCAGCGCCATACCGGCGTGCTGGCCTTCTTCGGTTTCACCTTTTTCGCACAGCTGTTGATCACCTGGCTCGCACACCAGATCCCGCGCTTGCGCACCCGCTGTGCCAGGCGCCTGCACAGTATGGCGATCCTGATGTTTGCGGATCTATTGCTGGGCCTGGCCAACGTGCTGATCGGCTTTACCGATCCGGCGCTCTATGAGCGCGTCAACAACGCCTTTGCCTGGAATTTCACCCTGCTGCTGTGCCTGCATGTGCTGGTGACGGCCAGCCTGTGGCGCGCGACAGACTGGCGCTTCGCATTCCGCGTCGACAATCATCAATAAGCGGCGATGAACATTCCCAGAATGGCGAAAAAGCCAATCCCCCACACCAGGCTGCGGGCCGTCGCCAAGTCCTTGATGTAGCAGGCAATGTATAAGATACGGCTCACCAGGTAGATCACCGCCAATATGTCCACCACCTGCTGACTGGCCCCGGCAAGGTGGGCAATGATCACCGCGGCGATGAACGCGGGCAGCGACTCATAGCTGTTGTCATGTGCCCACAGTGCCCGTCTGCGCGGCCCTTCCAGCTGCGCGAGCTGGGCGCGCGGCGCCCGGTTATCGAAAGTACCGTTTTTGATCAGGCCGCTCTTCATGTAATAGGTGAGGCCGTAAGGCAGCAGGATGGCGATCAGAACACAGGTGAAGGCGATGGTCATGGGCATATCCTCAAGTGGAGCAGACCGTATCATCAGTCTGCATCGTTATGGTTTTTTCCGTATCATTGCGCGATCGCAGGCCTTCGAGTAACGGAGATTTCATGGCTTTTTCATATCATCGCGGGCCCTACCCGCTGACGCGGATGCGCCGCAATCGCAGCCACGACTTTATCCGCCGTCTGGTCAGGGAATCAACCCTGTCTCCCGACGACCTCATTTACCCGGTGTTCGTGCTGGACGGCAGCGATCGCCGCGAGCCCGTGCCTTCCATGCCCGGCGTGGAGCGCATGTCGATCGACCTCCTGGTCAACAAAGCCCGCGAGTGCGCGGCCCTGGGCATTCCCGCGCTGGCGCTGTTTCCGGTCACCCCCCCGGAGCACAAGTCGCTGCACGGCGAAGAAGCCTACAATCCGGACGGCATCGCCCAGCGCGCCGTGAAAGCGCTGAAGGACGCCCTGCCCGAACTCGGCGTGATCACCGATGCGGCCCTCGACCCTTTCACCACCCACGGCCAGGACGGCATCATCGACGACGATGGTTACGTGCTCAACGATGCCACGCTGGAGGTGCTGGTCAAGCAGGCGCTGTCCCACGCCGAGGCCGGCGCCGATATCGTGGCGCCCTCGGACATGATGGACGGCCGCATTGGAGCCATACGGGAGACGCTGGAAGACAACGGCCACCCCAACTGCAAGATTCTCGCCTATTCCGCCAAGTATGCGTCGAGCTACTACGGTCCGTTTCGCGATGCGGTGGGCTCTGCCGGCAACCTCAAGGGCGGCAACAAATTCACCTACCAGATGGACCCGGCCAACGGCGACGAAGCCATTCACGAATGCGCACAAGACCTCGCCGAAGGTGCGGACATGATCATGGTCAAACCCGGCATGCCATACCTGGACATCGTCAGCCGCGTCAAGCGAGAGCTCGGCGCCCCCACCTTCGTCTACCAGGTGAGCGGCGAATACGCCATGCATGTAGCGGCTTTCGAGAATGGCTGGCTCAGTCGCGAGCAAGTGATTCTGGAGTCTCTGCTGGCTTTCAAGCGCGCCGGTGCCGATGGTATCCTCAGCTATTTCGCCGTCGAGGCGGCAAGGCTGCTCGCGCGCTGAGCCGATGGAGAATTACCATTCCCTGCTGCTGAACGCGGCCGGCAGCAGTGCCGCGCCGCAGCTGCTGGTCGCGGACGAAAACTGCATCGACTTTCCTTTTGGCGCGCTCGCCGACCATGTGGAGGTGCTCAGCAACCGCCACGACGTCGCCACCAGGGCCTCGCGCGCCGGCCTGCACAGCGTGTTTTCCGATTTTGATTTCGGCCCCTGGCAGGCGAGGCCTCCCGCACGCATCCTCTACCGCCTGTCGAAGGAAAAGGCTGTGGTCCATCATATCGCCAACCAAAGCCGCCGCCTGCTGGCAGCGGGCGGCGAACTGCTGATCGCGGGCGGCAAGCAGGAGGGCATCAAGACATTCGCCAAGACTATCGGTGCCCTGTTCGGCGCCCCGGCGCGGCTGGACAAACACGGCAACCAATACCTGCTGACCGCACGCGCATCCGCGGCAGAACAAACAGGTGAAGACGCTCTAGATGATCGCGAATATGACCGGCTGCGGGAAATCAGCACCCTTCACGACAAGCCGGTATTCAGCAAGCCCGGCATGTTCGGCTGGGACAAGGTGGATGCCGGCAGCGCGCTGTTGGCGCACTACCTGCCAGACTTTCTGGCTGGCGCCGAAGGTGGGGCGACACTGCTGGATCTCGGTTGCGGCTACGGCTACCTGAGCCTTGCTGCAAGTTCGCTGCGCAACTTTCACATCACCGCCACAGACAACTGTGCGGCAGCGCTGCTCGCCTGCGAACACAATTTCAAGGCCCACGGCATCGCCGGTCGCGTCGTTGCCGATGACTGCGCCGCTGCCATTGCCGGGCCATTCCAGATCATTCTCTGCAACCCGCCCTTTCATCAAGGCTTTCAGCACGACAGAGGCCTGACGGAAAAATTCCTCGCCAGTACCCGGCGGCTATTAGCCCCAGGGGGCCGCGCCTTGTTCGTGGTCAACGCCTTCGTACCGCTGGAGCAGCTCGCGCGCAACCGCTTCCTCCATGTGGAAACGGTACTGCACAGCGGCAGTTTCAAGCTGGTGAGTCTGAGCTAAGGTTGTAGGTTGGGCTGAGGAACGAAGCCCAACAAGCATGAGATACGGCAATGCCAGAACTGTTGGGCTTCGTTCCTCAGCCCAACCTACGAAAACCCGACAGGACCAAATCGGCACATGACTAGCGCCCCGCGCTGATCCTCGCCAATAGCGACTGCAACTGGTTTCCCACCACGGTGCCGCTGCCGGCCAGCGCCAGGCCGCGCCGGGCCAGTTGCTCGGCGACGTCCACCTGATAGAGAGAGAAGCGCGCGCTGGCCATCAACAGATAAACTTCGGCACTGCGCGGATCGATGCGCTGCGCACGCTCCGCGACGCTCAGCGCCGCCTCGAAGTTGTCATTGCGATAGAAGTTCCAGCCCCGGTCGAGCAGGGAATTGACCGCCGAGCTGGTTTCCTTGGGAGGCTCCGGGGGCGCGGGGGGTGGCTCGGGCTTTTTTTCCTCCTCGACCACCGGGGGCGGCAAAGGCTCGGGAACCGAGGTTTCGGTGGGCACCGGCGCCATCGGCGCACAGGCTGGCAGCAGTATGCACAGCACAGGCAGCGCGAGCAGCTTCCACGGGGATTTGATGAGTTTCATAAGCCCAGCTTGTTCCTGATCCAATCCAGCATCACATCGCCACTCCCGTCGCGATAACAGGCGCTCGTCTGCTTGGGCTCGCTGCCATCGATGTAGGGCAGGTAGCGAGTACCCGCGCAACCCTCGCTGCTCAACAGCCCCGTCGCGGTCTCGACCCAGTGCGAGCTGATGCCCTGCGGTGGGCGCGCCGCCAGCGATGAGGTCTCCATACCGGCCATGATATCAGACCATACCTGGAGCGCACCGGTGGCGCCGGTGAGGGGCATCTTGCCGTTGTCGTCGCGACCGATCCACACCACGCCCACATACTCACCACTGAAACCGGCGAACCAGCTGTCGCGCTGATCGTTGGTGGTGCCGGTCTTGCCGGCCACCGCAACGTGCGAGGGCAGCTTGTTGTAGGCAC